>JGI20166J26741_11453585_pt1 | contig 13433 bp, 9 predicted proteins | sample TergutCu122P5_FD_26741 | JGI IMG/M metagenome (IMG submission 26741)
TGTGTGTGTGTGTGTGTGTGTGTGTGTGTGTGTATGTGTGTTTGGTTCTGATATGGGCTATGATTTAAACTACAGCAAAGCAAGTTATTCCTAATAGTACAACAGTTGATCATCCAATTGAAATTAATATACTAGTTGACAGTCATATTTGAATATGCTGTCTTGTGTACAGCTGATTTTGTATTATATGGTTTAATTTACTTTAATTAGTTTCCATGATTTCTCATTTTTTAACTGCTTTACTGTAATTTTCAACGTAAGTGTATATGCTGTATGGTTCAGAAATGTTTGTGTATTGTCATTTGTTAGATATTTGCTTCACTGATATGTGAATATCTTATGTAGTACAAGTACAGTAAATGTTGACTATTTACTGTAAGAACTAAGGAACTTAAACCTTCATGATTATATTTTAAATAGTTACACAGTTCCTAAGTATTATTTAATATACATGTATTTCCATGCATGTAAACTGTTTTGACAAGTGTTCTGCTTAGTTATTTTTAAATTTTATGGTAAAAGTGTAGCTGGATATAAATTAACACTTTGATGGTGGTTAATTATTCCAGTTTTGCCTATGAATTTGCACTTCTAACAGGGTATTTTTTATGAAGAATCAAAATCATATTATACAGGTAAACTGTAGAGTGCAATACTGTACTGAATAGATTCTTGTAGGTAAATCTAACACTGCAGTTAAACATTTCCACTACAGAATGTTGTTCTTGATGCAAATAACATGGCCTCTTGCCATTTGGACCAAGCAGCCAATATTTCATGAATGGATGGTAATATGCTTTATTTTTTATATGATGCTTGTTCCTCCATCTGATATGTTTGGAAGGTAAAAGACTGGATGTAACAGTTTGTTGGTATTATGTAGAAGCTATACATATTTCAAAGAGAGCTGGTAAAGATCAGAATATTCAAACCAAAAAAGGAGTTGGTAATTATGACATAGTAGGATAGATTAGAATGGCAAGCATTAAACACTAACGGAATAAATATAAATAATATGAACAAGTTGAAAGTCCTGTAAGTGAGTTATATAATTTGGAGTGCAAGCTGATGTAACTACCTAATGTGTATAAGGATGGCGTTACCTAAACTCTCACTGAAACCTTCTAGTATATGTAATTAAAATTGTGTCAGATTGTAATTGAATTGGTTAGTGGATTTGATTGTGTAATAGTGACTTTGGATTCAGATCAAACATTGCATGCTAGTAGATGGCTCGTCTGTTAGTGACATACAGTTGAATATATTGAATTTGTTGAGGTGTCCACAAGAATAATGCAGTTTATCCAGATATATGGTGTAGCACTTCGGTTTCCTTTGGTTGAGTGTCCTGGATATACAAATGAAGTATAACATTGATAATAATGTTTCACATTATGATGACCAGGTATGTGGGCTCAAATGTCAGGGACATCAGGTAACATGTAGGTAATGTATCGAATTAACACGTGGTTATGTGATGTAGAAACGAAGGAAATATGTTATGAACATTCTGTCATAATCAATCAGTCATGTCACGTAAGGTTACTTGTTTGTAGTTGATGAGGGGTCTGATCTGTTTATACCCTAAATACAAAATGTAGTTTTGACTGTTACAGAACCACTAGTCGAAAATAAAACAGAACTGTGCTTATGCTCGGCCGTAAGTAACTGATGCCCTCAAGTTGGTAGTTTAAATGGTCAGTGGAAACCTGTATGATTGTCATTTGAATATCCACTCTAGTACAGCTATGTTTCTAATTGAAGGGATAACTTAGAGGTTACAGATGTTCTTCTGTGCCCGAAAGAGATCACACAATATGTCTAAATACTTTGAAGAGCCATAAAAATATAGATTCTTCATTGCTTGCAATAAATGCCAGTTCTCCCTACACTAGTGAAATTGATCCAATTCTTGACAAGGTTCTCACTGAGAGTGAATGTGGAAATTGCACTGTACAAAGCTGCAGTAAAAAGCTTGTCATGAATAATTTAGTTTCAAATTTTTTTATTTTTCATTAGAGAGGTTTGTTCACAGATGTATTTGTATGTAGACAATGAGTACATTCCTGCCAGAGGCCTTCAAATTACTGTACTTGATGCACCTAACAGGCCAAGAAATTTGGCAAACTTCATGGAAGTGAACTTTTGTTTTACTTCCATGTCACATTGCAGGGCACTGAGCTCCATCTGAATATGAACTGGAGCCTTTTCAACATAGGAGAAGAAACAAGAGGTCAACAGGTCACCTTCATTTTTTGATTTCTTGAAGTTTTGAAATCTGTGATTGAATTCCCCAGCAGCGCATGAAGTACGTGACAGTTAACAATTGTCTGCACTAGCACCTTGTGCCTCCACTGTATTGTGTAGAAATGTGCAAAGTTTCATTTCTTTGAGTGTTTTGAAAATAAAAGCAATTTAATTTGCTAAGTCTTCCAACAACCCTGTCATTAGCAGACTATCTTCCCTGCTGTCCCTTAATTTTATATGCCTGGCAGGGTTTTATTTGTAGGGGTAAAGATTGATCTGCCTTGGCTGTACTCCCATTTTCATGATATCTGCCATCAAGGAATATATACAGGGAAACAGGAGGTAGCAGGAAATGGTGACACACAGACACTCGTTCTTGTAAATTCAGTAAACTATTCTATTGACTAAAAGAAATCTGATTTGGTTGATGTGAGAAAATGCCAGTCCTACATTTGTTATATTATCATTGAACTGTAAATTTAAGAAACCACAATTTAATACAATTTATAACTGCTGTTGTGCTGATTTTTCACATACGAATTATGTATGTCTGCCTTATTCCACAGCCAAACTGAGTATCTGCACTTCTGAGTTTTCCTACAGGATAGGGAGTCTGTGTTTCTTGAATGTTCTGAATGAAAATATAACCAAAGAAACTAGTGGATTGTGTCACTCAAGACTTTCCTTCGCCATATCTGACTGACCCCTCGAGTTAACAAAAACAGTGCTTGACTGCACCATGTGTTAACACCCTGCAGTAGCCATCAGAAGGCTAGGCAGTCAAGTATTCTAAGTCTCACTGCTAACTTACATGAAGTTTGATAAATAATTGTAAATTATTCAGAGTAAGTGTTACTAATTAAAACTTCCCTATCATATGGCTTTGTTGACATGATTGAATTTAATGGTTAAATTATCCGGTCATCTTTATCAATTGGGATTTCCATGCCTTAGCATTGAACCAAGGCTTGCAGGTCATAGTCTTTGCAGTTGTATGACTTGTACAACTGTCTTGTTCTGGAGAATTACTGAATGTCAGTTGATGTCTATCAGGACTGCAGTATCAGTGTTCCAATTTTTGTCATTTTGCTGACAACAGTAGAGCTTTACCTTTGTTTCTTGAGAACATAATTCTATCTCCATTAAAATTCCACGCTGTTTTAGTACACACGTCTCCCTGCATGGAGATGATATATGGTTATTTGGATATATGATTAATTCACCTTGTTTATATGAAATTTACGAATTTTATAACTCTTTATCATATGGTTCATATTGAGGACAGTGTTGCATGATGCCTTCTGGTCATTTGTGCAGTGGAAAAACAATGTTTCCTCATCAGAACTGTTTCTTTTATCAATGGAATTAGGTGATCCATCTGTGGTCACTCCAGTTTATATTGTTCTGAGAGCAGCTCACATGTTGCATACAAGTTTCACCAGTTGGTTTGTTTTTCACAGCCTTCATGGAGAGTAATTCTCTGACTGCTATTCACACCATGTATAAATACAAGTATGTGAGCTGTGTGGCTTGTGTCAGTACTGTCACCCAGTGCTGTGGAGAAGTACGGAAATGTCTCAGCTGTCTTGTTTAACTGCCATGGCAAGTCCTTATTTATTAATTCTACACAATACATGGTTCTTCTCATGGATAAAATTACATTTTCAAACTTTGCTCTGTTTTCAAGGCACATTGCTTCAGTTAATTCCAAAAGGTAAAGGTAAAGTCCTGTGTTCAGTTTAGCACCATGCCTTGAAGGCATTCGAGGGAGTGTGGAGGTATAGCTCCACATATATTTAACTTCAGCACTAGATGGAGATACATGGTCACCTTTGTATCCTGGCCATTTTACCCCCAGCAAGGGACCCCAGTATCCATTGAATAGGAGCCTGGATGGGCCCAAAAGGCAGGATGCATGAAAAATATTCTGCCTCCTACTGGGACTCAAGCCCTTATTCCACAGTTGTTGAGGCAGTGGCCTAGTCTCACAACTGAGCTGCCTCAGTTCCTTCACCTAGATCAAACATATTCTTTGTCCACAAATCCTCCACCTGAAAATAGTTTATTATGCTGTGCAATGTATTGTGCCACCAAAACACCTGCTAAAGTCACTGGTTGCTGCATCTTATTCTGTGACATAAATATACTTTTTAGTTTTCATGTTCAACCCCAGTTCATTAGTGTTTTTGTTCTTGCAACAGAAAGTAACTTAGAAGAGGAAGAATATTCCAGCAGCATGTTTTCCCTGCAAATGGTTGATAGTGACCAAAACTTGTGGGTGATAAAAGGAATTGTATGTTGGAGTTTGTGTACTGTAATGCTTCTAATCATGTACATGGTTAATGATGAAACAATACATAGTAGTAGTGGCTATGTTGAGGGTTCCTCCACTCTACATATGCTTGGGACTTACTTGTTGCTTATTCTTCATAAGCTGTTTTGGGTGTGGGTGTGTGTGTGTATGCGTCATAGGCTTTGTGCACTACCACACTCAGGAGTAATTGCAAGGTTTGTGTACCACATTGTCCTCTTTCACTCTTGCCAGAATTGGTTATAATTTCAATTTTTTCAGTCCATTTCTTCCCATTATCAATTCATAATGTGTTACATATTTAGGTTTGGTTGCCTGTCTTCATCTGACAGTTGTTATTATCAATTTGATGTTATGAAGAAATTAAAGGAGGGGTACATCTTTTCTGTTTGCATCATGACTGCTCGTCTATTTAACTGAGCTGCTGTAACTTAGTCATGTGCAGTTTGATGCACTGCATCATTATCTGTGACTACGTAAGTCTGGTGAACAGTTATAAGGAATAGAAAGGCTCATGGTAGTTCAAATAAACATACATTTTTCAGTCACACAGTGTGCATAGAATGAAGTTCCTTGAAGATTACGTTCATTTAATCCATCACGGACTGTTTTCTTTCTGAAATGGTAACATTAAGAGAACAATGATACGTGCTGCATGAGATGCCAACATAGAACAAGAAAATTCTTTGGAATTTGAAAAGGAACACATGTACTGTTTGCAGAAGAGGAGGATAATATTTTAACCCATTGTAACATATATAGGAAAGAGTGCATTTAACCAGCCGTGTGGCCGATTTCTCAGCTACTGGTACTCTTGCATGTTACGTGGTTTGGCAAGCTGTCAAGCCACCATTTTAAGTGTGTTGAGCTTGCTACATATCCCACTATTTCTGTGTTTCAACAGGTTATTGATTTTTAGCATTTCCTACTATTACAGTGTGGAACTTAGTTAAGTAGCTCCTTCTAAGACCTAAAGTATGAAAATTGCATTCATGGAAGGCACCAGCATTACTTTATTGAAAATGACTGTCATAAAGGAATTTAATCTTTCACTGGGTGCCTTCAACCTTTTTGACTTCAGTAGAAGTAACTGAATTATGTATTACAAAGGAGCATTCACATTTGGATCTGACTACAATAAAAGTAATGTTAAAGACATCCTAAGTATGTGCATTACCATATTGGTAATACACTCCAAAAAAAAAATAATTGAACATACTGAGCAAATGGGCGCAGGACAGAGAGGGAAAGCACCGACATTAAATGCACACCAAAGGAACCTGTTCCTCCCCCACCATGAGACCTTGGTTCACATAACTTTTGCATATTATGTTAATGTTTGCAAATGATACTGTAGTATAGATATTTGTCTATGTACACTTATTTATCTGTTTCCATGTAATTTTATGGCTTTGCACTTTGAGTTGATTTGTCCGTCCTTTTATTATAAGTTATTTTGTGTTATGATTAACCCGATTGTGTTAGATTTGTAAATGATAGCTTCAGAAGGTCTTCCCTCTTTACCAACACTCTGTGTGTATCTAAGTTAATGTCACATGTAAAAATATTGCAGTAGATTCAACATACAGAGTGTGTGCACGTGTGCATATGCATCAGTTTTTAGTGTACTTTAGAAGGACGACATAAAATTACTTAACGATTGCCATGTGTTATACATTACACTGTTGAATTTGGTGGAATGTAATTTTTAAATTCAGAGATGTGTTTGATCTGGAGGTGACTTTGAATTCCAGATTTAGCATCCTGGTGGAACCGGCAGGTTCCATCTGCATAGTGTTTATGAAGTAGTCTGAATAATATATTGAATGTAACATCAAATTATGGTATTGAATTATCTTTATTTTGAAGTCAAAAGACCTGAATAACTTTTCAAATCAAATGGTTGTACACATACAGTGTAACCCCTTCAACCAGTTATCTCTTTTTACAATAAATTAGCAGTTCCTACTGAAATATGATCACATATCACATAGAAACTTCAACTTTGGTTCATATTATGTAATAGGATATTGTACTGGTAATTTTCATGCATTGAGGGACATTTTCATTAAATTTTTAAATGCTTATGGAGTCATAAATTTGTGAGTCTTTCTTATTTATTATTCTTTCATTTGTGTCTGTGTTTTGATGTGCTTGATGATGAATCTACGGTGAAGTATAAACTATTTTATTTTTTTGTATTTTCATTACAGGAAACGATGAAAACGGCGTTCGTAGTACCAAGTAGTAGTTCCTTTGGGGAATATAATAAGCTGATACTGCAGATAGACTGACAATTTTACGTACGTTTAAACGTGGTATTCATCCAGGGACATACCTTATAGAGATACAACTGCCAGTTTTCTTATCAAACTATATTGTACTTCTTTTCTGGTTGTTGTTACTTTGAATTGTTTACTTAAGGTGGCACAGTGCTGTGATCTGCTCATATAATGCAGCATATTTTCTTTGCTGTAGTCCCTGTGACACTATCATTGAGAGGGCAGAATATGTTCAAATAGACACACACTGTTATGCATTGACATTTAAAACATCTTGTGGCCATTATTTTGTGTAATTTGTAATTGATGGTCCAAAAACTTGTTATTGCCTATATTTCTGTGTTTTCTTACAGGTATTCCATGGCCTGTATGTGACAAGTTTGATTATGTGGTCTATCACAGTAATGTTTTGTTTCTTTTTCAAATCAATTATTTGATTGCTGACAGTTGTTTTGTTCTGTTTTGTCCTCTCCTTAATACTATTATGTTTCTTTGAATCAAGAGAACCTTTTTTTGTTGTGTAATTACAGCATAATTTTAGTAATTTTTGCCATTATGTTCTGGAATATTGTTTTTGTTTCTTGTTGCCATTTCATGTGTTGAACTATTCAGAGCATATAGCAGTGTATAAACACACAAAAGTCAAGCATGTGAAATGCCAATTTTTCAGGGGGGGGATGGATTAATTTTGAAGATATGTACCATGAATGTCAGCTCTTGATTGGGTGTAAAGGTGAAGTGGCCTAAGTAGCTCCAAGAGTGTAGCTTACGTGTAGCCTGTAATTCAATTTCCATACATTTTTATTGACACATGTGGTAACATATCCACTGATATTACCCATTGCAGTTTGGAACAGTGATATGCACACTTATACTGGATCTAAAGGAACATAAGATCATTTTGTCCAAGTGTGCTAGGAACTATAGAGGAAAAGTATGAACTCTTGTGTTGTTTACTTTCTGATGCATATGGTCATAAGACACAATGTTGACAGGGAGTACAAAACAATGTCACTTTGCTCCTGGTTGTGCAACACTGATCTAGAGCAGATGTTGTTAAATTCCACTCTAGTTCTAATGTTGGCAGAACTGAATTTGAAGTTGTTAAATAACTAGAATTGCCACTGAATAACAAGGATTAATTAACCATCAACATCATGGAGCTGAAAAGTTTGTACTCTAAAAAAGCCAACTAATCAGTATTTGAGTTTAGACTGATATTTTTTCTTATTACTTTGAATTATGTCCTTGAAAGAAGACTAATAATAGCTTTCTTAGTATATTGTTATACATGATGAAATGTTATTATTCACTGTCTTGTGAACTGAAGTTATAAACTTACTGTTCTTCTCACACCTTTCAATGACCATATAATTTAAGTTAGCAACATTTCATGTTTTCTTCAGGCCTTCCCACTGACCCTGTAATGGTTTAGAAATAGCTAATTCAAGGCAAGAACATGTCAATTACTAAGTTTATTTGTAAACAGCAAGTAATATTAACTGTTCATCACAGTGTTCATTGTTCAAATTTTCATGGTGGGATTGTTCAGATTTCTGTCTTCTGGATGGTGACAGCATGTGATCTTGCCAATGATTGCAGAGGTTTTGGAGGAGCCTCCTGCCTCCATCTTCAAGGTTGAGGTGAGTGAGATGAGGACATGACCAGGATATGTAGGAACCATGACACAGAAAGTAGTCATTCAGAAGCACAGAAAGGGGAGAGGAAATACAGCTCTAACCTGGAATTGTGGGAAACTTCTCTTCCATTTCAGGAGGAGGAAACATTTAATCATCTTACATTCCTGCAGGGTATCAATGAGAGGCTTCCAGGATCTACTCAGGGAGAAACATCTTTCTCACATTCTTGTGATCAAATCCTAGCATCAAATTTTCTTGACCTGGGTAATGTTCTCTGGGGTAAATCCAGTGTTCCTTGAGAACAGCTGCAGTATGAGGCAGGTCTGTCATGGTCTTGAGTCCAGTTCAACAAAGAAGACCATTTGCATAATACCTTAGTTAATTGCCCTTGTCTCCCTTAAAATACCTTTCAACCAGCACTATTTTTTAATTAGTTAATTTGTACATATATGTAAAATGTGATACAGTTTTACCAATATTCTGTTGTGAAGTGAGTGCATTCTGTTTTGTGAAGAAGCAAAATGAATGACACTCACGGACAAATGTAGACTGTTTATCTGAATGAAACACATATCATCATTAGTAACTGTCACAAATATATTATGAAGAGGATTACTTAATTTATGAATATTTAATGAACTTATTTTTTAAGAAATGTTGAATATGTGATGTTATCATTATATTTCTCCTTTCCTTTTGCAGAATATCTCAAAAGTTCTGTTTGTGTTTAATGAAGATTGTTTCAAAATGGATAGAACAGTAATTTCATGATTATTTTGTCACATGGAGGCAGCTAATGGATGTTTGTCACATTGTGACATAATAGTGATTCAGTGAGTCTGATACAATCAGTATCAAGAATATGTGTTATTGCATCATTAATGTCAATGACTTAGAGAACTGATTTTTGTCTGTCTAAATACATTTGTATAATAAAATAGTAATTGTGATATTGTATAATGAGGTAGTTCTTTCTGAATTAACCCATGATTTTTATTTTCTGTCTTCCTGTGTACATTTGTAGTTATTTTCTGCTTTCCATTGACAAGTACTGGCAAACTTTATATATATATATATATATATATATGCACATGTAGTTCCTCAGTTTCAAGCAGGTAGTTCCTAATTTTGAAATGCAGTTCGTACACTTCATATTGTGATGTTTTGGAGGAACATGCTGTCTTCATCATTGGGGAAGGGGGAGGGGGGAGCATGGCATTCAGTTAGGGTCAGGTGGATACCAAATTGTTGGGAGAAGGAAGCGTAACATTCGTGTGGGAAGGTTTCTAGGATGTTTGGCCAATCAGAGCTACAGAAAGGGCAGTTGAGATAGGACTTCTATGGATGTAACAGGGGTTCAGTTACCCAAGTAGCTCCAAATAGTTTTGAACAGATACATGTAACAAAATACATAGACAAGAGAATGGGTGGGCTGCCAGAGTAGGTCTGAACGCAGAGCTGAGGTGGAAATTCACTTTCTCAGGCTGGGAATTGGACACTTTTCATCCACATAGCCACGTGTCTACTCATTTTACTGATTGGGGTATGTCATTTTTGCTTTATTAATTATCTGTTTGATAGGAATGCAAAGGTTTAATGTTGTGATCCCCAAGAAGGCAGTCACACCACATTTGATGTGAATATTTTAGTGAATATGTGGGTTGATTTATTCTGATCATAAAAGGGGTCTGTTTTTATGCATGGAATATGAGACCTGGTATAACTGTTTGACACCGAACTTAGGTGGCAGAGCTTTAAAATATTCAAGATTTTTGCATTCATATTCTAGGAGCAATTAAATATATGCCCTGTTGATGTGCTAGAATTCTGACAGTACAGCACACGCACACACACACACACACACACCCACACCCAGAGATCAAACCTTGCCCATACTTTGGGTTTGCATATATGAGAATTAAAGAGTCTTACAAATGAAGCATTATTTCATGTAATGAGTGAAAAATAGCAACAGTATTATTTCACATTGCAATGAGAGGGAGAAAAGTGTAGTCAATCAACACAACTAGTTTAGTCTTTCTAAACTAGTTGTGTTGATTTGACTACACTTTTCTCCCTCTCATTAGTTACACACACAGCGGGGATGACACACCTTAAAGTCACATTGCAATGGTGAATTTCCCTATGTTACAGTTTTATCTTTTAATTCACAATGACTTTCATAAATACCATATTTCCTATGACTCTCAATTCACATGAACAAGATTGGTATTGTATCCAATATATTTATGAAGTTTCTCTATGTATCATTGTGTGCTGCCTCTTTTAGGTTCATTCTTGAAATATTTTGACATTACATTAGCATACCACTTGTATATATGCCTGTTTTAAATCTCAGTTCAAAAGAGAGTATCATGAGTTATTTTTATGCACTTTTCCATAGTCCTTCCAGTCTTTTGGATGGCCATTTTCTTACATATCCTTTCCAGTTCATTGTCCACTGTTATACTATCATATGATGCCATATAACAAATGCAGCTGAATAACCTCTCAAAAATAACAAAAGAATCAATAACTTCATTAAAATCAACATTTCCATTTAACCACATACAATATTTATTGATATTAATGAATCAATTGAGAAGAATTTCTGAAGGGGGAGTTACATAGTAGTGGAAGAATAGTCGCATTATGTAGGATTCTCCAAAAAATATGTTCCTTTTATTTAACTGGCTCTATCTTTTTCTGTGTGTACAGTTTAATCTACGCTAGCATCATGTATTGGAACTTTCTGTACTTTGAATCTCGGACATTCATAATAATTCTGAACTATGTGATTGTGCATTTTAATTGAAGCAACTCCACACAACATACAGATCCTAACTGCATTATAATATTCCCTTTACCTACAAAACAATTAATTATACATGACTGCAGAATCTGGGAGTCTGGGAGGTCTGTGAATAACAGAGAAGTTATTGCATCATCTTGCAGAACATGGCAATTTTCTTTATAGTTCAAATACAGAGTAATTGACTGTTGTTTTAATTGTGCAACATGGTGCTATTTCTTTAGGGCTTCTAAATAACAACAAATTTGCTTTATGGGCTACTGTAATCAGGGTTACAATTACAAACACAGTTACATATTTCACGAATAAAATGCATTTTTTATGATAAAGTTGGTAGAGTGTTCTTGAAGGCCATTGTATATTAACGTAGTTGTACAATGTGTGGTGGAAATTTGTTAAATATCTTTATTGAGGAACAGCAGACACCATTTTGAATTGAAGATAGTCTTTCTCGTGGTAAATTAAGTTGATTTTCTTTTGTGTCGTGTGTTTGGTATGGTAGAAACATTAGTTTGATGCTTGCCAGGATTTTTAATGACGAACATCATCATTTCCAAGATATATAAACTTGGTACAATTAATATTTGTAATATCTTAAATTGCTGTCTACAAGATATCCTTTGTCTTAATCCCAGCATCACTCTTATTATTCTCTTTTGCATTGTAAGTGCCTTATGCAAGTTTGTAATTGAGCACCAGAATATTATCCCAGATTGCAACAATGACTGAAAATGTGCAAATTAAACTGTCCTTAATGAGTCTAGAATCAGATAATAGTATAAATTCCTCATCATATAGTATTAGCCAATGAAAAGTTAATTACAAATGTTTTATTCTTATTCAATACAAGCTTGTTTATTTGAAAACATTCAGAAATGAATTGAAAAGTTAATTTTAATTCCCCCCCCCCGGTAAGTCATTATAGTTAGTAGAGGCTACTATAATATTAGTGTCATCGGCATATAATAAGGTGTGTGAGAATTTATCCATAATTTTTGAGAGATCATTTATATGTATGTTAAACAGCATGGGGTCCAAGACAGAACCTTGAGGAACTCCACACTTTATTGACTCCCATTCTGACTGAAAATAATGGGTTGCTGAGTATTTTAAGTGTACTCTCTGTCTTCTATCATTTAGATGAGACCTAACTCAATTTAAGATTATTCCCGTCACCCCGTAGTGTTCCAATCTAGACACCAGAATCTCATGACTCACAATCAAATGCCATAGTTATGTCACAGAAAATGTAAGCAGTGTATTGTTTGTTATTCTGTGCTTCATCAACAGAATTAATAAGTTTATAAGTGGCATTATTAGTTGATACTCTGTCTTGGAAACCATATTGTTCTGAAGTTAACATATTACACATCCTTAGATGTTGCTGTAATCTTTGAGATATTACAATTTCCATAATTTATGAGAATCCCATAAGTAGGTCTGTAATTTGAAATTTGTAATTTTTCTCCATTTTTATAAATTGGTTTTATGATGGAGTATTTCAGTCGGTCTGGGAATATTCCTTTTGTCAATGACATATTAAGAATGTAGGCAATGGGTTTACTAATCACAACCTAATTTTATAATTTTATTATATATTCCATCATAACCACTTGAATTATTATTCTTCAAAACTTTAATTATACATTACTTCAGATTCGGTAATTGGAATATTGATTATCTCAGGAAATCCCTGAGGGAAAGCTTCCTTATGTGAAAATTTGGTAGATTCAATATTAGCTTCTTGTATCATTAGTTCATCATTAATATTTAACTAATGTTTATTAAATGTATTGGCAGCATTACTCCTATCCAAGTTAAATGTTCTTTGTAAGGTTAGATTTACCAGTTTCCTTATTTATTATCTTCCATAATGTTTTTTTTTGTTTGTTTCCAGATGCTTTTATTAATTTTAATATGTGTTTAGACTTTCTAATTACTTTCTGTAATATTGTACTCCACTGAGTATAGTATGCTTTTATTATGGGGCTGTTAGTAGTTTTGCTACATATATATATATATATATATATATATATAGAACGAGAGAGAGAGAGAGAGAGAGAGAGAGTGAGCGAGAGAGAAACTCTTTTTATGCTTACAAGGTACTTTAATTCCTGCAGTTATCCATTGATTGTTTTTTG
>JGI20166J26741_11453696_pt1 | contig 13433 bp, 7 predicted proteins | sample TergutCu122P5_FD_26741 | JGI IMG/M metagenome (IMG submission 26741)
TGTACTTTTCTCTTTCAGTATGGAGTGTAAGCATTTTACATCGTGGGAAGCGTGACCTGAGTAGCCTCCAAATTATGGACAGATTAGACCTTAGTGTGTATGTGGAACAAGTAAATCCTGAAGCTGACAGTACCATCTTAGATAAGTGGCAAGAAAATGAAGAGCTGGCATTAAATAATGTTGTAGACCCAAACACAGAATTCAAGGTAATAATATTTTTGTTCCTTTATAGCTGCCATTACTTTGTTGTATAGTATTATTACTAAATGAACCTGAACTTGTAAACCTGTGAATATGTTAAGGTGTCTTGGCTCATACCGCATTGTTGAGCTGAATAACTATTATGGCGATTTTCCTCAGTCCCTCCAGACAAATAATTTAGACTGTTACAGGATTTCAGGCACTACATCTTTACAAAGGAAATTCTTGGAATAATAGTTACTGCTTTAATTGGGGTAGTGTGGAAACTGTTATATGTGAGCAGCCTTCTTACGTGATGTGTTCTTGAATCACTATTAGTGTAGGATTGTGGCTGTCATTGCCTGTCATACCAGGTTTGCAGCAGCACACTGCAATATAAGCTATGCGCTGCTTGCAAAGGAAGTTAATTTACACTATAAAAATTTGTTTTCTGTTAGACAGTACATATTTTTAACATGACTATATGTGGATTCTATTTTTATTGTATTCCCCCATTGAAATGAGTCAGGGTGTGCTATGGATAGATATTCATTTTGTATCCATATTAAAAATATAACAATTTAATTTCTGGTACAATGTTAAGTCATTTATCACATACATATGTACATACATACATACATGTATGCAGGTATACAACCTTGTGTGTATGTGATGGACACATATCTATTTGTTTATGACTACTGGAGAACGGTGTGTCACCTTTTCTACAACATGGTGCCCAGACTCAGACCAGTGTCACTTTCTCAGCTGGATTTCACCACTCTTCACAACGTGTGATTTGAAGAAATGTGCTGTACGTGTGTGGAATATTCAGCAGCTCCTTCAAGACACAGAAAGTTTAGGGTTTCATGTCAACACTAGTGTCATTCACATGATATTTCATTGCTGTTATATGAGGGGGTGCTGATAAGTCCTTAGCCTGACCAGGAAAGAAACAAACTACAGTGACCAAACTCAGGATTTATTCAACATACTCCCACGAAGCTCGATACACTTCTTAGCCCATTGCTCTGACTTTTACAAATCACTCAAATAAAATTCAGAAAGTTGTCCGTCTAACCAGGTCTCCACGGCAGCAATGACCTCTGCATTGGATGAAAAATGGTGACCTTTCAATTGTTTCTTCAGTCCAGGGAACAGGTGGTATTCTGACGGGGCCAGATCTGGAGAATAGGGTGGGTGATGAAGACAGTGGAAGTCCAGGTAGGCCAGTGTCTTCAGGGTTGCAAGTGCCTGGTGAGCCGGGGCATTGTCTTGCAAGAACAAGACCCTCTTGGTGACCGTCCCACAACGTTTTTTTTTTTCAAAATGTCCTTCAATTGCACCAGCAGAGATGAGTAATACTCTGCGTTGATAGTTTGGCCCTTTGGAAGATAAGAAATGAGGAGGATGCCGTCTTGATCCCAAAAAATCGAGGTGAGAACTTTTCCAGCATATTTTTGCACTTGGAATTTTTTGGGGCGGGGCGGGGTGAGCTGCTATGCCGCCACTCCATTGATTGTTGCTTTGTCTCTGGGTCATAGTGATATAATCAGGTTTCATCCGTGGTCACCAATCGTGACAGGAAATCATTTGGATCACGCCAAAAAAATTCCAAAGTTGCTCAGACGACTGGCACCATTGATGTTTTTGATCCGCGTTCAGGCATTTCAGGACCGACTTCGTGGAGAGCTTCTGTATGTCCAAATCTTCATGAAAGATGGACCCAACTCGCTCACGTGAGATGCCCAGTTGTTCAGCTATCGATTTAGCCGAAATCCGGCGGTCTTCCAAGATTAGCTCGTGAATTTGATCAATAATCTCCGGGGTGGTCACTGTTTTGGGTCATCCAGGACGAGGCACAAGTGTAGGGATAATGTAGAGAAGTGCCCACTATATATGTAGCTCACACAATGGTTGTTCCATATCACAGAAAGATTAGAGCTTGCTGTCAGCTGTAGTTAATTTCACACAATATTTCATTGCTGTTACACAATCTACAAATGACTTTGAAACATTCCTATGACTTGCATAGCTCACTTATTGGGTCATTTCTATATGCAAAGATTAGATTTTGATGTCCGCTGCAGTTCAGTTCACACATTCTTTCATTGTCATTACACATTTTATGAATGACGTAGACGAATGCCACCTCCATATATATTTCACAAAAATTCACTGGGGTGCCTGGAATTGGATGTTTCAGAAATGTTATATACTGGTTCAGTGAATGGTGAACTTTTCAATGCACTGACTATGTAATTTATACAATGGCTCAGAGCTGATTCATATGTTGTCTGTGGTATGAACTGAATGAATAGTGGTTGTTTCTGCTTCTTATTCATAGGATCATGAGTGGTTCAAATCCAAGTGACAGTTTCATTGGATGGCTGGGGGATGGGGGGTGGGGATATAGTCATTGCTCTAGTGGAAAGAGATCATGAGGTACTTTTTACCTTTTTTGGTGTTATTTGCTTGTCTAGTAAATTCTGTTATATTTCTATTATCAAGATATAATGCAGATTTTTGTTGGCAATAAATCATTTAATCATATAAAAGAACTATATTTGGTATCATACAGAAAATATAGGATTTTCCTAGAAATTGTAGTGAAAATCATTAGCAAATTGTAATGGGTTTAAATAAAGTCTGATCATTCTGTTTATAACCAAGTGCAGGACACCACCCAGATGAAAATCATAGGTATGTAATGTAAATAAAACAGTCCTTGTGGTTAATATGCATAATGCCACCAATTTTTGACTTCTCTAAATTTCCATTTTATTGTGCTGCATTCAGTGAGCTATTGTTCCATTTGCTGTAATTAAGTGCATAGTTTTCTCCTTTGTCTATAGACCACTGTTTCTGTGACGAGTGCAACTTCTCTCACTTCTGCAGACAGCTATGGTACAGTCAGCAGGTCAGAAGATTTGGAAGAAAGGAAGCCAATAACAGAACCACAACATATACAGTCAAAGGATTTGTTAAGAGATTTGATTCAGCAACTTCAATCTGACTGTCTGAACAGAGAACTTGAGGAAACTTTAGAAGGTGTGTGTAACCAATGACTTCACCAGTCAGTCAGTACAGTTTGTGGTAGAGCCACACTTCTCTATTCCTCTCCCAGCTCCTTTTTTGTTTAGTTTGGTAGCTTTCAATTGTATTCTATTATTTCCCCTTCATAACACATGTCCATACCACTGTGTTTTTAATTTTGCCAACTTTTCTTGTCCAACTTAGGTGACAAAAATTGTATTTTGTAGCCGTAATGGCAATAGGAGAATCAATATACATATGTTTAAAACAAAGACTGCTTTATGAGCATACAGCATTGGTCTGTGTGTCATATCAATAGACCAGTGAACTCTGTCACATTCTGTTAAAATTTGGTGTGACATGTCCTGGCAAGAAGGTACGGACAGAATACAACTGCAAGATCTAAATAAACTCTTAAGTACACAAAATATTTTAAGGGTTTTTTAATTAAATGTTTCATTTCAAGATTATAATTTGTATAAGCTTCATAAACATTCATTTGGGTGAAGAAAACATGTCTTGGATATTCTTGGTGTCTCTTTATCCATCTGTCAACATGAAATACCACACTGTTGCATACATTTAGCATTTGCCACTTGAATGTTGACATTCAGACCATCTAAGAAAGCTAGTGTTATTGAAAATAAGAATCTGTGGGTTCTTTAAAAGCATTGACTTTCTCCATCAGCTAAATGATTTTCATTGTTCAGTGAGGACCCTCTGTCGTGAATGGTCCAACATTCTCTGCTATAGCTGTCTTTACATTTTGTGGTGGTGTATTATTTCTCTTGGTGTTCTTCTCTCGTCTATTGCCTTTATGCCCATATATTATTCAGTTTAAGTTGTATTCTGATGATTATTGAGTATTGATAGAAGGCCTATATAATTCTTTATTTATTTGTAATTTATTGTTGTTTTTGTCTGGATGTATTGAAGGTTTCAAAAATCTGCAGAAAAGAAGTACATCAGATTCTTCACTTCTTGCAAAAGTGCATGCTTATTGTTCAAGTCATTTATCTACACAAGAAGACAGGACTCGTCAAGAAATGGACAGTTCATTGCTGCGTACTAACCCTTCTGTCCAAGTTGAACCTTGTAACAAATTACAGAAACATCCACTGAACACAGTTAATGTGGTAACTGAAAAATGTTCATACCTGACTGAGTCAACAGATGATTTAGATCCTAGATCAAATATCACAGAAGGCAGAGGCAATATACCTGCTGTGACTCCAGGCAGTTGTCTGAGTGCCACATCAAGCCTGGAACATACAGCCACAGCATCTGGTAATAGTAAAAGCAGCTTATTTTTAGCCAGTGGCCTTAGTAATATGGCTAGTGATTCAGGTTGCAAACTTGACTGCTCTATGACAACAGCTGATCAGCTGGTCTGGGAGTTTAAGAGGGCCAGAGATAGGTTGGACACTGCATCCAATATCTCTGGATGTTCATCTCGTTTTGAGCTAGACTCCATTTGCTCAGAAAGAGTTGAAACAATGTCATCTATCTCAGATGTGAGTGGATATGAAGAAGAATTGTTTCGTATCAAGAAACTGTTGCTTCTAGATTCTGCAACACCAACACCAACACCATTTGCAGGGAAGTATGAAAAAAATGATAAGAATTCAATTCCTGTTAGTCTTAGGTCTGAGACAGTGACACCTAAAGAGAATGTGGACATGCAGATACACAGGCTTACTGTTCAGCTTCAGAATGCTCTTGAAGAGAAGGAGAAATACAGAATTGAAGCCTTGGCAATGGAATCCAGAATAGGTTTACAGTGGCAAGAAAAATATCAAGAGGTTCTTAGGCAGAACGCTCACTTGGAAGGACGTCTTGAGACAGTGCAAACTGAAATGACAACATTGGTTGCAGGACAGAATGAAGTTCTAGATCATGCACAAACTCTAGAACAGGAGTTGAAGTTGAGGACTGCAGCAGATAGCAAAGCTGCTTTACAAGAGATTGAGAAGTTGGTGCTGGAAATAAACAGGTTGCAGCAAGTGATACGAGAGGCAGACAACCGGTTTCAGGATCTGACTATGCAGTTAGAACTTAGAGACTCGGAGATAAGTCAGTGGAAACGAGATGTGCAAGCAACTGAAGATGCCAATGAGAAACTGAGAATTGAATTGCAAGAGCTGAAAATAGAAGCTGAATCTAAAGATGAATCAATTCAGGCCTTGAAAAATAAAGTCTCAGACCAGCATGTAGAATTCCAGTCTCTTCTTCAAGCTAAACTTAAGGTGGAAAACAACTTGACTAACTTGAAAAATGAAATAGAGACCACAAGGAAGTCTGGATACTGGTATAGAGATCAGTTGCATGCATGTCAGGCATCCAAAGCAAAAGTTCAACAGGAGCTCATGGCAAGTCAAGCCAATGTTGTGTCTTATAGCCATCAGATTGACAGAATGAAAGGAGAAATTGCAAGTTTGCATCAAATGGTTGAGAACACACAATACAGGGCTGTGAGAGAAAAAGAGGCACTGATGAGGAAACTAGAGGTTATACAAGCTGATATGCTGGAGCGGGAGGCTACCATCTTTAGTCAGATTCGTAATGAATCCACTGCAGATACAGTCAGCACAATTGCAGCAAAGTTGAAGGGAATGGAAGAAGAGAAGGCCAAATCCTTAAGCTTGGCAGATGCATCAATTCAGGAGCTCAAGGAAGAAGTTACATCCTTGAAAAATGAACTGCATACAAAAGAAACAGCTTTGGAGGCATTGGGAACAGAAAATGCAAAGCTGATGGTGGGCACTACAGTGTTACATGAAACACTGAACGAAAAGGAGTTGGCATTGCAGCTTCTTGAGAACAAGTATAAAAATACTGAGATGTCATGCCTTCATCTTGGGGAGAATTTGAAACTGAAAGAGCAAACATTGCTGCAGTTGAGGAATGAAAAGGTGGCAGTTGAAGTTTCATTGGCAGCAGCAGAAAGGGAGAAGACTGAAATTAATGTGGCCATAAGCAAACTGAGAGATGACTTTGCTCGTATAACTACAAGCTACCAGACAATGAGAACAGAACTGAGAGAAAAGGAGCAACATATCATGAATTTGAAAGCAGATGTAAATATGCTTCAAAGAGAAAAGCAGAGTCAGGCAGAGAAAATAAATGAACTTGAGAAGGTTGAAGAGGCATACAGTGAATTGAAGACTAGAATATCACAAACGGAGGTACTGGAACAGCAGGTGGAACATGTGTCAAAAGTTAACAGGGAACTTAACATGAAAGTAAAGGAGTTAAGTGAAGCATACAGTTATGTCAGAGAACAAATGGCAGTGATGGAGGAAACCATAGCAGCACGAGAAAAGCAACTTCTTAACCAAAATCGTAATTTTGAAGTGCACAGTGAAGAACTGAAGGCCAAAGAACAGTCTGTTGTCAAGTTACAGAATGAAAAGACAGCTCTTGAGGAACATGTCAAGAAGCACCAGGTTAAGATTCAAGATCTGGAAGCTTCAAATAAGAAATTGGCAGGTGAAACAACCTCACTTCAGAAACAGCTTTCAAGAGCAAACAGTGCCATTGACCAGTTCAACATGCTGTGCAGGAGGTCTGAAGAAGAGAAAAATCTGCTTCAGAAGGAAATGAAGAGGTTGAAAAAAGATCATGAAGCAGCTAGAACATCCAAACCTGTAGCTGTGAATGGTGTAGAAACTGTAAACACTGAGCATTCATCTCATGAAGTTTTACCAACTGCAGTCAAATCTTTATCTTCATATGAAAATGGAAGTGTACAAACCAACCTTCATCATCTGTATGGATTGATACAGAGTACAGAATCAAAATTAATGTTACTCTTGACAGAAAGATTTGGGATCCAAGAAAAAGACTTTCAGAAAGAACAAGTGAATATAGTACCTGTTAACAACATAATTGGATTTGATTCATTGTTTTCTGTGCTTATAAATATAAGAGATTCTGTCAACAAGGCTCTGGAATGGCAGCACAAACACATAACAAAAGTGAAAATAGAGAGACAGTCAAATGAAGCACCAAGTAATGAAATGCTTGATTTGAGGCAAGGTTCGAGGGTAAAGGTTCTTACTGGGGAAAAACTAAATAACATATCATACAGTACTCAGACTGAGGAAGTGAACATTGAAAGCACTGGTACCCAGACCTCTAATGCTGGCATTTGTAATTTCAAAGAACAGATTGATGCACTTCATAAAGAAATCAGCAAGTTAAAGGGTTCTCTGAAAATGACTGAGGTTGAGCATGGTGAGAAACATCGTAGATATGAGTCCAATGTTCGAACACTGCTGAGGAAAGTAAAGGAACACATGCGAGGAAGAAAAGTTGCAGAGCGTGCTCTTGAAGAACTGCGTGGAAAGACCAAAGAGAGTACTGAACTAGTGAATCTGAAGTGTGAGATCAGCAAACTGAAAGCAGAGTTAGAGGCTGGCAAAAAGAGTTGTGAAGAACAGAAAAGGATCGCAGATAGAAACCAAGAAGCATTATTGATACTGGAGAAGGAAAGAGGGAAACTAGTTCAGAGTTGCAGTATTTCTAAAGAAAAGTTATCTTTGGCCCCTTCATTATCAGAGGGCAGTGACACAGCTGCTGGTAATGAGTTTGACCAAAAGACTCGAGAGCTGCAGTTACTTCATTGCCAGGCAAGAATTTCTGAGTTGGATGAGGAGGTTAGGAAGTCACACATCATCATCAAGGAGCTTCGGAAAGAGGTAAGCAGAAATTGTGTTATTCTTAAGTGCAGAAAAATGCTAAACTGCATTTTGTATTCTGCATAGCATAATTTGTATGTTTTGTGTCTGTAGATTTTAGTTAATGACTGTTAAGCATGTGCAGAAAATTTATCCTTTTCTTTGGTGGTATGTTATATACTAGTTTAGATATGCGGAGAGTTAAAGTGGAAGAAACTGCCATCTGCTTTCAGTACTGCAAGGCAGTACGTGATGCTACATGTGTTGGTGATCATCATCTGGTGATCAGATGTTGTTATTCTTTCATAATCACATTTTTGTATCATGACAGTCACACATCTGTTTCTGACTTCAATTTTTCTTACCCCATACCCAACAGTAGATATACCTCTTTACACAAAAGACATACTCTTAACATTTATTTCTTTATTAACCTCTTCATCCAAATAAATCTCATATCTGGTAACTGTAGTTCTTTTTGATGTGTTTCCATCTGTTTTCAGTCATCTTTCCATGATGGCTGTAGTCATGAAATGTAGATCTGCTTCAATTTTCTCATGTAGTATCGACTTTTTAGATGCCTTGTTTTGTCCCTTTAATTTTTCTTGGTTTATATAATGTATTGATATGAAATTTCATCAGCCTGAGGGAAGAAATGTAAGTTGAAATATTGTGTGAACAAACTGTAGAGGAAGCTGTTTGGGCCTAATGGAAAGGAAGTAACAAAAGATTGGTAGATAAACCTATAAAATGATCCTTGTTATATTAGCTCTTTGTCGTGGTGATGGAACTGGTAAAAATGGCATTGGCATAACATGCACAGGGGTGTTTAGAAAGGCATACAAAGTTTTGGTTGGAAAACTTAAGGGGAAGAGACCCTTTGGGAATCCTAGGTATAGGACCAAAGACAGTATTAAAGTTGAACTTTATGAAGCTGTGTGCATTATGGCATAGGATTGGATTGAGCTGGTCATGGATGGGGTACAGTGTTGTGTATATGTGAATGTGGTGATGAAGATTGTTTGCCATAAACAGGCTGGAAATTTTGTAACTATGTGAATAATTGTCAGCTGGTTATGAAGCTCCTGTAGTACGGAGTCATGTGTTCCCGTAATCTTCAATCCCTAATCGTTTGTGATAACATCAGTCTTGAAATTGTTTCTCACCAGTAATGACTACCTACATTTGATATGTAGCAAGAAGAGTCCTTTCCCTTCTTACACATATATACCCATAGTCATACTGTTCTTAATTAACTGCTCAGACACTAATGTTAGAAACACACAAAATTAATTTTTGTATCACTTTATTTTCTACAAACAGAAACTTAAATGTTACAGATCTTCTCAGAAAAGTGTGAGATTTTACAGTTGAAAAAGCAGTTGGCTAGCCTTCAGATGGGACTCGAAACAGCCAATGACATGCTGGATACAAAAAAGGTAGACCTCGGTCGGACAGAATCTCTGTGTTGTGTGCTACGCACTAACATCTCCCACCTTAAGAAGCAACTGGAAACAGAGCAACAAACACATGAAGAATGTAGACAGGAACTTGAAAAATTGCGTGAGAACTTGGAAGAAACCAGAGCAAAGGATCCAGTACTGGCTGATCAGATTAAGGTACTTGTATGTCCGTCTTGCCTTGGAAGTGATAAACCAATGCTAAAATGAATGTTGCATGAGGGCTAATTGTAGATATTCATTGAAGAATGTTGAAAAATACCACATTTGTTTTAGTGTGCTGTAAAAGTAGCTTGGTGTGTTTGGCGTATCAGGCTGTGATATGAATGTTTGACTGAATGTGTTGGTGTAGTGGTAATGCTTTGAGGGTTGTGTTTAGCCAGTACCCAGTTCAGATCCCAGGTGGGTTACCAGCTACTGTAACAGTTTGTCTGTTGAGGTAGGTCAGGCTGTGCCATTACAAAAAAAGGATACAAATGGAGCTCTTACATTTACCTTGTTCCATAATGATGGACATAGAAGTCTTCAAAATGTTGAATTTCACTTCTGAACTGCTGTGGCTGCTCAGTCAAGATTTTGTCACTCTTAGTCACTCCGCAAGCTTGAAATTTTATACTGTAGAAGTCTGTTAAACATGTGCAGTACATGTTGGTCAGATGTTGTACATGTATGTAATTGTGTTTCGTAGTATGGTTAGTCATTAACATTAGTTGAGCTTTTCTTATGTAAATACATACTGTAATATTTAGAAATATCTTTAAAGCTATTGGATTATTGTGTCTTATGAATGTGGGTAAAATTAAGTATTTGAGTATGTTACAAAATCAAAGTAAAATATACTATTATGACAGTATCAAAATTTGAGTAGGTGGGAAGAACATTCAACAAATAAAAACAGTGTTCATGCTGAAACTGATGAGAGGGGGATGTATTTTGGAGACACACAGATTTTGTTTCTAGCTCTGCATTAGTATAAATGGCACTTAAAGATTTAATTAGCCTGTCCATTTGAAAGGTTAGTCATTGCGTAGAAGCCCATTCTTTAGGCACATTCATACAATTGCAAAATTGACTATTAGCTTCATCATGTCTCTCTCCTCGTCTGTCTGCATGGAAAACTCGGCTCCCACTGGATGGATTTTCATGAAATTTTGATATAGGAATATGTTTCAAAACTATGTTGACAAAATTCATGTTTAATTAAAGTCTGACAAGAATAATGGGTACTTTATGTGAAGACCTGCATACAGATATTGTAGTAACTTGCTCATTTCTTCTTAGAGTGAGAAATGTTTCAAACAAAATTTTAGCGAAAATCAAGACATATATTTTATGTTCCACAACTTTTTCTGATAATTATTGTTGCCATTTATGAGATAAGGCAGCAAGATGTGGTACAGCCATACAGGCCACAGATGACAGTATAATATGATGCATGCTGGATAACTAAGGCTCGTAATATGTTATACTTACTACTTTTCCACAGCCATAGTGGTTTCACAAACATGCTGCAATGTTACATTTATGCATACGTTGCCTGTCTTGTTTTTACATTACCATCTTGTGAGTTGTTGATTTTGTGAATGCCATTAAGTGTGTGTTAAATTATTTTGGTTTCAGATGCTGAACTACCATTTGCATCAGAAATCACAGGAAGCAGCTAGCCTACAGGAGAAGATAAGATTGTCAGAAGAACAATGGCTGTCTACTGAGAAGGGCTTGCAGCAAAGTATGAGTGCCTTACAGGATGAACTGACTACACTGCGTGCTGAGCTGGACTCAGTCTCCAGTGATAAGTTTACTTTGCAGACACAAACGGCAGAGTTAAGAGCTGCCCTTCATTCCAGTGTTGAACAGAATAAGGTGTGTATAGCCTATACTATGACATGTTCCATCTCCAGTCAGGACAGTTTTTTAAATTTGTTGGTGACAAAGAAATTTATAGGAAGTTATATCACAGACATTTGAGAAAATGCGAAGTTTTTTTTTTTTTTAGTTACTTCTTGTAACTGTTTAAATAACCTGTGATTTTGCTACCCATTTTCAACTCAAGTTCTGTGAAAACGATGTGTACATGCTCCTTGATTTTTCTTTTGAAAGAGTTAAAATGGTAGTTTAATATTACCTGAAACTGTGTTATATAAGCTCATTATGAAGCTAATGAAACATGTTAAAGTAATGTATATTTCAAAATATGTCTGAACTTCATTATGTTCTGAATTACACGAGACTGTGAAAACTAAGGAAAACAGTTTAATGTGCAGAAATTAAAAGTACTTTAGAGGAGTAGGTTGTTATTGCACTTAAGTTGTATGGATGGCTAAAAATTTGCAACATTTCCTAAAACTGTGATTTTGTACACACAATCACTTTCTCAAAATGTCATTTTCAAAAATTTTGAGGATAATTGCAGATGTTCTACCTGTGCCGTACACTTAAAATGTAACAAAGAGTGGAAAATGTGTGTGTAGTTAAGACTTGGTGCATCTTCAGATTTGTGTATTTACTGTACAGAAATTAATACAGTGTAATCTGATATGACCATTATAGGCAGCTATTTAAACAAACAGTACACATATTATATACCTGTGTATTTGTTAAGGTAACACAAAACAGTAACATCGTACGTAAATTCTACAGTCACACGCATTATGATTAAGATTAGGATTGGAATGCTTGTGTCAACTGTATTTCATTTTCTGCAGTACTGTGAAGGTATTCTGAACTTACAGCTCATTATGGGGGCTGAAGAGAGTATTTGTTACAATAACTGCACACACAACTCACCCCATAGATGTGTTATGGTCATCATGCTCTTTGGGGAATGGAATGCAGGATTTCAAGTTCCCTTTCCTGTGTATTACCATCTGCCACTTTTGCGGCCTTGTTTGCATGCTGAACAACTGCCACATCATCCCACTATCAACATACTATCCACAGCCATGGACTTTCCATTCTCCGTGTCCACAACTCCACAACTGTAGCACACAATTCTCTGGGGTTTCCCACTAGTCAGCTTATCGTATTATGAAGCTACACTGCAAAGTGCATCAGTCTATAGAAAAATACCTCCTCTGGGATGAGACACTGCTGCCCACTCCAGGTAAAACTGGCACACAACTCTGCAGCATATCATCCAGAAGCATCATATTATCAAGAGCTGCTGGATGTACTGTGTATCTATACACACCACATCATCCTTTTTTAAAATTCCCAATGTACATCCTTTGGACAAGCCATTGTGATGCATGCCTCTGTGACCTCCCAGACATTGTAATCTGCAGACACCTTTTGTGTACTCCTGTCACATGTGCTGGTACACCATTTTCACAGATGGGTCTGGGGTGGAAGGATCAGTGGGGTGTGCTTTTACCCTTAGTGTATGGTCCTTTTAAATTTCAACTGCACCATTTTAATCCACTTTTTTACTGCAGATCTCTCTTTTCCTTGGGCAGAAATTTCACGTTTTCATTTTTTCCTGCCACTAAAATGATGACGACAAATAGTGATATAATTTTCTGTTTCTGTTTTCTTTGTTGCATAAAGGCCTTTATTCATTTCTTCCATATGTGTGTGCAGGAAATGTGTACTGTAGTACAGTATTATTATGAGTGGCTTAATTTGAAATTTTGTATTCATTTTGCACAAAGTACATGCACTGAACATAATGATGATGATAGATGATATCTGTCTGTTCCACATAATGTTTCCAGAACTTATTGAATGGGTTTTCATGAAATTTGGCATTGAAGGTGTATGTTAAGAGTTTGCAGAGAATTTAATTTTGAATCATATTGGTCCAGTAGAACCCCATCTTCACATAAAGCCCAAATAAATTTTTGAATAACCTTAAAAATAGCTCATATCACTCTCTCTTACACACACACACACACACGCACGCACGCACACACACACACACACACACACACACGCGACACGACACGACGGACAAGATGGCTGACGAAGTAAACCAGCAGGTGGAAAGTGCTCTTGATACCTTGTTAAGTATAACTGAGAAGAGCGGAAATTTACGCAAAGACCTCAAACGGGACATTGTCGATTCGGTAAGTACCTTGAG
>JGI20166J26741_11453918_pt1 | contig 13427 bp, 10 predicted proteins | sample TergutCu122P5_FD_26741 | JGI IMG/M metagenome (IMG submission 26741)
GCTGGTGACTACAATGAAGGACAGTAAAACTTCAAAACATGTATCTATTTTGTATCAGTTGTAAATAAATAGTTGCCACTATTAAAGTTCCAACCCTCGTGTATATATATATATAAACGCATACATATGAATTCCATTGATCCATCAGTCTGCCATGTGGTATTTGGATGTAAAACAAGTCATAATGCTATGGTTCTTGGCATGACAACTGCCAATTGCTTTACATAAACACAATGATATCAGAGGGGAATTTGCATGCATATTCCAGACATCAGATAAACAAAAGATGACTATGGAATAAAATGATCTGTGTTTAATAAAATGTGTGCTGTACATGTTTTATATCAGTACAGTATCTTATGTTCTGCATAGAAAATTATGGAAATTGAGAAGTTTCTTAAAGGAGACTTTTTAAATTTATTGATTACATGTTCATTTACAAGCAGATTTTGTATGTTAATGGACAATGTAAAATAATATATTGTGTTCCAGTTATTCTACAAAACAGCAACAATAAAGATGCAACTTTTAATGTTTTCACGGTTATCTGATTAAGGAGTCCAGTCTTCTGGGATGTGACACTGCATCTTTGAGTAAGTGGTTCCTCACAAAGTGCAAGATGGGGTCACCGTCATCTTGAAGGGTACAAGGCCCATGGGCGTGTTACTTTGCAATGTCAGGAACCACACATACTGAATAAGACAGCATATCACAGAGTACTTGAATCAAAAAGTATGTAGGTGGCAAGATGTATGATGATAATAACAACAATGACAACAGTATTCGTAATGTGATATATGAAATAAAGATGCATTACGGCATGGATTCAAAGTATTCTGTAATGTAAGAAAGAAAATATTTTACCATTTTCCCACATAAATTTGATTTTGACAAACTCAGTTGAAAAGTTCTATTAAGGAGATAACTTCTTCACCTCCACAGCCACTTCCACTTATTTGTTAATAATTAATTACCAGACAGTTGCCATCAAGCACATATGCTTCCAGGTGGATATCAAGGGGAAATAAAGAGTATACTGGAAACACTTTCATAAATGTAGCAAAACTGGGAAAAGCGACTATTAGCTTCATCATGTCAGTCCGTCTGTCCGTCCATCCATCCAACCATCTGTCAGTATGGAACACCTCGGCTCCCACTGGATGGATTTGCATGAAATTATATTGGAATATTTTTTGAAAAACTGTCGAGAAAATTCAAGTTCCATTAAAATTGAACGCCGGGGAATTACCCAGAAGAAAGCATACAACATTTAGAACACAGCAAAAGATTTAAATCAAGAAGAATAATGGGTACTTTACATGACGACCACTAGATATTTTGGATTGTATTTCATCTAGTTCTTCTTAGAATGAGAAATATTTCCAACAAAGTTGTAGAGAAAATCAAAACACATTTTGTATCAATATATATTTTTTTTAAATTGTGCCATTTATGAAATAAATGTGGAAATACATTGTAGAGCCAGACAGGCCACAGATGACAGTATGGTGCATGCACATTGCATGCTGGATAACTAAGGTCACACACACACACACACACACACACACAAAATGTAATACTTGTTGCTTTTCCACTGCAACAATTGTTGCACAAACACTCCACAATGTTACGTTACATGTACATAACTTGTCTTGTTCTGAATTACATACATACATACACACACTCATACACACACACACACACACATACACACGTACGTACGTACATACATACATACATACATACATATACACATACATACATACATATACACATACATACATACATACATACATACATACATACATACATACATACATACATACATACATACATATGCATACATACACACACATATACATACATTCCATGGATCCATAATAGTGTCATAAAGACAGTATGATGTGGAACAAGTCATAAATAAGCAAATATACAAATTTACAGTGAAAATAGTACAAACATTTTACAAAAATGGTATTGTAAATCATCTTTACACATAAACAAATCATCTATAGAGTAAAATGAATGTGTACATACGTATTTTCTTTAGGCTGTTTTAAACTTTGTCTTGTCATTCTTGAGGATTGTGACAGTAGGTGGTACATTGTTGACAATTTTTATGTCAGCAGAGAATTTACTTTTTCGAAAACAAGATAGGAAGGCATTTAGTCTATGAAGATGATGCTTATGCCTTGTATTAATATTGAGTGTAGATGAATTTGTTTCAAAAATTTCCTGATTATTGATAACTAAGTTCATTAATAAAAGTATATACTGGCATTGAACAGACAGAATCTCTAATTGTTCAATTAGACTTCTACACGAGGTTCAGGGTTGTATACCAGCCATAATTCTGATGATTTTCTTTTGTAAAGTGAAAATATTCCCACTGTTGGAAGAGTTACCCCAAAAATTTATTACATATTTTATAACAGAGTGAAAATATGCATAGTAAATTGATTTGAGAGTGTTAATGTTACTGATATGCACCAACAACCTAATGGCATAACTTGCTCCACTTAACTTAGGAATCATTTGCTCAGTGGTTCTTCCAGTTTATGTGGTTATCAATTTGTGAACCAAGAAACTTTGTATTCACTGTTTCTTATATATACTTTTCTTTATAACCAATAAGTAATGTGGAAAGTGGTGAATTTTTTTTTATGAATCTCATTATATTTGTTTCATCTAAATTTGGAAACAAATTATTAGCAGCAGACCATTTAATCATACAACAGAGAACTAAATCTGACACTGAACAGAAAACTTTGAAATTTCTGCTTGAAATTATGACACTAGTATCAACAAAATATAATATTGGTTCTGATACTGAATTTATTCTCAGGAGAATGTCATTCATATACAACAGAGACACTAGAATTGATCTTTGGGGAACACCATGTTTCAGTGTACCCAGCCAGAGAAAACATTTTCAGTTGAATAGCATGATGTTACTTCAGCCTTATATCTTCTGTTGTTAGTTAAATAGGACCTGAACCAATCTGCAGATACTCCTCACATTCCATAGAAATGTAATTTAGCTAACAAAATTTCATGATTCACACAATCAAAACCTTTGCCAAATCACAGAAAATTTCTCCAACATGCAGTTTTTTGGTTAATAGATTTGAATACACTATTTGTTAGTCTGAAGGCAGCATCTTCAGTTGATTTCCCTTTCTTAAAACCATACTGTTCTGTTGTTAGTTGTTGTTAGTATCCAGGTGTTGGCTTAATCTAATGTGCATAGCTTTCTCGAAGTACCTCATAAAAAAATGTTTATAATGATACAGGCCTGTAATTTGTCATACTAGATTTGTCTCCTTTCTTGTAAAGTGATATTACTACTGCAATTTTCAGATGGCCAGGAAAAATACATGTATATAGTGAGTGATAAAGAATGTAGCTTAATGGGTGACTAATGAGAGGTGGACAAGCTTTTAATATTTTACTTGCTATTTCATCATAACCTTATGATTTTTTTTATAGAATTTAATTTGAGATTCAAATACATGATTGGATATTGCTTACTAGGCATACCATTTCATATCAATAAATTGATAGGACATGATGCCATAAAAATATGTCATCTATATCATTTTAGAATAGTAATATTTTGTAAAAAATTCTTGATTTCATATTATGTTATTTATAGTGAAAAAATTTGACTAAGAATTTAAAGAAATATACAATATGTATTTTTTCCATTTCAGTGATGAAAAATGACAAACAATGGCAGCCGACTACGAAATATTATCTCATGTTACCATCAATAACAAACAAGAATATTTGATTAATAAAGGAAATTCACATTGCAATGTATCTGGCATACTACCAAAAATGGAACAATATGAAGTTTTAAGACTGAAGTTATTGAATGACAGAACAATTAAAAGTTTTCTGAATCTATAAAACAACTTGATATTGATATGACAAACTCAAAAATATTGATATGAAATTTATATCAATCAACATTCCCATGCTTTTCACATGGATTAATTAGTTCTAAGTTGTCCAATTTCTTTATATCTTGGATATTCTGTTTTTTTAATTGAAAATTATGATAACTATATTAAAACTATACTTTAATGTTCCATTTCTCAAAGAAGAGAGTTTCAACCTCAGAAAGTATTTAAGTACCCACATTAGAGAGTACAGCTGCCCCTCTGCACAACATGAATTTATATATGGGAATAGAATTATAACTCCATTCATTCTTAGCCTTGGCATTAGATGGAGCATAGTGAGTGGGTGGGCCCTAGAGCAAGTCTGGACACGCTGGAGGACAGAAAAATCTTTGCTCCCACAGGACATTAAATCATGATTCATTATTTGTCAAGCGTCTGTGCTGTACTGATGGAGCTGTTCTGGCTCAACTCACTTTAAAAATCTGATTGCAAGTGTAAGTTTCATCATCATCATCATCATTGTTGGTATCACCATTATCATCACCACCACCACCCTGTTATTGTTATTTTGTTGTTGTCACTGCAATTTTATGATTACTTCTGCTACTAAATTTTCTATTATGACTACCACTACCACCACTACTACTACTACTACTATTACTACTAACACTACTAACACTACTAATACTAGTATTAAGACTGTTGTTGTTATTATTGTTGTTCTTGTCATTTTGATGTTGTCAAATTTATTACATGCAGTAACTCAAATACTTTTCCTCCTTTTCACAGCTGGGTTTAAAATATTATTGAAGAGAAATTTACAATGAAAACAATGAAACTAGGGGGTTTTCTTTTATTCTTGAACTTAGCCAACTGTACACCTGTGTATTGTATATGTGCCCCAAAAATGATTCTCTACATGATGCGTAAACATTCTCATCTTTCAAGTTGTGTAATGTAACATCTTTATTGTAATTCTTGACACATATCCAAGTTCTAAAAGAGTCTGTACCGCCAGAAGTGTGAAAAATTATGAAATGATGTTCTTATTACCACTGACTAAATGTTGACATTTTACAGGAATTTCACATCAATATTTACCCCAGTGAACATGAAATGAAACTGGAAAATTATCCAAAAATTTCTGTAGAATGTTCTACCTTTGTATCTACAAATAAATGTATATGGGCTCCTTTATACAGTTAGAACACAGGGAAAATATTCACCTTAAATAATGCAACTGGGACTCATTCTTGCAGTAATGTAAGCTTTGTTTCACATCCTGGAAGCTTGAGTTAGATAACTCATCTAGTAGGTTTTGTTAATTAGGGTCCATTCCCAAGAGGAAAATTTGTGGAAGAAAATGAGAGAGGGGAGGTGTTAACACATGTTGATGGTGGACAGAATTCCAAATAGCATATATCACACCATTATTAATAGAAATATTGTGAGTGGAAATTATTCATTTATCTCTTTATCTTTGGCATCAGTGTGATAATATGTAAAATTATGATTAAAAATAAAAGTTACATTTGTCAGCACCATGTAGTTTAGACACACAAATGGTAAGCAAAAATTTCAGTATGTTCCTAACATAGGCATTAAATGGACATACATCATCAGCTTCATGTTCTCGCTCCCTTCAATCTTCAGAACAATGGTTCTGGTACCTGCTGCACAGAAGGCGTGGTAGAACCTACATTTGCTGTACATTTAGGTGTAAGGAGAAAAACCTATTAAATTTTGTGGGTTGTCATTCCAATTATGTTGGATTCTAATATGATAATTGTATGCGAACCTTCAGGACTTTTTTTGATTTAATACCAGTTTCTGCCATTTTATATATATTAAAATTTTTTATCACTAATTATCTACACCGAGAAGTTAACCAACACTGACACCAACACCTACATGTACACTGAATTATGACATCAACAAATTTGTGGCGCTTTGAACTGGCCCTACTACTTCCTAGGCTTCTACTCTGAATATTTCTGCAATTTCAGAAATTAACTTTTTGTTGATTTCTCTTGAACAAATACAAAACAAGTCAGTAAAATGTTCATACTTTTAAAGTTAGGGACTTTCTTGTACATCCTGGTTATATCACTTTTAAATTGTTTATTCCGTACATTATAATGAAGTAAATAACTCTTGTAACTCAATAAATGCACAGTCTCCTAACACACACCATACAGGGACACGATCTATTTGGATCAAGGAAGAATAGGAGTTTGTATACAAAGAATAATTACAACATAGACATGTACAATTTTTAGCCACTTTCAAAACAAACCAATATTATTACTGTTTTACCAACAGTATATTATTTTTATGTACATAATTTAAACCAAAACCTTTAAAATTCTGCACTATTGATACCACAACATATATATGATTATGCTGACTTATCTTATTGCTGTATGTTTTAAAGAAATTTTGATGTCATCTTCCTGAAGATGGCGAGATAATGGTGCCGAAACACTTAGATGTTATGGAAAAGACTGTACACCTAAACTAGAGAATGGTGCATTTGTTGGTGTTACATGAGTTATTTACTTTACCCCAGCTATATGTCATTATTTCATAAGCTTGGCATAGATATAATTCATAAGCTTGGCATAAATATAATTTTATAGGATATAATGGTAGTTGTCAATCAAATAATGTTTGTAATGTGGGTTTTTACACTATGTAGTGTATTTGGTTTGTTTAAACATTTTGAATGAACGCAATGTCTCCATCAGGGTGACTAAATTTGGTTCAGAAGGATGCTGCGGTGGTTGGGAGGAAAAATATAAGTGAGTTATACAGGAAGGTTTCAAGGAATTTTGTGCCAATCGGAGTCATGGAAGGAGAAAGGAAGGATTGGAATGAACTGAGTCAATGGCAGTTGAGAATTCCAAGTGAGGTAAATGGCCTGTCTGCTCCCTTCTGTAGCCTTAATAGGCGTATGTTACCTCAAACTTCCGTACATAACTGACACATTTTCTTCCTCACATCCATCTGAAGAAAATATATTCACCAAAAAAAAGGAGGAAGTAAGTTTCTATGGAAGATTAAACAAACCCTCCAGAATGGGCAACATTTGTTTATAACTAATATAACACACATGATGGATGTGATCTCAGTTTGGAACAACTGGTGCATGAGCCCATATAATGGAGCAGAAAGAGTAGTGATTGACATTATTCTGAAGTAATATACTTAAATTTGCATCATATGCATTATATAAGTAAATCTGAGGCAAACTGAATTTATATGTTGAATACTTCATTAAAAATTTATCTTGTTTGTACACTTCACTGTCAGCTTATATTGTCCAGTACTTCAAAAATAAAAATGTATCATTTGAACTGTTGAAAGATGGTAGAAGGGGTTTCTTCTGACTTAAAGTATCAAATTCCAGCGGTAGTTTAATTCCAAATGATTTACATCTCACACATAGGTTAGAAATGATTAAGGCTGTCTGTAGCACATGTACCACAATTCAAATCTAGAATATAAATACACATCAAAACATTGAAAAATAATGTCATTACAAAACTGTGACATTTTTTCTAATGAATGTTAATTTCAATGATAATCAGAATATTTTCTGAGTCTTTCATTCAAATTACTGAAGACATCTCCCATTTCTAATACAGTGATTATCCTCGTGTCACTGCATGTGAACTAGATCACGGAAACAGACCCTCAATAAATTTGTAATTGTTATAAATCTGGAGAAGTGTGGTAACTCTTGTGTGCATTAAGTATATGGGAAAAATATACAGGAAGTGATCTAGTTATTGCAGTTGTAGCCTCCATCAGAATGGGCAGGCACATTTTTTTAGAGCTGTTAATGTGTATCACTTGTTGATGCTTGTGATTTATGGGAATTATTTTCTCTGTTTTTGGTGTCTATAGTCTGGGCTCCAAAGCTATCTCTGATATCACTTTAAGATACTAACATTAAAATGTCTATCAAGCACAATTAATTGATGCCTGATTTAACTGTTGGTGATCTGTCACCTATATGCAATTCATGAAAATGCATGGTTATATGGTTGTGTAAATGATGAGCTGGGAGTGATGTGACAGGAAGTGGTTGTGAGCTATTTTAAAGCATTGTCCTAGGATTTTCTTGGATAGATTACAGAAAACCACAAAAATCTCAGAATAGCTCTTTACCAAACCAGGATTCAAACTCCTGATCTCCTGAACACAAATCAGAATTCTTAACCAGTATACTCTGGTGTTTAGTGTATGTTGTGTATAATGGCATAGTATGAAAACCATAACTTTTTGAGAAGTACCTAGCTATTTTTATTTCCTCTGCTGACAGCAGTTTGAATTTTGGTTACCATCAGCTTTTGTATGCATTGGAATAGCAATAGCTACAATTTGTAAAACAGAAGATAGGTGTCACTTGCGCTTTCTCATCACAGACTGTAAATATGAATGTCCTCACAGTTTCCATGACAATGCTACCTGCATATCAGAGAAAATTAGGTAATCACCTACTTGGCCTAACATAAAAAAGCAGCAAGATGAATGTGAGTACAAGTGGATCTAAAAAGTGTAAATTAACAAAAAATTGTCAAGCATATTTTAGTGTATTTAAGCATGCTGTCAGTTGCTGAGATTATAGAGAATCAGTAATAGAAGAGTGAATGAATGGATGAATGAATGAATATGGAGCAATGGTGGAATGAAACTAACAGGGCAGATCCGAAGTTCTGGGAGAAAACCCTGTCCCACTGCCACACTGTCCACCACAAATCCAACATGGACTGGCCTGGGATTTAAGTCTAGGCTCTTCTTAAAAAGTGTCAAAGAGACTTATTATGTTACTAGAATATTTACATAAAAATTTGTTACATAAAAGTTTACTATTGTTGTCACACTGTTGATGTTAAAAATGTTAACACTAACTGAATATTTGTTTAAATTTCCTGGAAATCCATTATAAAGTATTTCATTACTAGGTCTCTCTAAATTGGATATAATGGTGTATAAATAACATGATTTATGCACCAAAATAATTAATGTCTGCATGGTACCAAGTACAACATTTTTTTTTTGTATATATTTTGGGTAATGTTAGTTTATTTTAGTATTACTCATGAAGTTGTAAGATATTAAAAATTATGTACAATAGCATTCTCAGTTGAAGTTTACAAGTCATCATGTTTTCTATTTTTCTGCTTTATTAAAGAACAGTTTTGCCAGTACCAGATCTCCAGTAAATACTTTTTTCTGAACCATTAAATAAGGTTTGAATATGAGATATTGTAATGCATTTGAGCACTGTTACAAATTCTGGAAATTGCAAGTTTCCTCACTCATTTGATAAGAAGATAAAACCAACAAATGCAAATAAACATTTAAGAGTATCTTATATTATACTTTAAACCCAGTAAACCTCCTATGTGCACATGTTTTGGCAACTTGTTGGTTTCTTCTTCATATTGAATCATCTTAGTTCATGGTCATGGATTATTTAAAATTTCTTCACTTATGTTTAAACAATGAAATTTTTGCCACTAGAAAATACATAAACAGAGCATCACATAACTTTATAAATACAATTGTGTTTTATGTCTATGTAACTACACACATTACCTCCAGGATGGGATATAGTGTTTGTCTTTTGTGGAGATCCACACAATATTGTTCAGGTTGTTTTTCAATTCTTCTCCCATAGTGAACCTGTACTTAAAAAGCTGTTACATTGGAATCAAAATTTTAGCTCCATGAATCTCAAATTAGCCCTAGTTAAGTGTGATGTTTTCATTTCACACATCTACAGTGCCTGTCAACATGATTCACTAACCATAACCTAACTAACCTAATTATAACCTGATTGTATGTATGACGACAAATCTGTTTTTGTAGGTCCCTATTTATTTATTTTCATAGGTGTGAAAGGGGACATAGCTGACCATAATCATTCTTCCATGTTTCTACAAGAATTTCTATGCAGATATGTCAGAAGTGTTTTAAATGTGAGGAAAGGAAGAGGAACTCTGACAAATATTGAAATGCTCTCAGATTTGCAAAATTCAGTGGCAGAGATGGTGACTTCACTTTACATCTTACATCTTTGCTACTACTGAATTTGTTACTCTTGTACAGGGTGGTTCAGATTTATTATCTTAAATGGAAGGTGCAAGCCTGCTTTCCCAGTGTGTTATTAATGTAACTGATGAAACTAACTGTAGAATTTGTAATACAAATAGGACAACTGAAGGCTATGAATGTTATAATTCATTAATAATTTGGTAGATATGATATCTGACAGCAGTAATTGTTTGTATGAAGTACACAGTAGGTTCATAGGTTTCTTCCTACCTTTGGTTTATGTGGCCAATATTTTCTATGTGCCAAAAGTAACTGTGAACACTTCATGGCTCTGTAATGTATATATTTGTAATTGTTGTTATCTATGAACAATGAAGTAAAATGTTATGTTAATTAGACTATACAAGTACGAATTAATAATTAATAAAACTGTACAAATGTTTTCCAAATTATTTTCTATTTACATTAATGAGCATCACTTCCACACTGCAATACCCATGTGAGTCAATTTTTGGTCCTTCCAGAAATGTCATTTGTAAATTTCATAATTTAGTGATCCTGTACCTCCAGACTGCTTTGGCAGGGCACCTAACCTCTCCTCCTTACAAGCTTTTGCTTTAACATATCAAGAGGGAGAGTGTGAGTATCATCCTCAACTATGCTTAACTGAGTGTGATTGCCCACACATCTTGCCTCATCTCTTGTACACTTATCATGTTCATCCTGATAGCCAATGCATTATAGTTTTGTAGACCAGTAATTTTTATATAAATCAGCCTGTCTTGGACTTTCAGGCACTGTCCACCTTTAGGATCATTTCTTCTCTGCTGTCTGCAGTTCGTGAAGACAAGAGACCAGTATTGCACATTCTGCATGGATTCTAGCTCTCCAGTTGTTGCATATGCATCAGCCCTCCTATATATTGCCATCTAGAAGCATTTAATGTCTCCATCTTTTTAGTACTGTGTGGCTGTAACACCATGACTTATGATGGCACATTGTAATGCTGTATAACCACATTAGCTATTTCCATTCCACACAACTGACCCCATCTTTATAAACACTGGTTTTTCCAAATTGTCTTGAGAATTGCATTTTCTTGTGAACATTTTGTTAGCATTTTTGCTGATGTGATAATTGACATTTTCTTCCTTTGGGATTCAGACTGCCATTGGACTTTACAAACCTACAATTAATTCAACTAATTAACTAAATGTAGCACAGCCTTGCCTGACGAGCTAACATTGTAATCCCTCAGGTTATCAAGAAATTCCCTGCAATGTTATGTCACGTTTATAAGAGCCTGCCACTTGTCCTTATTCTCAGCCAGATAAATCCAGTCCATGTCCTCCCATCTTATTTCTTTATGGTTAGTTGTCATATAACCTTCTAATCCATGCACAGGTTTTCCAAGTGGTCTCTTTTCTTTAGTTTTGACCACTAAAACCACGTAAAAATGTCTCTTCTCGCTCACTATGTGATACATGCACCACCCATCTCATTCTTCCTGATTTCATCACCCAAATATCTGGTGAGGAGTATAGATAATTATGCTCTTTACCATGCAACTTACACACATTACAGCATAGTTCATAATTCATAGTTCGTAGTCCTTATTTACTTTCCATTGATCCGGTTTAGTTACAATGAACATAAGGATATAGAAATTGTCCTACATATTTACATATATAAAAGAAAAAATATTTACCCTACATTAATAGAGCCATAGATACTTGTCAAAGATAGATACAATTTTGTATTATTTGTACAATCAATTAATTAGAATAAGACTGTATAACAATAAGAATAAATAAATAAAATAACAATACCAGTGATCCAGATTTATAATAAGACCAAGATTCTATTTATTGTTGTACCTAAAATACTCTTCTATTGAATAAAATGAATGTACAAGAAGAAATACCTGTAAAGCATGTTTAATAATTTTATTTCATTAGATAGATTTTTTTTTGTTTGTTGGGAGGTGATTAAATAACTTTTTCAAAAAAAAAAAAACCCCATTTGAAATGCAGTCAAATTGGCCATTAAGAGATGCAAATTTGTATTGTATCTTGTATTAACACCATGGATTTCTTGGATGGTTGTATACTTCACATCAGCTCTGTTGTGCTGCATGAATTGAAGGCTTCTTCATAAATATATTTTTTTGTAATACAGTAAACTTGAGACTTGGAATCAAACAATTCTATACAAGGTATCTTGAGAGATTTTTGTGAGCTTTCTTCAAGCCAGTATCCCATTTAACCAAATTTATTTTCAGGGAGCATTGATTGTTTGCATTCTTCTTCCTCTGGCCAAATAATTCTGAATTCATGTTAAGTTCAAACGTTCTGCTGATAAGCACTGAACATTTGCAGCATATTCTGTAATCTGGTTAAGTTCTGTTTCCAATTTGCTAAGCCATGGGTTTGATAATTCTGTTATCAATCCATATATCTACATCTTAACTTTTCCACCAGAGAGGCTGAGAAATTTGTGGAAGCTCTAATGTGATTGCACTATATAAAAATTTATTTACTCCTCTTAACCAATTTAGTATTTCAGAAACAAGCGTCTTCTAACATTGTCCAGAACAATACGTGTACTATGCACCTTGGAATTGTAAAACTTTATTCTGATGTCCACGCACACTATTTGGTAAGTGAACAGCTTACAACAAACGAAAGTGAAATGTGCAATTTGACATTGAACAGGATAGCCATTGAATTGATTTCTCTTTTCTGTTGGAAACATTATTATGATGACCAGAAATTGCAAAATGTAAAATATTTTGTGCCCAGTAGCTGAAAAATAAGCCAATGGAATTTAAATGAATTTTACCCACCCTTATATGTGGTTTTGTCAAAACACTGTATTAATATATTTAACTACTAAATATAAATTTTGGCCACTAACTTAACATCTATATTTTCCCTCCCTGCAAAATTACACTATGTCAGATACTACGTGATCTAATTATTTATGTTAATTATTCAGTTTTTTTTACATCACAGACTGTACAATGAATGAATGCCAATGCACAACAAATGTCAACAGAAATCATTTTGAAATAATATTTTTTCCAAGTTATTTTGAAAATTATATTTGGATACATAATAGATGCATTTGAAAATCTGTCATTATTTAAACAAACAAATAACAGCAGACAAACATTAAGCGATTTCCCGCATTGCCACATTATTGGTCAAATAAACGAATGAATGAATGAATGAAATGTAAAGTTGCCATAATTTATGGAGTGACCCTCATATCTTCTGAAACGTGGAGGAACTCTCATGGTAAACGTGTAAATTCACAGGGTTTGGAGGATTTGTAGTCATTCATTATTTAAGTAAATTCTGCATTCGGCAAATACTTGAGAAAAAATGGGAATACAATGAAGCAGTGCATCAGCTCTTTATAGACTTCAAGAAAGCTTATGATTCAGTTAGG
>JGI20166J26741_11454140_pt1 | contig 13425 bp, 14 predicted proteins | sample TergutCu122P5_FD_26741 | JGI IMG/M metagenome (IMG submission 26741)
ATTGCTCCAGGATGTGGTGCAGAAGATTTTGACCTTGGTAAGAGATTTTCGCTAAGTGAAATTTGCCCTGTGGATGATGCTGGAGTATTCTTGGAAGGCTATGATTTCTTAAGTGGCAAAGCTGCTTCTGGTGTCGCACAATTGGTATTTGAAAAGCTACTAAGCCAAGGAAAATTATTTAAGACACATGAGTATACCCATAGCTATCCAGTCTGCTGGCGTTGTAAAACCGAAGTTTTGTTCAGGCTTGTGGATGAATGGTATATTAAAACTGATGAGATAAGACCAAAATTGGTGGAAGAAGCTAAGAAAGTTAAGTGGGAACAGCCTTTTATCGGTAAGCGAATGGTGGATTGGTTAAACAATATGGAGGATTGGAATATATCCAGAAAGAGATTCTATGGGCTTCCGCTTCCATTTTATCCATGTAAATCCTGTGGGCATTTAAATGTAATAGGTTCTAAGGATGAATTGATTAGTTTAGGTGGCGTTGCGGTACGTAATTTACCTGAACTTCATCGCCCTTGGATAGATGATGTTAAAATAAGATGTGAAAGATGTGGGGAATTAGTCTCTCGTGTACCTGAAGTCGGGGATGTATGGCTCGATGCAGGTATAGTTCCTTTTTCTACACTTGGATATTTTACCGATAAAGAAAAATGGGAGAAGAATTTTCCTGCTGAGTGGATAATAGAGATGCAGGAACAAGTGAGGCTGTGGTTTTACTCACAATTGTTTATGAGCGTTACTATAACAGGTAAAGCCCCTTATGAAAGGGTTTCCACCAATAATTGGGTGATCGCTGAAGATGGGACGAAGTTCTCTAAAACAGGATTTATGATACCATTTGACGAGGCAGCTGAAAAGATGGGTTCTGATGCAATTCGCTATCTGTTTGCAAGTGCTTCTATGGCAAATGATGTTCGCTTTGGATATGGACTTTTAGAGGAAGTAAGGCGTAAATTATTAAATTTTTGGAATATCTACACATTTTTTAATGTCTATGGAGAGATAGATAATCCATCTATAAATGAACAGTATTCAGATAATCTATTAGATATGTGGCTTAAAGCACGCACTGCTGATTTTATCGATAAAGCTGTTAAATGCTATGAGTCTTACAATACACAGGATTTAATCCGTGAATTTGAAGCTTGCGTTGATGATATATCCAATTGGTATGTTCGAACAAATCGCAGGAGATTTTGGAAAGATTCCCTTGATGATGATAAGCAGAATGCATATAATACGCTTTATCATGCTATAAAATCAATTTCGCAAGTGATGGCTCCGATCTTACCTTTTATGACCGAGCATATATGGCAGAACATGGTGCTTCTTTATGAAAAAGAGGAGGAATCTATTCACTTATCGACTTTCCCAATATCTAAAGACTTTGATGATTCTATTTTAGATGAGGTTTTGAAAGTTCGAGGCGTAATAAATAAAGCATTAAAATTGCGAAATGAAAAGAATATAAAGGTTAAGCAGCCTCTTTCCACTTTGTATCTAAGTAAAGATGATGAACGTGTAGTTTTAGCATATGCTCAGGTTATAAAAGATGAACTCAATATCAAAGAGATAGAGTTTTTAGATGATTTTGATTCTCTGAACTTTGAATATCTTTCGCTGAATTTTCAGGTCGCAGGGAAGAATTTAAAGGGAGATTTAAATAAAGTTAAAGCTATTTGTGATAAACTTGGATCAGATGAGCAGCTAAGGCTTATTAATGATTTTAAACAAGGTAAATCCATAAGCCTTTCTGGTTTTAGTGGAGAACTTCCAGTTGAATATTTTAGTTTAAATTCTAAAGGGAAAGAAAATATAGCTAGGTCAATGGATGGTTTAGTTGCGGTAAATGTTGAAATAACTCCTTCCCTTAAACGAGAGGGGATATATCGAGAAATATTGCGTCAATGTCAGCTACTCAGAAAAGAAGCAGGGTTTAACGTTTCGGATAGAGTTTATTTGGGTTTTACAGCTGATTCTATGATGGTTAAATCAGTTCTGGATGAATATGCAGACAACATCGCAAGAGAAACGCTGTCTCAAATAAAAGATATAGATTTCCCTTTGATGCAGAAAAAAGTTAGTTTAGACGATGGTGAAGTAATAATTTTTATAAAATAAATAATTTGGCTCTTACTTAGCGATGAGTATTACTATGAGAGAGAGGTAAAAAAGTGTTAAGTTTAGTTTTTTTTGCACTTGGTATTTTATGTATAATAGCTCTTATAATTGCAAGGGTTACGAAAAAACCTGATTTCATGAGGCTTATGATCAGAAGGAAGAATGATGAAATGGATGATGAATACTTGAAAAGAGCGACTGTTTCTTCAGTTATTTGGGCAGTAATTTTCTTTGTTGTTGGAGCTGTTTTATATTTTAGGACTTAATAGGAACATTAGGAGGCGATATGAATATAATTACATATAGGCATTTAACTATAAATGAATGTGAACGTATAAGGGAGATTGATGCTTCACAATATATTAAAAGAGCATAGCGTGAAGTAAACGGCATTAGACAGTTAGTGGAAATAAATTATCAAGATCCTGACTTTCCAAATGGTTTCGATAATCACTTAACAGCATTAAGAAAAACTTTTGAATCTGGTGGCATTGTATTTGGATCATTTGATAATAAACAACTTATTGGATTTGTGAGTGTTTAAAGAGTAGGTCACGGTGTTCCACAAGATAAAAGTGTCACGGTGTCACCGCAAGACAAAAATTCTCACGGTGACACCAGTTAATAAACTGCTATTTAATATCATCAAGATTTGCAAACCTATATCCCATAGCTTTTGCATCTTTTAATATTTTATCCAATGCGTTTGCGTTGTCTTTAGATACAGCGTGAAGCAGTAAAATAGAACCATTACGCAAGCTTGACATTACCTTATTATAGGCATAATCAGTACCTTTTTGATCATTAACGTCATAATCTAAGTATGTGAATGTCCAAAAAACTGTTTTGTAACCCAAATCATTCGTCATTGCCATGGTGCGTTCACTATATTCCCCATAGGGTGGACGAAGATACTTCATAGTGATGCCAAATTTAGATTTAAAGTCATTTTCTACATCCTTTATTTCCTTTATAAACTGTTCTTTGCTTACACTGGGGAGCGATGGGTGATTAACAGTATGGTTGCCAACTGTATGACCTTCATCTATCATTCGTTTTACCAAAGCTCCATCCTGATCTAGATAAGAACCAGTAATAAAGAACGTAGCGTGAACATTATTAGCTTTTAATACATCCAGAATTTTGCTTGTATACCCATTCTCATAGCCCTCATCAAATGTAAGGTAGATAACCTTTGATGGCTCATTCAAGTCTATCCCAATGCCTCCATATTTGCCGATTAAATCCAAACGAGCTTTAGCATAAGAGAGGTTGCTTTCTACATTCCACCATCCAATTGTTTTGTTGTCGTACTTGCTATAATCAGCCGGTAAATCTGTGCCTGACGCATATTTTCTGAGTTCACTTTCTGAAAACCAACCCTTTGAGTCTATGTGATAGATTCTTGTTCCGCTTGTGGCTATTTTCGTAACTTGCCCTACATAATTGGTAAGCTGTGTTCCATACGTTCCACCTGTAGCAGTTGTAGATGGTCTTCCATTAACAATAACAGTATCGCCAACTGAAAATGCAGCAGCAAAAGAAATGCTGGTATTAATTACAAACGTTAATATTATCATTGCAAAAATAATAGCACCGCATACAGCTTTTTTCATAGGTATATTTCTCCTTTTTCATATTTATTTCTTTTGGTCTTACAATAATACAGATATGTGAAATAAACATACTGTTGCAAAACAAGTATAAAGTTAAGATATATTTTAAGATGGTTCCAAAAAATTATACTAAATTCTCATTAAATGTAGTATCCTATTAGTAAGTTAAATCTCGAGAGGAGGTACTACAAAATGGATGTTGTAAGTTATAAATGTCCAAAATGCTCTGCATCGCTCTTATATGATATTGATAAACAGGATTGGTATTGTGATTATTGTAAATCTGAATTTACAAGAGATGAATTAGAGAAGATAGAAAATGAAAAGTCACACAAGGTTTTTGATGAAGTAAGCACAGAAGGAAAGTATGAAGAAGGTGCTATTGCCTACATGTGTCCTAGTTGCGGTGCAAAGATCGTAACAGATAAAAATACAGCTGCTACGTTTTGTATCTATTGCCATAATGCAACTGTAATCGCTTCTAGGCTTGAAGATGAGCATAGACCAGCCTCAATAATTCCATTTAAGTTAAAAAAAGAAAAGGCAATAGATGCAATTAAATCTCTATGCAAATCTAGACCGCTCCTCCCTAAGGATTTTACTGACTACGCAAAGAGAGGAGAGATTTCAGGACTGTATGTACCTTTTTGGCTATTCGATGTGGATGTTGATGCTACACTTAATGCTCGTGCCGATAGGATAACAACCTGGAGCGATAGCAGATATTATTATACTAAAACAGATACTTATAATGTTGAGCGTGGAGGAAGCGCAACATTTTCCAAGGTGCCTTGTGATGGTTCTGTAAGGATGGACGATAAGCTAATGGAATCTTTAGAGCCTTTTGATTATACAAGCTTAATGGATTTCTCTTTGGAATATCTTTCAGGACATTATGCAGAAAGCTACGACGTTGATGCTAATATTGCATATAAAAATGTATCAGCTCGCGTTAATTCTTCAGCAGACTCAATGCTCAGGAGCACTGTAGCCGGATACTCCTATGTAAATGTTACTAATGAGAATATAAGAGCTACAAAGGTAGTTAGTAAAAATGTCATGTTGCCTGTTTGGACACTGATGGCTGTTTATAAAGGGAAGAATTATATTTTTGCTATGAATGGTCAGACTGGAAAGATCACAGGGAAGCTTCCTGTAAGCAAAACTAAGCTTGTTTTATGGTTTTGCAGCATATTTGTAATAGTATTTTTATTATGTTTTGTTGGAGTGATGCTCGTATGAAAAAGGTCTTGTTATTGGTACTTATTTTTTTAAACTTATGCTCAATCCTTGCATTCGGTGATACTTTTAATGTAGATAAAAGTATAAAAGTTTATGATGATGCAAATTTATTTACCGTTTCAGATAAAGAGCTTCTCTCTAAAAAAGCAAATGAAATAGCTGATAGGCAGAATATAGATTTTGTAATTGTCACTATTAATAATTCAAATGGGAAAAGTTCCAAAGATTATGCTGATGATTTTTATGATTATAACGGTTTTGGACTTGGAAGCAAGTATTCTGGAATTTTGCTCCTAATAAATATGGGTGCAAGAGAGGACTGGATAAGCACATATGGTGAAGCTATAGATTTATTCGACGATGCTGCAATAAATAATTTGCTCGATGTGATGAGTAGCGATTTAGGTAATGAAAAATTTTATAGTGCTGCCAATAAATTTTTATCTGCAGCAGATGAGCATATAACAAGTGAAAGGATGAGAGATCTTCCATTAAGGCAAAGGTATTCAAAAGGTCAAATTGCTGCATTTTGTGCAATTGTAAGTTTAGTGGTATCTTCAATTGCTCTTGGTATAATGTTCTTTCTTCATAGATTGAGCTTATCACCTGCACCTAGTGCTTCAATTTATACCGGAGGAAAAGGGATTTTACTCTATAGAAAGATAGATAATTTTATGACTACACATACTTCAAGGAGAGAAATTCCAAGAGACTCAGGCGGCTCCGGAAGATCAGGAACATCTACGCATACTTCATCTAGTGGAAGAATTCATGGTGGTGGAGGGAGAAAATTTTAATTAAATTTAGAATAAAAGGGGATAATTATGGATATAAAAGATATTTTAAAAACTGTTGATCATACACTGTTGACTCAAACTGCAACCAGCGAAGAAATTTTGACTTTATGCGATGATGGAATTAAGTATGGAGTTGCATCTGTCTGCATCCCACCCTGTTATGTTAACCTGGCAAAAAAGCATGTTCAAGATAAACTCAAGGTTTGTACAGTTATTGGCTTTCCAAACGGTTATTCAACAACTGAAACTAAGATATATGAAACTATTGATGCTATTTCAGATGGGGCGGATGAAATAGATATGGTCATAAATTTAGGCAAGGTTAAAGATAAAAAGTATGATGAAGTTAAAGATGAAATTTCAAAGATTAAGGAAGTTTGTCAAGGAAGAATTTTAAAGGTCATCATCGAAACATGCCTGTTAACTGAAGATGAGAAAATAGAAATGTGCCATGTTGTAGAAGAATCTGGAGCGGATTTTATAAAGACATCCACAGGATTTTCTACTAAAGGTGCAACTTTTGATGATGTTAAGCTGTTTAAAGAAAATTTAAGAGAAGGATTTGGCATAAAAGCAGCAGGTGGTATTCAAAGCTTAGATGATGCAATAAAATTTTTAGAGCTTGGTGCTACGAGATTAGGAACTAGTAGAATTGTTAAACTTGCAAAAAATGAAGTTGGAATTACAGCTTAATTGTGCATAATGAATAAACATGCGTCAGCATGTTTATTCATTATGGTGTGCCCAACCAATTAAAGCATAAGTGAAAGGGCATATAATAACGGATTGTACCGTATTTTAAGGTAGGTATCAAAGTCTATTTTCTTGAATCCATGGAAGCTTGGAAATACGTTAGCTTCGATTAACCACAGTTTCTTTTCTACATCAAGAGCAATATCTAAGCCTAACTCAGCAAGGTGATTTCCCATGTTATCTAAATACGAACAAAGTTTTGTGCAGTAATCTATAATTTTATTTGTTAATTCTTGCACATCACAATTTTCTCCAAAGGAAATTCTCAAAGCCTCATCTAAATTAAGGGCATATCCACCCCTTGCAATATTTGTAATAAAGGTCTGTGGACGTGATACCCGACATTCTATACCACTTGATTCCCATTGTCCTGTGATGTTTTTTTGCATTACAACTCTTATATCAAATAAGGAATCATCTATCCTTGCAAGATTTATATATTTTTGAACCAGGTATTTATCAAAGAAACCTTGATTTTCATTAAAAAAGCCTTTTAAAGATTTATTATCTATAAAAGTTTTTTTCGGTTTCTTTGATCTATAGTCATTTATTTCGTAATTTTCATCCATCTTTTCTATAATGCAAATTCCCCTTCCTCTTGAAAGGTTAACAGGCTTTAATATTACCTTTATATTTTTATCTAAAAAGTCTTTTAAACTATTAAAATTATCAATTTTTATAGTTTCGGGTAAGCTTTCGCATAAGCTTTTTTCCTTTTTTACAAAATCATAAAGGTCTAACTTTGAAAAACGGTGAGAATTAAATAGCTTGTTATCAGTTACATCTATAAGTTTATCTATAAGTTTATTAGGTTGATGAAAATCTCTTCTGTAAATTACATCAGCCATTGGAAATTTACCAAATTCCCATTTTGAATTTGAAAAATTATAGTATAAACCAAAGACAATCTTTTCTTCAAGGTCAGCGGAGTTAGGAGAAAAAGCATAAATTAGCCCTCCTATCTTATTGTAAATGCCTAAGCGATCAGAATATTTTTTCATATGCCTTGAACTATAAATATCATTATGAACTCCTAATAAGAATCCAATAATAGGTCCAATTTGCATGGTATCTTTATCTATATTTGCTCTGTAAACTAAACTATCGTAGATTAATAATTTTTCCTTAAATTCTTTTGGAAATTGTAGCGTTATAGGGACTTCAAATGAAGAATTATCTTCAAATTGATCTTGTGTGTAACTTACTAACGCATCTAAAGCTTTATGTCCAAATGCAATTTTACATGATGATGGTTCATCTTTAAAAAAACCCTTTGGAACTATTATTGATCCATCTGAGCTTTCCAAGAATTTTATTTTAATCCACAAAGCCTATCACCTCTTCTTGATTAATACTTAGGTATTTTGCATAATTGAATATATTATTCATGAATTTATTTTGCATTTTGTGGTTATTTACAAATGCTATATGCTTTATGTCAAAACCCTCAAAACTAATCAAGTAAAGACTTCCCTCTTTATCTATAATGAAGCTTATTGTACAAAAACCAAGCCGTGAAATAAAATTGCTTACATAATCAGCTAGCATAACGGAAGATTCAGTTATTTTTTTTGCTAAGTCATCTGTTCCTAAAATAGGAATCCATTTTCCCTCAATATTTTTTTGCATATAGACTGTTATGATATTCTTACATTTGCAGCTTTTAAGAAGATCTGGTAATCTGAATACATTTGTATCTTGATTTGATGCTAAAATTTCAGAAATGACTTCTTGATTAAATGTATTTGATTCATTTATCAGTATAGTATTTTCATACTCAGCCAGTAACCTTATTTTCCTCTTTTTAATTTTGCTGTTTTCACGTGAAAAATTAAAAATTATCTTTGGAATTGAAGTGTTTATTGGATTTATATTGTCAACTGTAATTAAGTTACCATAAATTGTTTTATTTTTAATATTTAAATTCTCAATAGAGAACAATAGTATTTCTTTATCATTAGGATCAACAACACATTGTAATATTCTAAAAAAGAATTTTGAATAAAAATCTATTTTTCTGCGGTTTATCAATATGCCAATCATGAGTATCCCTCCTCATAATCATCATATGAAAATGGTAGTTATTATGTGTCTAAAAAATGTGCACTAAAAAACGCTATAATTCCTAGAACCTTATTTTCCTTGAGAGCTTAGCCTTTTTCTAAAATAAATATTCCTTAAAATCATGTAGCTTGTAGTTGCAGTCCATATACCAATTGAAAAGCCAGCTACAACATCTGAAGCATAGTGTACACCTAAATATATTCTGGATAACCCTATGAAAAGAACAATCATATAAGAAATTGCATATACTAAGTATGAGACTATTTTATTTTTTATATAAAGTGAGATACACAGAGTTATCATGCAATATAAAACCATATTATTCATGGAATGCCCACTGGGGAAAGAATAGCCTGCTGCTGCAGTAAGCCTTAAGATATTAGGTCTAGGTCTTTTGAATATATATTTTAGACCAGTATTCAGTAAAGCTGAAATAGTTACAGTTATGGAAACAGGTAAACCTAAAGTAAATCTTGTTTTTGGAATTAATAACAGGATTAAGCAGATTGCAACAATGCCAAAAGTGTCACCTAAATCTGAAAGGATTTTAGAAACAATAGTTAAAGGCTCATTAATATATTGAGCGATAATATTATAAACATGGCTATCAAAGGAAGCTGTTTTATGATAAACTATTAAATATGCTAAAAATATAAAAAATAAAAATGATATGATATTTATGATTATCAATGATTTAGTTATTTTATTATCCATTTGATCCTCCAGCTATTAGAATATAATAAGATTTTAACATTAATAATTGCGGAGTTCAAAGGATCAGATAAAAGATTATGCTTAACACTTAAATATGAAGTTTATAATATATGTGGAGGTAATATTTTGAGAGTATTAGTTTTAAATGGTCCTAATATAAACATGGTTGGGATAAGGGAAAAGGATATTTATGGTACAGAAAGCTATGATGATTTAAAACAAAAAATAAAAAAGTGGAGCCAAGATTTAAATATTGAGGTAGAGATTTTTCAATCAAATTCTGAAGGAGAAATAATCGATAAGATTCAAAGTGCAAATGATGATTTTGATGGGATAATAATAAATCCAGGAGCCTATACACATTATAGCTTTGCTATTCTCGATGCCATAAAGGCCATTCAAATAAAAGTAATCGAAGTTCATATATCAAATATCTATAAAAGGGAAGAATTTAGAAGAAAGTCAGTTACTGCGCAAGGAGCCGTTGGAGTTATCTCAGGATTTTCACTATATGGATATAAACTTGCTTTAGATGCTTTTCTCTATTTGATTAAATAAAATTTTGTAAATTATCCATAATATATTGTGAAAGGGGTTTTTATAATGAAGAATTTTAGAAAAATAACTGCTTTTCCAATCATATTAACGATATTTACGATATGTTCCTGTGCAGAAAATGCATCATCTAGTGTAAAGAATCCTCTTGCTACTATAACCATGAAAAATGGAGGCATCATAAAATTAGAGCTATACCCTGACAAAGCACCTAATACAGTGAATAATTTTATCTCGCTTGCTAATTCAAAGTTTTATGATGGCTTGAAATTTCATAGAATAGAAGCTGGTTTTGTAATTCAAGGTGGGGATCCAGATGGTGAGGGTACTGGAGGACCTGGATATACTATAAAAGGTGAGTTTGCTGATAATGGTTTTACTCAAAACGACTTGAAGCATACCACAGGTGTTATATCCATGGCGAGGAAAACATTACCATTAGATTCTGCCGGAAGTCAATTCTTTATAATGCTCGCAGATATAGACTTTTTAGATGGGAAATATGCTGCATTTGGAAAGGTGATAGAAGGTATAGATGTAGTAAATAAAATAGTATCAGACTTTGAAAATGGAAAAACAGAGGATTATGCTACTATGAAAACAGTTAGGGTTGATACTTTTAAAGTTAAATATCCTGCACCTATAAAGATTAATTAATGAGCTTAAAATTCTCCCAAGACAATTTGTTAATAGAATAAAATATTTTAATAAAATTTGTATTGATTTAATTTATTAAATAAGCTATATTATATTTACAAATATTGGAAATTATTAACAAAAACTGGGAGGGGTTAAAATGGAAAATGTAAGTGCTCAAGAAAAAGTATATAGCATTGGTGCCGTCTGTGAAGAAATAAAAAAGAGAGGATTTAAGGAATTTGAAAACCATAATTTAAGGTATCTGGAAAAGGTATTGAAAGAAATAATAACAATCAGACGTGATCAATATTTTAATAGAATTTATTACATAGATGATATAGATAAAATTGAAAAGATATTGAATTTAAAAGAACAAGGATTAAATTACAATGCTATAAAGAGCATGCTCAGTGCTGAAGAAAATAAAGACATTAATTCTAAAATACTAGAGGATGTAGAGATTACATATAAAGATGAAATAGCTTATGGGGAAGAAAAGGAAGAGACTTCTATAGAAACACGCAGCGAATATGTAGACGAATTTAAAAATGTTATGCATAAAATAATATCCTCGAGTCTTGAGTCTTCCATCACTCCTAAAATCGAAGAGATTAAACTGGAAATAAATAAACTGCATGATCAAAATGTAGATTTAAAAAATGCTCTAGAAACACAGCAGAACAATCATTATAAAGCTTTAGACGATAAACTTATGAAGTGGAGAGAAGAATCTTTTAATGTGGATAAAAAAAAGGAAAGCTCATTTTTAAGAAGATTATTTCATAAATAAGGGTTATGATTATTACGGATATTGAGTTAATATGCGAAAGATGTTAATATTATTTAGAGGTTTTCTATGAAGGTATTATTAGTTTCTGATGTTGAATCAAAGTATATATGGGATTTTTTTGATAAAGAAAGGTTTAAAGATATAGAGCTTATCATATCCTGTGGTGATCTGAAATCAATTTATCTTTCTTTTCTTGTCACCATGATAAATGCTCCGCTTATTTATGTAAGAGGTAACCACGATGAATATTATATTACAAATCCGCCTGAAGGTTGCCAGTGCATAGATGGTACGATATTTAAGTTTAATAATTTAAATATTGTAGGATTTGGAGGAAGTTATAAATATAATAATGGTGTTTTTCAATATACTGAAAATGAAATGAGAAATAGGTATAATAGGCTTAAACGTCAAATAAAATTTCAGGGTGGTATAGATATTCTTGTAACTCATGCACCTGCGTTTAAAATATCTGATGGGGAAGATTTGTGCCATACTGGATTTCAGGTTTTTAACTATATCATTGATAAATATAGACCAAAATATTTCTTTCATGGACATCAGCATTTAGATTATAACGCTAATTTAAAGCGCATTAGAACATTGGAGTCTACTACTATTGTGAATTCTTATGACTATTACATTATAGATATTTAATTAAGCTGATATAATGTGTATATACTTGGTTTTGTAAGGGTAAGGGTGGTATTTATGAACAAAAATAAAAATATTTCAATGACTGTTATAAGGAGGCTCCCAAAGTATTATAGGTGTTTAGAGGGAATTTTAAGAAGCAATGTTCTAAGGATATCTTCAAAAGAATTGAGTGAAAAGATTGGGTTTACTGCATCTCAAATTAGACAGGATTTAAATTGTTTTGGCGATTTTGGTCAGCAGGGATATGGCTATAAAGTTAAGGATCTATTTAATGAGATTAGCAATATTTTAGGTCTTAATACAAAGCGCAATATAATCATCATAGGTGCTGGGAACTTAGGGCAGGCTTTGAGCAATTATTTATATAATGCTGGTTTGAATTTTGAACTTTGTGGTATCTTTGACAATAATAAGGATAAGATAGGTCATATATTAGATGATATCGCAATTTTAAATATCGATGATATGCCGATTTTTGTAAAAGAAAACAAAGTAGATATTGCTACTATTTGTACTACTTCCGATAATGCTCAGGAAGTATGCGATAAAATCATTAGCAATGGCATTAAATGCATATGGAACTATACTCAAGTAGATTTAAAATATGATGATAATGATGTGATATGTGAAAATGTTCATCTTATAGATAGTTTAATGACCTTAAGTTATCTATTAAATGAATAATTTATTAGGGGCAATGTGGAAATCGGAAGCTATCTATTAAATGAATAATTTATTATGCACTTGTAGCTCAGATGGATAGAGTGGTGGACTTCGAATCCATAGGTCGCAGGTTCGACTCCTGTCAAGTGCATCTAACTAAGTATTTTTTTTTAATTTAGGGGTTTACTCTATAAGTAGAGTAGTTTATAATATAAGTTATGTATAATAAAGATGATTTTGGGATGTCGCCAAGCGGTAAGGCACGAGACTCTGACTCTCGCATTACGTAGGTTCGAATCCTGCCATCCTAGTGTTAAAAAAAGAAGCCCTTTCGTTTGGAGCTTCTTTTTTAAGTTTCAATATTTTATAAAAAGGTGGATGACATGAAAACCATATTAAAAAATGAGCAGATTGTTTTATTTCAAGGTGATAGCGTAACTGATTGTGGAAGAGATAGAGACGATAATGCTTCCCTTGGAGATGGTTATGCAAGCATTGTTTCTAATATGTTTCAATCGCTGTTTCCTGATTTTAAAATTAGATTTATCAACAAAGGGGTGTCTGGTGATCGCATCAAAGATTTAATAAATCGTTATGAAAGCGACATTAAGAGAATTAACCCTGACTTCATCTCCATTTTAATCGGCATCAACGATACATGGAGGAGATATGATAGCAACGATCCTATTAGTGCTGAGGAATTCGAGAAGAATTATAGATTTCTTTTAGAAGAGATTAAAACAGACTTGCCTAATTGCAGAATAATGATTATGGAACCATTTTTGATGAATTCTTTACCAGATCG
>JGI20166J26741_11454251_pt1 | contig 13424 bp, 10 predicted proteins | sample TergutCu122P5_FD_26741 | JGI IMG/M metagenome (IMG submission 26741)
TAACCTCCAGATGCTGCATTTTATATATTTATTCAACAAATATACGTACCGAATATTTTAAACATGCTGCATAATCTCCGTTTTTTTCTCTTCAAAATTCCGTTTATTTCATAATGCTACCTTTTTTGGTTCCTGTGTTATTCACATTTTAAATGCAGGGTGTGCTAAAATTTAAAAGGAAATTCTGGCGCTAAAGGGTTAAAGGAAAAGAGGTATATTAGTTGAAAAAATACGGTAATTATTCAGTTTAAAGATGCTCATTACCATTCAGTGCCACTCCAATGACACAAAGCCACCAGGCCCTCTTTGAGACGGAGAATTGCCTCTACAGAATGATCTGGTGAGCGAGCGGCATTTGTGGTACGAAGAACTGCCATGGCATCCCGTAGCAGTACTGAGATTAACAGTGCCCATTCTAAGCAGCCTGCCTCCATAAATAACTGCAGGAGATACCTGTGAAATAATTTTAGTCTTCAGCAAGAACATTTCGAAATCTGCTAAATCGTTACACTAAACAAAGTTTTGGGAAATAAAGAAAGAGTAAATAACAAATATCAACAACTGACACATACCCCCTTTACATAACATGAAAGACTTAATGCACTTCCATGTAATTTAATGGGATATAAAGCAAGAAAATCACAGAAAATGCACCTAAATGTTATGTGAATATACAAAGTAAAATCCCTTCAGTATATTTTAACCACAACTAAGGTTCTCAACAGTTATCTGGTAGTCTTCGGGTATCACAACGGACTGCCATGTAGAGGAGTGTGAGTTTGATCACCAGTTATATCTGTGTGCATATCCTTATGCTCAGAGACTAAAATCTTCACCTCTACCAAAGACAAAACCTTGAACATATAAAGAATGCCAGCATCCCTCCCTCAGTTTCCCAGTGGTTCAAAGCCCCATTTTAAGCTGCAGGTCCTTTTTGCTATCCATTATATACTCATTATTACCCTATCATTGGAAGTAGCATAATCTGCCATACAGGTAACCCAATTCAGAAATGGATTCTGCGCTCATACCCATGTGGTCAGGATTATCAAATGAGTGGGGTAGTTGCAGGAAAAAGCACCAAATTTAAAGTTGTGCCATACTTCACCAGCATCTCTGCCCTCTAGGGTCACTGTTACAGTTGCCAGCTGATAGCACTTCTGGCACCATCTAACACATTTTTTGACTGCCTCCTCAGCTATAAGTAGCCTGAGACAGATGTGCCTCAAGGATAGCTACAGGAACATCTTCCATAATGGTACGGCTCTCCAGTGCCTTCCTTATCCACTCAGACTCATCAGCAGCTTGGGAAACCTAAGCCAATTTTGCTGTAGCAATGGCCAATCTAGACAGGAAGGTTCAAAACAGCAACTTCACTTTCAGCTTCTTCCTGGTGCATACCTTCAACCTGGAGTCTTTTATGGAATTTCTCATATTCGTCTTTATACTTCTCTTCATCCTCTTTCGTATGTCTCATTTTCTCCTTCAAAACGTCCAGAGTACCTTGTTGCATGTGTGTCGTCATTGCAACAGATATATATGCCCACAAAACAACTAAACTTGCGACACTCCACAGCCAGCAACACCTCAACCAAGATGGTAGACAACAGACCAACCGTTGACTGTTACCCTCTCTAGAGGACTTGCAGAAATACTAAGAGGAAAGCACCACTTGAAATGTGCAGCCCATGCATGGTTCAGCTGAATAGACCAAACCTGCAGATACAACCAAGGTTATCATTATTCTGAAAGTAAAAAGATGCCCACAGTTTCATGATGATACTACATTCCAAATAATTAATAACAAATTACAGTATAATTCCTTTAATCTGGATGGTGTTAATCCACAAATACTGATAGTTCGGCACTTGAGGAAAGCAGTCCTAAGAACAGATACGTGTGATCGTGGACCAGAAGTTTCACCAGCAATAACAAAATCTGTAATGACTTCAAATCATTCCAAGATGAGTAGACACAGTACTGCTGGAAAGGCGAAACATGTACCTTTAACAATTCCTCAGAAGCTTGAAATAACCAGAAGGCTTGAAAGTGACAAAAGCCAAAGTGTGATTCAGGCTGCTTACAACATTGGATTTTCAACTATTTATGACATGAAGACACAGAAGGACCAATTATTATCATTGGTAGCCTCAAATTAAAGTGTGCAGGGACTTTTCAAGTGGCAGACATTGAACCTGCCTGAATTAGCACAACTGTACAAGGTGCTGTAAAAGTGGTTTACAGCAATGAATTCCAAAGGAAAACCCGTGACAGGGCCAACAATAATTAAACAGCTAAGTCTTTTTGTAATGAAATGAAAATAACTGACAAGTGCACATTCTTTTAGGGCTGGCTGTAAAATTTAGGTACTGTCTGACAATGTGGCAACTACTCGTATTTTTACAGATAACATCCCGTTGGGTTTTCACTTTCTTTTAGTCTGGCAACTGTCTAATCCTGTGAGTACAAGATTAAAAAGATTCTACTCCACCACATTTATTGAACTACTACTTGATATTTCATTATGAAAGTTGGGCTATGCAAATAATTTGGGACACTTCTCAGGACATACAAAAGTTCTGAAAGTTACACTAAGAAGAAAAACTGGAATGTCCACCTCACCAGAGTTTATGAATCCACTTCTGGAAAGGAACAATGGGACTTCACTGCTGATGTTAAGGATGACAACAGTAACAACCAGAGGGCCTATGTTAAAATGTACCTTGAACTGAAATGGTACCCATTATTCCTGATATTCCTAATTCTGGATGTCACATGACAGGCAGGACACACAGAAAAATACCATATTTACCCAAATGCAACATGACTCTAATTTAAGATGACCCCCAAATAAAACATGTCTGCCAAAGGAAAACATATTTATCCAAATATAAGATGACCCCTCAAAATAAAATGTCCACTAAGAAAAAATATTTTACATTTAATTGCATACACTTACACAAAGCATGTCAGTTTCTATCTACCTTTACCCATCAGTGTCACTGTCTCCATTTTCGAAGTCAGTGGCTTCATCATCCTCACACTAAATCCTAACAGTCCCATCCTCTCTACTGCCATTCCACAACATACCACCATCAGTCTCATCCATTGCATTGGGTACACAGCACTTCTTAAAACCCTTCACAATCAATTCTGGTGAGATGCACTGTCATGCCATTATGATCCACACTGGCTAAATACTATATTAATATTTCTTGGTTTATAAACTTACTTGAACCCATGAAGACTCACAATTTTCTCCAAAGATGGTGTTAATAATGTTCAGCATATTAAATACATGTGTTCTGGGTTTTTGTGTAGTGTCTGTGGTCTGGTCTGTCTGAGTTCATTAACTTTTTTATGGTTGTTAATAGGTAGATTGGTCTAGGTTTGATTTTTGAGCCTTGTACTTAATTTTTCACAATCCACTTTTCTGTTACTACCCTTGGACTAGATTTGTTCTCAGGTGCATATTTTAAAATGTTACTCTTCCTAGAGCGTGCAGTGATTGAGAAAAGCTCAATCTAAAGGCACACCAGTTTCAGTGCTCCTTTGCCTGAAAATGGAAACAGAGCCAAAAAAAGAATGTGTCAGTTAACTTCCCTGGTGCTCTGTTCTTTCTTTTGGATTTCCTGACCTCTGAAGGTCTGAAGGTTGTCCCGAATAGTCCAGAACAGTGCAGATGCCACATGATGATTTGGTGATGCAGGTCTAGATTTACACTGAATTATCCAGGTGAGAGAAGTGCTGTTTGGCACATTCCGCTTCAGTGTGTTTCATATACGAATTTGAGATGACCTCACATATTTAAGTGCCAAATTCGGGTAAATGCAATATTACAAAAATCCAGCACATTAAATTTTAAACACCAGACATTAATGCAGAAGCAAAATACATTCAGAATATTATTACTATAAATACTACAATACAAGCTAGCAGAAATTTACAACATTTCAGTACCAAGAGCTACCCTTGTCTTCATGGTAGAACAGTAATTAGTAAATTTCTATCAGACAACATAATGACCTAGAAGACAGTTTTCTTCAGTCACTGTTGCAAGAACTTTAAATCTCATGAAATAAATTCAAAATGTGCTACCTCTATCAGCATTGGCACCATGGCACGTATCACATCTCTAATTCACACCTTTAACAGAGATTTATCACACCTACAAATAAATGCTTTTAAGATAGAAATGTAACTAGAATAGTGAATAAGCTATGGGCTGGATGACAAAAGAAAAATGGTTCAATTCCTGGCAAGGGAGTATAAGATTTTTCCTTCTATAAAATGTTCAGACACCCTCTAGGGTCTACCCAGCCTCCCATGCATAATAAGGGTTCTTGTCCTGGGAGCAAAGTGGTCAGTGCATGCAGCTGACCACTCACTGCCATTTAGTTTGAACGACAATTTCAACTTTTTACCTGAACCAGTATGACATACACATGCTGTGGTTACACAAGACATTCCGCTTCTTAGATGATATCTAACATTATGCTTTTACCTGAGTTTCACTTCAGAATTTGGTGAGCCTCTGTTAGCTAATTCTTGTGACAACTGTTCAAGGACCAATGCACTTGGGATGTCACTCCACCTATTTTCACTTGCATCAGACATGTACTGCTCTCGTTCTTCTCCCCAGAACGAACTCTCCTCACTCATCATACTGCTCTCATCTGCCAGCACAGTAAACATTCATTGCACTCTGTTTCCTATTGCAGTGTTTCATGCACAAGACGTTTTTCAAGGGTCCAGCAAAAAAGAAAACTGCTTACAAGCGTAATGTACAAATTAGGTTAATTTTTTGGGGTCCACTTTGCTACTCTGATTCCAAGTAATTATTTGATAATAAATTACAAGCACCACAAATGTATAGTATCAGGGCAACCTGAATATACAATTACTTTTAGGGATAAAAAAATTCATGAAACACAGATCATATAAGAGACCAGATGAACAATACATGACCAAATTCATTTGTTGTTGACAAAGGTGCATTCTTTTCATGTACTTCACTTTTGTCCACCTCCTCCTACTGCAATGAAGTCTTCAAAACTACATTTGAAAGTTCAAATATTGCTGCAAAATTTCTGTGATATGCATCAGCAATAAATAAGACAGCATATTGTGTACTCCATGACGCAGTACACAGACTTTTATTTTAAAATATCATGATTTCATAGTACACGCATAAATGTAATTTCATTTATATGCATATAAAAAAAAGGCCTTCCCTGCACAAATTTACATCAAACTTTCAAATGTTCAACGGTATTATGTGTAGATCACTCATACTGAATTTCACTCAAATAAGATACTCACATGGAAGTTATGAACACAAATACATTTACACCCTTAAGTAAAGTATGACTTTCATTGCATTGACCTTCATGGAAAAAATTCCCCAACAGCATTATGTGATATGCTACACAAATTTCACCCAAAGAAGTCAAGAAGTATGAGGGGTATGGTGAAAAATTCATTTACACTCAAATTAAAGTGTGACTTACTGGAGTGATTTTCATGAAAATCCAGCATATGGTTTAGTCAATGATATTAGTCTCAGATGTATGGATGGATGGATGGATGCAGTCTTCACTTAAGGCGTTCTTTTAATTTGCAAAGAATACCTAAGAATGAATAATAAAATCCGTGGAAGAAGAAAGGAAGTCAATAAGTCACAAGACAGTGATGAAGTGGTCCACAAATGATGATCAACTATGGCACAGTTTGACCATCAAAAATTTAATAATGGTTGTACAGACTTTTAAATATAATAATTGGGAATTTTTTTAAAGATGGAAGATACTGAAACTGAAAACTTTATATGTGGGAAAATTTAACATTATTCTTATGGGGGTTTTGGTGCAAGTTCAAAAATCCAACTTCTTACATAGGAAAACTTTGTGTCTAGGAACTTCATATCCAAGGAACACTGTGCAGTTGCAAATTTCATGAACAAAGTCATATAAGGCAGAAAGAGAGGAACATAATGGTGAATTAAGGAAAGGTTAGAAGATCTTGATTTTGCTGATGACAATTGTTTAGTTGCACATAGATGGAGTGATATAAAAGCTAAGTGACTGAAATCCATTATTACCTAACCTGCAAATGACTCTGCACATGTGAAATGGGGAGTCATTCAGAGCTTATATAATACTGCCACCATCATATGTCAGGAGAAATAAGGTCTAACAAAAGAAATGTCTAACCTGAAATGGCATCTACAGTTCAGTAATTATCCTTTACACTTCAGCACCTCAACTCTCAACCCTGCCAGAGACAGCAATCTTTCAAAAAATCATGAAAAGCCCCTTGTGTCAGTAATTATACCCCATATAAAGGGGTTCTCTGAGAAGTTTAAACACATTGTGAACCAATATAATATCAAAACAATATTTGAAACAAAAAAAAAATACCTTCAGGGGTTCAACTATGAGGAATAAACTACACAGAGGCCCATAACATTGGCCACACTATGCATAACGCATCCAATGCAAATGTGGCCGAAATAATGTTGGAGGAATAGGTAGACTGCTAGTTGTGCGGTATATAGAACACAAAATTTCAAACAGGTACATCTGGCAAAATTAAAACTGGCCCAGCACAAGCTTGAATAAGGCCACCAGATAAGTATGGATGAAGCCAAGGTCCTTTAGATAGAACCCAACAGTAGATACAGAACATGTGAGGAGGAGTCAGCACACATAGCATGCTTGGAGAACACCATCAGCCAAACCAGTTTGGATTCCTCACCTATTTGGATCAACCTGATCAGTAAACAGATTAACAAATAACATAGAGGGATAATGGATTCTTACACAAATAATGTCCAACACAATCAGGTGGCAGTTCTGGGATGGAATCACAAGATGACACTTTGGGTATTTAAAAGCCAGAAAAATCTGAAGCAACAGTCAATCACCTAACTCACTCTACAAGACAAGACAGCGTGGATTCAATTTAAAGGGCAGGGAAATAAAAATGGCGACTGGCAACAAAGAAATCACCCTCCCCTTCCCCCAGCTAGGAAGAACAGTTATTAGACTATAAACATTCTGACAACAAGGATCATCCACACAGCACTGCTACTGTTTAGTAACAGTAAATAGTTACTGTGACTAGTTATGTATTATGTACATTTGGGTCTAGTGAAACTTGCATAACCATCTTCTCTAAATTGTTGTGGAATATCTGGTATTTAACAATTTCAAGTTATCCAGGTTTAATTACAGTGTAAATAATCATTACGTAGTGACACCTGTTTTGTAAGCAGTAGGCCTGATCATGGGGAATGAGCCTGTTCCCGAAACATAGCGTGTTATATTTCAACACGTGATGGAAAAGTCCAAAAAGTTCAAATATACAGCATTGTCAGAAGCCTGCAGAATAGTAAAATTGTGTTTTGTCTTTCTGTTGTTGTCAGTGGAAGGTTTTGACTCACAGAACTGTCATTTCTTCTGCTACTGACACAAACTTTTGGTAACTGTCTCTGAAAACAGATGCCATACGGACGGGAGGCACTCAGAACACAAAACAGGCATATTTGTATGTGAATATGAAACAATAACACGCTAAAACCAATAAAACCTTTGGCTGGTCTTGCTGTAATTGGTAAGAAGACATACTGTATTTACCCAAATGCAAGACAACTCTAAGCTAAAATGACCCCCCCCCCCCAAATAAAAACACACACACACACATCTGTCAAGGGAAAATGTATTTATCCAAATCTAACACGACACCCAAAAATAAAAGTCTGCTAAGATAAAATATTTTACTATTAATTGCATACACTTACACAAAGCATGTCAGATTCTATCTACCTCTACCAATCAGTGTCACTGTCTCCATTTTTACAGCAGCACCTTCCTCTTGCTCACACTCACTCCCAACAGTCCCATCCTCTTCACTGCCATTCCACAACATACCATCATCAGTCTTATCCACTGCATTAGACATACAGCACTTCTTAAAACCCTGCACAGTCACTTCTGGTGAGATGTGCTGCCATGCTGTTATGATCCACAGTGACTAAATACTACATTTGTATTTCCTGGTTTACAAACTAACTTGAACCCATGAAGATTCACAATTTTCTCCACAGATGGTGTTTGTGATGCTAAGAATTTAGATATATGTGTTCTGGATTTTTATGTCATGTCCGTGGTCTGATCACTCTGACTTCATGGCTCTTTTTATAGGTTTTAATTTGTGAATTGGTAAAGGTAAAGCAGTCCCATTAGAGGCCTGGAGTGGCCCAGAGGGTTCCAGGAAGTTAAGGTTCCCAGATTTCATGACAACGGCACAGAATGGTGGTAAGGTTGTCAGCCTTACACACTGGCTGCCTTTACCCCCAGGAAATACACCTGGTAGTCATTTCTGTTAGAGGCTGAGTCAACCCCAGGGCCACAGTGCGACCAGAAGGATTATGTCACCAAAATGTTCCAATGACACCATCGGGAATTGAACCCACAACCTGCAGGTTTGTAGCGCAGTCATTTTCCTTGGACTAGATCTGTTCTCAGGTACATATCTTAGCAAGTCACTGTTTCTGTGCTGCCCAGTGATTGAGAATAACTCAATCGAAGGGGTCCATTAGGTTACGTGCTGTTTGCCTGAAAATGGAAACACAGCCAGCTTCCAAAACATTGTGCTTCTATACAAAATTAGATGATGGATAAAGTCCCAAAAAAGATGAATGTGTCAGTTAACTTCCCTGGTGCTCTGTACTCTCTTTTGGATTTCTTGATCCTTGAAGCTGGGACCAATAGGTTGCCCTGAAACGTCAGTGTGGTATTACCACTCTACGCCATGCGATACCTCAGGGGAGCGCAAACCTCACATGATTTGGTGATTCAGGCTTTGGTGTGGCTCCATATGATCTGGTTCAGTGCAATCTGGTTCAGTGTGGTCCAGTTCGATGCTTCATATGCAAATTTAAAACAACCTCGTTTATCCAAGTGCAAAATTTAAGGGAAAAACAAGTAAATCAGTATGTAGAAGTGAAGGACTGGGTGATGTAATATCCGAGAAATAATCTTGGAATATCTGTCAAAGATAATGACAGAGACAACAGTGATGTTAACAACCATAATTATTATCATAAAACAGTACACATGTTATACTGGTATCAGAAACAGATCTTATGACCTAATCAATAAATGCAGATGACATAAAACTTAGTGTACCTTGCAGAAGATGTGGCATAAGTTGAGCTTCAACAATAGAATTAGTATGGTATTCACTGGCCATCAATACAGTGTTTGTATAGTGTGAAGACCGCACCACTGCTGGAGCTGGGACAGCGGCAGAAAGAAATGTGTCATGCTGACAACCTCCACAGCTCATGTAGCCACTGTCACCAACCCTGCTTCCTCCATTAGTACCTGGGCTTACCACATCCACTGTAAGGGATTTCATACGATCCTCAATGGTCGGAGACGAAGGACAGGAACCTGCCAACAACCTCTTCAATTCAGTTTCTTTATTTGTAATTATCTGAATTAAAACAGCGTTCTGCACAGTTTCATGCACAAGTGATTTAATTATCAATTCACTCACACTCCTGCCATCCACTTAAAAAGTACTGTAACTCACACTTACTTGTCCTTTGCTCTCACAGCAACATTCTTTTTACACATCTGATATTGTCTTTGAACTACATTCTCAACAAATGTTTACTGTTGTCTGTATGATTCAATTTCCCTGAAATCAAATTTCACCCCTTTTCCTGCCTTTAAGAACTTGTTTTGTCATATCAGGCTTTTAAAATAAAGGGTGTCCCCCCCCCCACTTGAATGATATGTGTCCGCCTGAAATTTCACTAGCTACATCATACACAGAGTTTCAGGAGGTATAACAGTTGGTAAAAAAGAGACAGAGAGAAAAAAAAGATTTGCTGTGATAATAACCTTTAGAAAGTCTAATAAAAACTCACCAGTGCTACACTGATGCTAAATAATGTTGCCCTCCTGAACAAATGCAGTCACTATCCCGGCAGAGCACATTATTCACGCTCAGGAGTTCGTCCCTGGAAGTTGTTGAAATCTCACAGCACACACTCATCACACACCAAACACCAATTTTTTCATCAAGAAGAGGGAATTCATGAATAAGTCCTGGATTTTCTGCACTCCATTGCTGGATGTTCTGAGAATTCACCTCTCCACTTAACAAAAACCAGGGCTCATAAGAGAAAATCACTAAGTGTGGCTCAACTTCACCATCCTGTACAGACTGAAGAAACACATTACAAAAATGTAGTCTTGCAATGGGATCATGTTCCTTCAAATATGAACTACCGTTGCCTGACATGGTCACAGTCATAACAATTTTGTGGCCCTTCATGCAAATGTTTTCAAAACACTCATCCCCTGAGCTGAGAAATATTCCATGGCATTTTCCTGCAGTCTCATATCTGAAACACAGCTGCTCTAAAAACAGACACAATTCAATAGTGTACCTGAGTTGAGGCACACTGCTGTACCACCAAAAGACTGAGACATGATTTACCAGCAACAAACCAGATGATTCCTAGTGCAAGTATGTTATGACCAACAACTTAAGTTACACTCCCATTTGAAAACAGTGTGACAGACCTTACATGGCTGCATACTTAGGTATGGTCTTTGGCCCCTACATTCCCCTGATTTAACACTTTGTGACTTTTATTTGTGGAGGAGTTTAGGTGATAAAAATGTATAAAACCAATCCTCACACTCTGCAAGAACTAAGCAACAACATTGGACATGACTTTTCAACAATTTATGGAGAAGAATTCCAGACAGTAAACATCATCTTCTGCAGTTGTATTGAGTGCATTCAGTTGGGAAGGCAGCATTTTCAGCATCTGCTGCAGCACTGGTGAGTATTTATTAAGCTTTTCTGAAGGTTATTACCAGTGAATATTTTCTTGTTTCCTTCACTACCTATTAAACCTCCCGAAACTCAGCATATGACATAATTCTATCTGAACGTCAGCTGGGCACTTATCATTCAAGCAGGAAAAAAACCCTTTAAAATTCTATCTAGGATGAGGGAGACAAGGAATGCATACAGATGTACGACAGAAAGGCATCTTTGATACAAAAGATGTGATAAAAATACCAACTTCATACTCCTAAATTAGGGTTAAATTCATATCATTCCTGCCCAATTATATGAGTTAACTTTCAACCAGATACATGTTTATCATATATTCTCATGACCTGTGGGGTTAGGCACTAGCATGACATGGTGAAAGTCCTGAGTTAGAATATGGCTGAATTGAGTCCACGTTTTTAGCATACATTTTTCCACCTCTCACATCTAGAAGAAAGCTAAAACTTTGTAAATACGAAGCACACAAGACACCTACAGTGGTTCAGAGCTCACATTAGGCTGTATATTTCTCCATTTGTTGCCAAACACACAGAGGCCAAGAAGATCTTCACTATTGCCCGGCATGATCACAGGCTAAAAATCAAGGAATTAGAGAAACAATGAATTCACTGCAAGAATCTAGTGTTCAGAACCATACTCCAATTCACAGGATCATTAAACACAATTTCGCTGTACTTTTTTGGTGTATTCACAATTAAAAAGATGCAAAAATGTTCCTACTAATATTATTGTGTTTGTCTGAACATCTGTCTGCATATAACTATTCAACAACCATCAAACCGGTTGTAATGCAATGTGACATCATGCAGATTGACTAAAATTTGTGAACTCATTCTAATTATCGTTAAAATACAACAATAACAATAGCTTTTCTTGAACTTCTGCAGACCTCATGATCATAATGCATGTGAAACCCTGACCAAAGTCTTTGTTTTTGAGATATTACACAAAAGGGACCAAATATGCTGCAACTGCATGCTAGGCATGCTTATCCTAACTTGTCTATAATTACAAGTAAGACAAACTCATGAAAACTGTACCTGAAGCTGAAGTTTTCTGCTGTAAGTAGTATGATACAGGATGAGCAAGCACTGGATAAGGCCAGACAAAGTCCAAATGTAGTTGTTTGAGAGCTGCCACAAAGTCATCCACTCTGGCTACCCTGTCCCGTTCTCTGCCAAGCCATGCCACAAGGTGGAAATCCAAGTATGCAGCAAAGTGTCCAAGATCCATTAAATGATGAGCTGAGAGAAGGCGGCGAGCATGGCGTTGCAAGATAACATCTATAAAGAACTCTTCTGCTGAACCTGATGGTTCTCTGTAATTTCAATCATAAAGAATGACCACTTATCAGTATCCATGAAGCACAGACTTATAATTTTGAAAACAATGTAACATAATAACATAAGCCCTGTGTGTCTAGTACTAATGACCATACAAGGTGAAGTACCTGAAATGCTTATATAAAAACCACACTGATGTATCTGAGCATCTACAGATTTGTGTAACTCAAACTTGTGTAAGTTGAGGATTTACTGTAATTGGGATTAATAACATAGATACACACCAACAGCAACTATTCCTGGACTGCCTTAAAGTCTAACATGCGGCCCTAGTCCTCTAAGGTCCTGGATTTAATTCCAACTGTTGTCAATAACCTTCAATCAAAGTAAATAATGAAAAATCTAACTAAAACCTCTCAGGTGATCAGCTGTGTCAACTTGGAGCAGAAATCCAATGTTTCAGATATCCTCCCTGTAACACTGGATGTTGTGATGGGCAATGGTGAGAAATGGGTTTCAACCACCTACATGAATAACCAATGGTAGTTGCTCATCATACCTTCTGCTGATGGTGGACAATGAAATGATCTCTGAAACAAACTTCTGCACCATGCAGACACAGCTGGCCATGAGAGGATTTTTAGTTGCTGTAAAAGCTTCAATTCTAAAATGAAAAATATGTCAGAAAATGAGAATCAATTACTTTAATACGTGAGTACAGCTAACTCTCAGAACCCTGTACATATCAAATATACCTCAGAAAATATACAGTATCAAAGATAATTTTTTTATAAACCACTGGATTTGGTATGTAGGAACTACCACTGATTAATTCAAGATGGCCAAGTCATGAAAATATAATTAAATCCTGGATGAGAAAAATACTGCTACCAAACTATGTTACATAAGATACATATTTCATTTTCATGCCTGGTTCCAATAAAAAGTTTTCACTATCGCAAGTATCCTTAGGAGAGACATTGCATTGTGAAGATAAACAGAGTAAAGGGGTAAAGGCCATAAATCACAACTAGGTTATACATTATAGCTTTAATTCAACAAGTTTAGGCTTAACTACAGAAAGCCATCCTCAGACAAAATTAGGGTACCAAATAAAAGAGATCATGTAAATTACATTAAAGTGTTGTTCACGTTGGTATACAGGGTGTCCCAGGAGGAATGGACAAAACTTCGGGAGAGTGTTCCTTATGTTAAAATATACTGATATAACCCAAAACACCTATATCCAAAGTTGAA
>JGI20166J26741_11454362_pt1 | contig 13422 bp, 4 predicted proteins | sample TergutCu122P5_FD_26741 | JGI IMG/M metagenome (IMG submission 26741)
ACCTTCTGTTCGCTCATCACTCTAGCAACTCCCAGACAGGACTGAACAGGTTCTAACCCGAGCAGGAGGGAGGGTGGGGGTTGTGGCTTCACTCTCTCAATGTCGCACAGCTGCTGCGCAGTGCGGCTTGTTTACACACAAATCAGTCCCGGTCATATTTGAACCACCTTGTATAATAGGAAGTGAAAAATAACTACCGATTTGAATGGCTTTGGTTTTCTGACACTCAGAAACGTACGTTAAAATTGTAGAAGCTGTGGTTTCACGAAACTTTCTGACATTGTAATTTGTAATAGGTACAGCTTTGGTAAAAAGAGAGAATGAAGAGTCTATTATAAAGTATATCGTATCTCAGAAAATATGGAATGTGTTATTGGGGTGTTCGATTATTCATATAACGGTAACCTGTTCAAATCTATGTCAGTATTCATACTATGGTAACTTGTTCAATGCTGTGTGTCTGTTTTTTTTTTGTATTTTCTCTGTGCCCACGATAGTCATATTGCTGTAAGAACCGGAATATTCATGCACACGTCTATGATAATGCCAAGCGCTTGCTTAAACAGTGATGAGGATAAGGGAATCAGCTTTGGTTTCTGTCTAGATATTTGTGGCGTAGTGTAGTCATGCAAGCATAGGCGGACGGGCGAACGTCGGTCCGGCTGGTATAAATAGCCCACCGAGTGGTTTTGGAACTCAAGGACCCCCGTTGCTGCGATGTGCCGGCCAGGATATGTTCCATTGCGATATCAAAGAGATCAATGAGTTACGTGTAGGATGGCTGGCTGCTCGTGGTGGCTGTGGCATGCTTTGCTCAAGAATTTCAGTTGCTAGCAGTGCACGGTAGGATACAGTAGTAGTGAAATGGAAGGTCTTTTTGTGAAACACTTCCTCAAGAGGGTAAGTTGATTTCTGTTAACGAATGATTACTGGTGTAGGTGGTTAGCGTGACGTGTTGTTCAAGTGTCGGTGCATTAAAAATCTTTTATACTTGCCAGATCTGTGTTAACTGTGTTTTGTTGCATGTAACCGATAATTGTGGGCCGTGATAGCTCAGTCGGCATAGCGACTCGCTAGGGGCTGGACGGTCCGGGAATCGAATCGTGGTGAGGGCGAGATTTTCCGCACCCGTCCAGACCGGCCCTGGGTCCCACCCAGCCTCCTATACAATGGGTACCGGCTCTTACGCGGGGTAAAGCGCCCGGGGCGTGGCGTTGACCACCCACCCCATCTAGCGCCGAGGTTAAAGAAAGAGCAGAGCTATACTTATACTCCCCCCTTCGTGGCCTGTTCTAGGGTGAACTTTAAATCTGTAACCGACAATTACAACAGTGGACCGAGAATTTGTGATGTGGTAATAACGCGTTCTGGAATAAATGTTTGCTTGTTTTCATTTTGTTTTCGCAAAACAAAATCCATGCCATATCCATTCAAGCAGTCTTGGAAGTCAGGTTTTTTTTTTGCCTCGAAATTTATAACAAGATTGTGGTATTGTCTATATTCGTACGTAATTGTACTTCCTGTATTTCCGTTTTAATTAATATGCCTGTGATGCTTATATGCTTACATTTGTAACATCAGAAGGGGAACCTTAGCAAACTGAAAAACTTACAATATCAGGTGCCACAGCTGTTCACAGTTTTTAAAAAAGAAAAACATTTCCGCTTTGCGTTTAGATAATGATCGGATCTCAGCGTATGCTGCAGCTTTGTTCAAACTACTGTTTGAAACCCTAACATCACGGTGCAACTGTCACTTAACCTGTGGTTCGTGAAACCCGAGTTATTGTACGCATTTCAGTTGAATAGTTGGGAGAATGATTATGTTTACGTGTTTCGTATCTTTGTCAGTGAGGACTGAATAACGTGTGATCTCCATTACAGACGGTGAGTACTACACCGCGGGCCCGGCCCTTGGAAGCTACAGAACAAAGTGCCACCATGGAGACAGCTGGTGAAGTTTCAACACTACAGCAAGTACGAACCAGTGGCGGGGAAGATTGGAGCGAAGGCTGTAGATCACCTCTTAGTCCAGGACCGGGATTCGTTTTTCCTGCTGTTCTTCGTAACACAGAGAAGGAACCTACCGAAAAAAGGAAGAAATGGTCTCTTGGAGGCCTTTTTCGGAGGCGTAAGAAGGATGTCGGTTCAGAAAGTAGTTCGCAGGATGAGGAAGACTTTAATGTCCCCCGTAAGGGATTTTTGGCCCGTCGTCGTTCTCGCAGAGAAAAGAGGAAGTCTCGAACTAATAAAAAAGTTGGCACTTTTGATCATATTGTTGTGAACCCTTTAACGCAAACTCTAAAGCCACCTGTCCATAATGAAGTCGTAAGTGCAGCAGATGAAGTGAACGCATGTGTTAAGGATGCTAACATTAATCCTCTATTGAAGGAGAAAGACTCTCAACAAACAGATGATATGCGGAGAAGTCGAAGTAGGGAAACCCGTCAGGGTGGGAGTATCGATAGGTTATCTTCACGCTCCAGTCGTGAATCGTACCAGCGCCACGCACGGCAAGATTCCAGCCTCTCACGTAACAGTAGCGGGGGATCTGGGTCTTTGGATCAGGGCTCCAGTTCTCGAAGGGGAAGACTGGGCGCTGTCAAAGCGAGAGTGGAAGCTCTTCGGGACCGTCAGAGAGCAGAATCAAGTTCAGAGGAAGGCGAGTTCCCTACAGGTTCACCATTGTCACGTTTTAAAAGTGACGACATGTTGCCTGTATCACTTCAGATTGACGGATCATTAAATAGGAAGTCAAGAGTAGCAAGAACTGAACGTTACATCAAACGTTTATCACGCGATGAAGAAGGAATTATTAAAAAGGAAGCTGCAGAAATTGAATTGCAAAGACAGCAGAGACTTTGTAAATCCGACGCAGAAGGGAGCCTTAGACTTCCTGTAAACAAAAACAAAATTATTCCGTTTGTTAATAGGTGGGCAGCTATTCCTGCAGGTTATAGAGAATCCGGTGATCTTGAACATCCCAAATTATATATGAGACCTTCCTCCGCAACGCCTAGTCCAGGACATAGTCCACTAATTAGACCTAAAAACATTGTTCATTACACGAAATCTGCTCCGCCGTGCCCCGAAGTGGGGTACGATACATCAACCTCAGCCTTTCCTCCCAGTCACAGTATTCATTACGCCACACCAGTTACCACAAATAGTTTGGATCGCAAGACTCCACAGAATTACGTGCGTGCCGTCGGTTCATCACATTTATTGCCGTCAAACAGAAGTGTTGAGTCTATTCCAACTGTTGGAATACCCCGTGCCCGCATTAACGACTACAGGCAGACGAGGCAGATCTTCGAGCATGGAACATGTGGGAGAAGTGACAGAGAATATTTCGAATTTCAACAACCAGGTCAACGAAGCTTGTCGTATGACAGCAGTATTAATCGTGGTATGCCCAAGTGTGGTTCCAGCTCTAGTGGCCCATCTCCTGTACCTGATTCTAAAGACGTAAGGGTGGTGCAATTCCCAGTAACAAGACCTCAGCCTTCCCGGGGTTTGGACAGCAAAGGTGGCAACATCAGTGGCGGGTTTGTAACTGTGAAGAATGGACCACCTCCTCCACCGCCGCGAGATCCTCAGCGTCGATTACTGTGTGTTTCGTCTGGTCAGCAGGACACTGCAAGACCTATGTCATTCGCATGTGATGGTAATAATCATAACCGTTATCCATTACAGACAGAGCATCAGCAGCAGGGTAATCTCACAACTACCAGTGTATCACCATTCACCCACCCACAAATACATCACCAAGGTGGCACAGATTCAACGTTTTCTGACATTCCTTGGGCTTCAAATTACCAGAGACGTTCAAACTCAGACAACCAGCTAGCCACCCTTCACTTTGGCCATCATAATAATATTCTGCACCCACATGCATATAATCCCACTGGCCATACGAGGCAGTCAATATGTACTCCCGAATCAGTTAACCCTTCATGTTATCAGAATCAGTACAGTGGACATGGTAATAAGTTCATTATAAGAACTGTACCCTCACCTGATATTTATCATTCACCCCCTAAGCAGTCTGGCTGCATGGGGCAACAGCAACAATTTCAGTACTTTGCAGATCGGCAGCCCCGAAGCAGAAGACCTATCCATGTACAATATCATGCCACTAACGTTTCTAGTGATCAGCCGTATTTGAGTGACTCTCAGGTTGTGTTAATGAAACCTCCTCATCAGAATCAAGATAAGCATTACCCTGTGCAACACACTACGGACGTCTGGCGCCAGAAAGATCAGGAAGGAGGAGCGAGACAACGAAAGTCTGTGGCCGCTTCACCAAGGCTGTCCGTGTATCCAGCCAGCAGAAATGATCGTTCCAGATCTAACAGTCCTAGACCGAAAGAACTTCCTACTGGTCTCGCATCACATTCTGATTCAGCGTTCCGTGCAGCAAAGACCACGAAAATTAGAGTCCCACCCCTTTCAATGCCTGCAGTTTGTCCTGCAGAATCTCTCAGCTCACTGAGTGGAAATTCTGATATTTCCAGCCCACTGCAAATGAGTTCGTCCAGTAAGTTTACACCAGATGTTCCTGCACATGAAAGTCATCAGTCCTCTGGCAGTATGGATAGTTTAAGAAGAAAGGAAAACCTGGGCAGTCACCGTCCACTTTCCATGGTTCTTGAGAAATCAGAAGCTTCAGATCAGCTCCATCAGCATGGACTAGTAGAAGATGCTTCTTGTCACAAGAGAGTTGAACATGAACAGGACCAGCAGCAACCGCAGTCTGTCCCTAACTCAGTAAATGTATCACCAGCACCACCTGCCCGCATACATTCACGCCAGAGTTCATCGTCTAGCATTGAAGCAGCTGACTGTATGTCGGAAGATGCTGGGGCGTTAGAAGACATTCACAAGAAAAAGAGAAAGTCTCGTAATCTGGAAGATGCTCTTACCGAATTAGAAGCAATTTACCAGAGCTTGAAGTTAGGTGACGAGGATCTTCTGGATCGCGCTGAGAGAAGAGATTTACCGGTACCACATCAAAAACTTAACGATGGTACTCCTATGATTGCCAGTGCACTATCATTATCCAGCGGTGCATCGCGTGGAGCCGAATCGGACTCTGGATACAATTTTGGTTGGGGATCACCATCTTTTGAATCTGTTCTTGATAACGGAGATCCTCCGCGGAGGAAACGTGCTCCTTCTATACGAAGGTCTGGCATTCCGGACAAAGTAATGGACGATATGGCATATCGTCGTCTTCACCCTAAAGATCGACCTGGCTCTCATTATTTTCGAAACGTTATGTCACAGTCCGGTAGTTACCTCTCTGCATCTCTAGCCGCAGCAGCTGCTGAAATAAATCCGGAGGATCTTCCTCAGAAACCCCTGTATGCCTCAACAAATCACGAACCTGATATCACCTTAGATGACGTGGTTTTCAGAAATATCCGACATGCTAACAACACACTCAAAGTTCTCGACCCACAGCCTCCTTTTGGAATACCTGTAGGTCCCATTGCTCCTGCGTCTAATAGTGACTACCTCCATGCAGTGCCCAATGACAGTTACCGATCAATGTTCAAGCCGAGAAGAATGCCAGATGTTGTGAAGGATGATTTAGCATATCGTAATCTAAGAAAGGACTCTCTGAAAGAACCTTTGAATTTGCGGGCGTGTACTGACGACATGAGTGGTATTCTGAAAAACACATTTGTCCCCAGTACTCAATCCAAGAACGACAATTTTTCGATGAGGAAGAGAAGAGCTGTGAGGTCCCTTTCTGCTAATATTCAGAGTCTCATTAACAGAGAACCCTTGACGCTTTCTTCCAGAAGTATTGACCAAGATTTTGAGAAAGCTCAAAGTTTGTCTGATCTTCCGGATGCTTTACAGGTAGCACAGAAAATTTTAGAAGGAAAGGAAGTTATTGGCGGTGGCTCTATCAAACTTTGTAATATAACAGGTTCATCCAACGAACGTTCAGTTGATGAACATGGTGATAGTTTGCCATTTACGCCTGAATCTCGTCGATGCTGCCGATCGCCAGGGAGTAGCTGGATTGAACGTGCCAACCTCACTGACTTTGGCGATAGATTGTCATTCTTCACAAGCACAAGTACGGAAACACTTACTGATAGTCGAGCCAATCTCATGCAACATGATCCAGTCCCAAATAAACGGAGTAGTTGGCAGCACAAACTTAGGGTGTTTATGCCACAGAATACAGTCCGTGACTATAATGAAGATCCTTCGATTCCGAGTGATATGACTTCCACACAGAGACCGCCACCCCCACCAACTCCCGAAAGGAACTCAAGTCGCTTATTGTCCGAATACAATAAAGGAGACAGTCATCAGAGGCCACCGCCTCCTCCTACTCCGGAAAGAAGTTCGTCACGACGTCCATCATTAGATCAGAATAAAATTCTGTCAACCCATGTTCACACGCCGCCACCTCTGACCCCTGACAGAGAAAGTCCTCGACAAACACAAGACCACAGCCGAACTCGTGTCTCTAAACCAGATGAAATTGTGACTCCAGCGTCGGTTTTAGATAAAAGTTCAGCTCGTAACTCACTTGCGGTGAGATCTGGGAAATCATCGCCTCAAACGGACTTATCATTGCCCATACCAGAAGTGGTTCCAGGATCTCCTATAGATGAAAGACAACTTGAAGAGCTTTTAACCGCTTTGGCTCGTGAAGCCAAAGCTACCAGTGATAAATTGGAACGCGATCTGCAGGAACTAGGGGGAAATACAGTTCCACATCAGGCAGAGGTGGTCGCAATAGAAGAGACAGTAGGAGAGGAACATAAACATCAGTACACGGAAGATCAGAAGCTTCCTTGCAAAGTAGGGAAGAAGCCGCCACAACCGCATGAAGAAAAACCCCAAGAACAAATGTCTGAGATACGGGAAGAAAACAAAAACGATAACCTTGTAACTGGATTTCAAAATCTACAGCCTCAGTTCGAAGTACAACACGAGCAAGACCAAGGCCAGCAATCAAGTCAGGGGCCGCAAATACATGATAACAAACAGTTATGCGAAGTCTCTACTGAATGTGAATTGGCTCCCAAATCTGTATGTGCAGAGAACGAAGGGGTAGTCTCGCAGGAAAGGATTAACCTTGGCGATGAAGTACATCCGGTATGTCATATCCAAACCGAGAGTTTATCTATTAAAACTGCAGCATCCGAAATATTAACAGAGCAGGACAAAACTAAAGAAAGCCCCTGCGTAGAGAATATATCGCCGGAGAACAGGTTAGAACAAACACCCTCTAATCTGATCGAACATTCTAATGCAGCCATCAAAGCACAGACACAGGATAGTCCACCTGAAGTGCTTGAATCTAGCAGAGAAGCAGACAAAGAACCGCAACGAGGTGTTACCGAGTCTTTGAAAGAGAGTGCATTACATCACGTTGAGGCTGGGCCCTCGAGTAGTAGTGCAGAAGGGGGTTTTCATTCTAATACTTTATCCAAAACTGTGAGAGCGACATCAAGTAGCCTAGTGTTGAAACACGACCATGAGGGAAGGGAAGTTGATACACGTGTAATAGAAACAGAGTCACAAGAACAAGGCGGGACAGTTCATGAAGTTCCAGAAACAGAAGTTACAGCGCAGTCGTCAGAAATGTTTCCATTGCCTGTGGCTGAACATTTTACCCAGAATACTGCTGCTGAGGAGCACAGTCTACCATCATCAGAGCTCGAATGCATTGACCATTCTTTGGCTGAAGAGTGTAAAAGTGTTGCCACGAGCGTTGAAGTTTCTAATGAAAGTGCTGCAAAAGACTTTGATAATTTGTCTACGGATCAGCAAGTCTCGAAGAGCTGCGTAGAAGGTGAGGATCTAGGAGCGTCGGCACCGCCTTCTGCAGCAGCCGGTTGGTATTGCTTTTCTCCGCTGGCGGATCCTGCCACTGTGTTGGTTGCATGTTCGTACTGTATTGCATGTGCGCACCAGATCGCCGGATTGGACTTCCTGACAGTGCTCGGTATTGTTCTTGCCATGGTGTCCCTAGTAGTAGCTCTTATCCTGTAACTCTGCACATGCTGCACAGCGGCGGTAAAGTATCTGCCTGCATGGTACCAACAGAACCTCACATTGGCGTTGCACCTGTACAGGGGCATCCGTAGGTTTCTGCATCATAGCACAACTTCTGTATATATGAATCCTTTATCTGGTTTCAATGCTTTCCTTAAAAAAATTATTTTATTATCTTAAGCACTGTTGAACTCATTTGGAATGAGTTGCAATGGATCGCAGTCAACGTGTGGACCAGGAGACTCAGAATAGGGACTGTGAAACTGGCATAGTCACTGTACGGCCCATATGTACAGCAGTGATGTGCGTCATGCTTACATAGTGTCTGAGGATGGACGTACTCTTGGCCGTGGCTGTAAAAGTGTGGCGGCGGGTAGTCTGGTAAAGTTTTATCAACTCTTTCCGAGGAGCCTGCTGCCTCCATCAGGAAAATGGATTCTGTAGGTTCTCCGAAAGATTGGCAAAATTCTGCCACATTATACGGCCTTAAGTCCCAGCTGACGGTATTCTTCAGTCTCTCTGTCAATAATAGTCGCTTACACGCACAGTTGAAAGGGCATTTTACTAATTTATTTTATTTGGGGCTTTATCACTTATTATGCAAGATTGTTCGAATAAAACTGTCTGTGACGTAATGAAAATGTAATTCGTATAAGAATATTGCCCTTTATGCTAACTGGCAATGTTGGGGCAGTTACTGAATACTGTTACATGATACAGAATACGTGTTAATGAATGTGGAGTACATATTTGTTTGGATTGAAGTCGATAGTGCTGTTTGTGGCGTGGTGTTCAGTATACACTAGTGTAGAAAAGACATTCGATTTAATTACGAATTTGCCCCTTTCTGCACTGATAAGAGTGCTATGTGCTCCCAATTTTGTTTAAACTTTGGTTTAGTGAAATGCCTGACTGTAATTCTGGAGATTCTTCAAGGTTTGTTCACAGTATCAGCAACTCGGGGACACCTGTAGCAGGCGTAGTCATGGTTACAGGCCTGCTGTAATACTGTGTGCGGGCGTGATTGTGCATACCTGCTGGTGACTTCATATGTCTTAATAAAGCCTTGCTGTCGATATGAAACACTAGGACACTCGAAATTAATCCTCATTAAGATATAAGGCATTGAATTCTCAATTTTCCAAATTATGTACCAGAGAAATTTTTAGTGTCCTGCTACCGTATAGGAACTATATATGGACGTTTCCATTAACATTACTTTCGAGTTCTTTGTTTGCACTGTTCCGATATCACGAGTTGCCTATGTATTTATAATACACACACATAACCGTCTTTATTATGCGCTATGTGAGCAGTCATTTATTTAGCCTATTATTATTATTTGTAATGTATTGGCTTCGGTAGTACACACGTTGGGAGGTGTTAAGCACTGTCATTTAGTGAAGTTTACAGTTCTGTAGTTCGTGTTTAGCTTATTTCATAGATCCAGTGGGATACAATACTCTGCAGGCTTCGTGGTCCAAGTGATTACGAATTATCTAATTTGTTACTGGGGGTGTAGGAAGACACAATATACCTCCGTTTGCTACATTTCATTTTGTAATTATATGTGAATTAATAACTGTCTTCACAACGCATTCCAGTACACGTAGCCGAGTATGATGTTGACAAACAACGATTACTAATTCCTTCCAGAAAAACCAAGTATCAACTCGTTATTATGAAATCCCAAATTTAATATGATAGAAAACTTAGATTCCCTACAGGTTATTGCTCAGATATGTGTATTTTCGAGTGCCTATAAATGCGAACGAAGGTATCGTCCTTAAGAAACGAGGTCCTGCTTTCCCCAGAACACCCCTGTCTATTACGGAAATTACAGGAGCGGCAGTATATAAGTCACAGTAATGTCGTCTTCGCGCATTATGAAATTGTATTGCTTTCGTATTGTAAAATGTTTTCTCACCGAAGCAGATACGTACGTTGAATAAATAATTGTAGCATAAATGCAGTAGCAAGAGACAGCCCTTTGAAGACTTAGTGTAACTGAACTGTACATAGATTCAGTTCGTAGCCCACGCCATTCTTTTTCGCCTTCTTTTGCGCAACAGCCCAACTCGGGCCTAGGCCTCCTCATCGTCGAGGCGTCACGATCAACACATTCACACACAGACACACCACACTCAGTGGGACTCATCTGGAAGAGGGATCGGCCCCTTCGCAGAGACCTCTACTTGACAAGACACGACACTTTCAAGAGACAGACAACCATGCCACCGGCGGGGTTCGAACCACCGCGCAGCCACCGGGATGGGCTTCTGAAAGCCATAAATGCACTCGTTGTGCAGAACTTGGAATTCTTTAATGTTAAACTTTGTGGGACGTGAAGTAACCGCTAGGCGTTGGAGAGTTAATATGCCCATTAAGGCTGATCACGTTATTGATATTGACATGAATTTTTCTTGTCATGCATTTTAGCACCTTGGCCAGAACTGTTGCCTCGCTATCTCTAGGCGTCATTTCTTTACCTGTTACACTAGGCAACTTGTCAAGCAGTGCGGTCTGTTGAGTGACAGAACTAACAGGCATAACCCATACAAGAACTTCACTCAGATCGAAGCTAAGGCAGAAATTCATTCTTTTGTTCGGATGTGTTTTGTGTTGTTTGAGATGATTCATGGACTGAATTTGCACGTCTTTTCGCAACAGACTGCATATGAACACTGCCACAGAACTTCAGTATCTCACGTTTTCAATCCGATTACGTAATCTGTTATACAGTGTATGTGACTTGAAATAGTAATTGCATAGGAAATCCTAGAATGTGTGACTACTCTAGTCTGATACGAGCTTTCGTCTCGTCCCACCAGTATTCATTTTATTTAGTCTTTAACTTTCGTGTGTACATGGATGTTTGTAACAAATACTGATTCATTATATCAATATAGCACTGGACATTGTCCGTTGTCTGATAGAGGAGAACCAGTTCCCAAAATATCATGTATATTGAGTATCTTATACCTTAGACAATGGGCTGTGTCCAGTATGATACTGACATAATACGGCAATTATTTGTTGAGTGTCAACACTAATATATTTACACGTGAACATGTTGTGTTTGTAGATATGTTAATTTACAAAGCATGCAGCATGGTTTTATTTTGTATGTAGCTAATTGTTATATATAATGTTTAACCGGTTAATAAGAAGTGAGTACTAGAAATGCTGCTTGTATGCTTTCACGTCCTTGCCTGTATGAACAAATAAAGAAATGTACAGCACACGCACTTCATTGTAGTGTTTATTTGTAAATTTAGCAGTAGCTGTTAATCGTCACGTAAGTATTAGTTTACATGAAGTCCAAATGTTTACCATTGGGACAGGTGACTGATCCCTGCTGAACACTACAGTGTTTTTGATTAATCTTCTCCAGCAGGCGCCTGTGTCACGTTGTAATTTATCCCCCATACTGTTTACATGTACTTCCTTCGTCACATGCTCTGAAATTATGTACTTCCGAAACGTCCGATTAAAATAGGTGTAACAACAGAGTATGACTTTTGGCGGTTGCATTATAAATGTGGTATCTCACTTTTTAATGTGTTAAAGTTTCACATCTATTGGTATATAACGCCGTGTTGTTTGGTAAGTAATTGCCGGCCTTCCGTCTTCAGGGTTAGAGCTGTCCAAGAAGAGCTGCTGAGACCCTACAGACGGATGCAGCATGTTTTTGCGTTGCGGTCTCCAAGACTACACGGTGTCACAATCCAACAAACCACAATCCTGACACACACATCCCCTTTAATATCCGAATTCTTACAAGTTGTGCCTGCAGGGACTTCAGAGTTTATATTTTGTTACGTTACGTTATTTGCAGCTTATTTTTTACGTTAGTCTGTATATGTTGTTAACTGTCTTTGCTTCTAAATTGTTTTGTCACTAATAATTTGTATCTCTGATTACAGTAGTTGAATCAGTCTCTGGACTGTACAATTCATACTGTTTATACCAAGTACGTATCTTTTAACTGGCATGTAAAAAATTAACACATTCGAGGCTGATCTTTCTACCACTGTGGAAGTCGATATTAGTTGTTGGATTGTATTGCAAATGTTGGTATAATTGAAGGTTTTCGGGTGGGCGATATGGAAACGTCTGTTTGCTGTTCTTCACACCGTTAGTGCTAGTACTTCAGCTTTAACTCAGTACGCTGGCCGTGAATATTTAAAACTTTGCAGTGGGTGTCTGTGTGTGTGTGTGTGTTTTCAGTGCCACGTTTTCCTCTTTTATAAGTTGCTACGCTTGTCTAGAAACCAAACTGTACAAGTTTGAGAGTTAAATTTTGTTAGGTTCGTCTTTCGGTTTGCAAAAATTTGGTGTGCATGTAGTGCTATTAACTTCGCTGTCTTCATGTAAGTGTTTGGCTTGTAGCTATGTGTTTTTAGACGCGGCAAAATATAATTCTTCAACCCGCTGAATTAATGAGATGGAGCCTAAAGTGGTAACGTATTCGGTTTACGTCCCTGAATGATGTACGGTTATTTCTGGAGCGGTTTGGTCTGTTCAGTATATACGTCATCCTTCCCATATATCCACAGTGTACACGCAGCTCCAAGAGTCATAAGACAACCGACTTGCATCCACATACTGAACGTTATTATAAATGTGAAGAGGGGTCAAAGTCTTTTTGAAGATTTGCTAGCCAGAAATATTTGAGTCGTCAGAAAGAGGCCGATCACTATTTTCTGGCCCCTTGTTGTGGCTCACGCCAGCGTCCAGCGCATAATATTAATTTCTTTTGTTGTAATATTTGTCTTAAACAGCCACTAGCCAGGCACTCGGATAATGAGAATAACATCGAATTTGAGAAAGAGATATTACGTGTAAAAGTAAAGAAACAGACCGTTGAACAAAAATGGGGGAATGGGGAAATAACTTCACGCATTCTTAGCCTCGGCACTAGGGAGGGATGAGTGGGAAGTTTCCAAGTTCCGGCGTTTTTAATCCCCGAGAAAGAGCTCTTGGTGGCCATTGGCCGCCGGTGTGGACGCTGTGGTGAGTGAAATCTCCTACTCTTACCGGGGATCGAACCCCGGTTTTTCGGTCCTTCCGTCCGTAGCCTTGTCACTGTGCTGACTGAGCTGTACCACGTCTAAATTGATCTTCACGCCTTCGAATGCAGTTCGTCGTGTTCTTCTTTGCAACAGGTGACCGAATGCATCGTCAGAACCTCAGAAGCAACACCCGAACGCCAGTAGGAAGGTTACTCGCCAGTCACTGGCGTAGATAAGGCCTCCGCAGACCCCTTCATGCATGCTGGTAGCCCACATATGTACAGAATACCAATATTTGTGGCGGGTTCCTTCTTCTGACAAGGCTGTATTCTGGAGAGCTGTTACGGTTATGGGAATAACTTCGCTAATATTTATTG
>JGI20166J26741_11454585_pt1 | contig 13418 bp, 6 predicted proteins | sample TergutCu122P5_FD_26741 | JGI IMG/M metagenome (IMG submission 26741)
CCCACCCGACACATGCTACCACTTTTAAACCCATATATCTTAATCAGATATAGCGATAGCCTCTCTGAAAACAAACAACAAGCTCGTAATAGTTCCAGCTGTAGTGGAATGTGCCTCAACCAACATCTGCACCCACTCACTATGTCTGGCCCTTTCGTTGTGTGTCTCATACAGTGCTCACCACTTTACTGCAGTACACGCACATTAACCAATCAAACATGAAGTTAATCGGAATCCATCTAAAAAATTCATTTCCCAACGCACTTAAAACACAGTGCATCTCCATGACAAAGAACAAACTGTTCGTTGCTTATTCTGGAAAGCACAAGCGCTCTGTTCGAATTCATGATTCCTGAGACTGTAAGTGGTTATTGTCAGTACTTCCAGACAAAGGCCGAGTAGTTCCTTAATTTGGTCAAGGCCACTTAAAAGACCGTTTCCAACCGATCATCCATTCAACAGTCACCCAATTATCCGCGCCAGGCTTATTAGTCCGATATGATGATATCGTCACACAACCAATCACAAAAAGTAATAAATACATATTGTGGTCAAAATTCAGATTTTATTTAAGTGATAAAGTAGGTGGTGAATTCGCTAACGACTGCACTTTAAACGGTTAAGAAAACCCAAATGCACTCGCGCCGTTTGAATGGTGTATTTTCGAGGTTCGTACTGCAGTTTCTCCCAGCAGAACCGTATGTAAGTAAACACCATTCGAAATCTGACATTCTTTCATCTGTCGCCACGTTAACATCTTACGTGGTCTCCATATTGCCATTGTCCATATTACGTGACGTAACCTCAAGATGGAGAGCGCGTAACAAGTCCTTGTCTGGTTATGTAAAGGTAAAGGTAAAGTTCAACGCAGAACAGACCACGAAGTCTCAGAGGGGGAGTAGGGGTATAGCTTTACTCTTTCTTTAACCTCGGCGCCAGATGGGGATGGGTGGTCAACGCCACGTCCCGCCTGCTTTACCCCCGGCAAAGTCCCGGTACCCACTGTATATGAGGCTGGGTGGGCATCAGGGCCGGTCTGGACGGGTGCGGAAAACCTTGCCCCCACCGGGATTCGATCCCCGGACCGTTCAGCCCGTAGCGGGTCGCTATAGCGACTACTGGTTACGTACAAGTCACAAATTAATTCCCGTAATTTGAGGTTCTCAAGAAGGTGAATAGAAAGAGAGTCGTCTCTTACACCATGTGGCCTGCTGGATATGTACCGACATTTCAGAGGACTGTGTTGCTTCAGTCTTCAGCGTATATCAGCAACGAAGATTGTGGCTACAGCTTGCTCCAAAACGTCGGTGTGTATGTGTATACATTCATGTATATACGCATGTCGCAACACAACAGAAAGCAGTAATTTTTACCAACTGATCTGTCCAAAACGGTTAAAGTAAGGAATGTTTGTTTTAGCAAGTATTTCTTGGTAATCAACGCAGCAAATGGATTTGGGAGTATTTATGAATTTAAAATGTCTATTTTTGTGTTGAATTATTAAAAGGTTTCAGTTAAAAACCGTTCCATCATCTCAAATACTGACATAATTTGATTGATGAAACGGTCATTGGCTCCTACTTGACTAGCTGAAGTTACATACGAGAACATTTCAGTCACCATGCCAATACCAGAAAAATTCCTGATCGAACTACAGTTTTGGTATCAGAGTTTAGTAAAACACTGACGGTGCTTTATCCCCCAGCTCAAGTTGAATCAGCAATTGTCCCTCGTGTGGCTTGCTACTGTCGTATCCAAACCTGCTGGCAATCCTACGAACTGTTGGTTTCACGTTCTGTAACCCTACGGGATCTCCCATTTCGTGCCTCATTTACGTGACTTCTCTTTAACGCGAGTCTGACAAGTGCAAGTTTGTTTCTTGGTCAGGAGCTAAAGTTGTCACTGGATGAGGGAACAGATGCGACCCAGTTCCTATTTTTAACCAAAAACTTCCTTCCTCTACTGCCTCGGGATGACAGACAATATCCACTGCAAAATATATATATATATATATATATATATATATAGTATAAATTCATGCTCCAAGTTATACTTTACGTAACGATAAACTTCGTTATGTATCCTGGTCACACAGTGAAGTCTGGTGGCCAAATGCGGGGGAGCATTATGGGCGGGCCACGTGGGTAAAATGGGGAAGAAAACCAAATCGCTGGGCTTTTAATATTAACCATGCAGCCCGCCAGTCTTTGTTATTCTTTCGTCCCATTTACTCATTCAACTGAAGACACTTTACACTACACTTAAATCCCCTATACATTTGGTGGACGGTCTTCGGTTTCTAGGTCGTGTCTACGTTCATTTGTTGTCGCTGCCAAATAGGGTTTACTCAGCTTCCGATAACATTATATACTCGTAATGTTCAAGTGAAACGCAAATAATGACAGACGATACAATCATACAGAGAGCAATGCACAGAGAACAGTACGATCGAGACTCAAACAGGAATCTTCACTTCACTTCATTTCACTTAGTGGAACCTCATCTACCAGAAGATGTAGACGGTTCATACAGAGCCTTCCATCTCTAGCGGTCTCGAGCTGTAGCTTTTACTCCCTTCCATTCAAGAATAGGAATCTTCCGAATACATTTAAGCCATAAAGACAGGAGACGATAAGCTACCGTCAGCAGAGGCAGAAGAATGATACTGATGTTCCTAGCACAGGGCTGATTTAAAACAAAATTAAATTTTACAGACTTTGCCTGTTAAATCTGATGTCATTTCATTCAGAATTATAAGAATTTCTGAACGGCATACGTCACTACTTACTGAATTCCGCGGTAGAGGCTTACATATTCTTATCATGTCTTCATTTCCACTGCTTGATATTCATTAACATGATAATGTTTAACCTAAGCTTCTATTGCATATAAACTCGCAGAAACTATGACCATTATTGTCTTTTTTTCTTATTTCAGGTTCGACTGCCCTGATCATCAATTCCGCACAAACCAGCTGGCAGGCTAAATATTGGTTTATATAGGTTCCAACATTGTTCTTTCTAAGTCTGAGTTCAGTTTAAGAACTAGGAACTGCTCCCTTTTTCCTTAACCAACAGCTACGAGTGTTTGAAACACTCGATTGATAAACAGAACCTTCCACACAAAATTCTCCGATTTGTAAGGTTTGTAACTTTGGAAGGAAAACAAGTATGAAGATTCTGGCAAGTACAATGTCATCAACAATTCAAACAATGTTTTTGACACACAAGTGGAAAAGTTGCCAGGTGCGGAGCACTCTAAATGAGCGCCATCTGCAACTATGCATACACCCCACCTATGGCCCTGAAGCGCTGTAACATGCCTATTCTAACATTTGCAATTTCTGTAGTGATCCGTGGTTTGAGTTCATGTCGGGTATTCACTCTTTGGCTGTACATTTGGTCTTTCACACAGCCCCAAAGAAAAACGTCCAGAGGGGTAAGACAGGACAAAGAGGACGCCACGCAATTGGTCTACCTCTTCCTATCCATCGACGGGGGAAAATCACGTTCAGTCACGGACAGTGTGAGCAAAATGAACAGGTGCCCTGAAGAAATGCATGGCAGCTGTTGCTGTTGAACTGCAGAAGAACTCAATTTGGTAACTGGTGCAGGAATAAATTGCTTGTATCGTTGTCCTCAAAACAAATACGGGCCGGTGGCTGACGAGCCAGCGTGTGCACCACACTTTAGTTTTGGACTACCCCATTCTTATTCTAAATGTCCTCTCGGAAGCTCACTTTTCCAGACGTCACATTTATGCTGACACGTCCAGAGATGTGAAATTTGGCCTCAACACTGAAGACAAAGCGACTCAAAAGGTAATCACGATGCAAAATTTCTGAGCACTTTTCTGTCGCATATTGCCTTCTGAGCTGTTTATAAAGTGTTGTAAGTTCCTGGACTTATACTTTGTATGGTTTTAGACGAACGCGGTTTCGAAAAATTTTGCGAAGAGTCGTTTGGGGCATCTGGAACTCTGCATTTGCTCTGGGGATGGACTTATCAGGAGCCCCTATGAAAGCCTGCCGAACACGATCCACATCGTCGTTCGATCGCCTAAGCCGCCCAGGAGAACGCCATTTCCACATCACCAGTCTCTCTAAGTTGCTCTCACCAACACCCTAGGCTCTTCTAATGAGGTGACCTCGCACCATACTCATGACTAAATTCACGCTGTTCGACAACAAAGTCAAATTTTGCGTTCCACGAAACAGTCTGTGCCCTGCACTGTGCGATGGCCATTGTACTGATCGCGCAAAACAGGCCCGTTAACTATGATTGGTATGCGCGCGCAACTTCTGTCAAGTGAAACTGCATTCACGATTACATGGTATAAGCATCGTCGAATACGTTTTCCTTCCAGAGTTACAGGCGTTACAATTTAGGGTATTCTTTTTGAAAGAATTGTGTTATACTGTGCCTACAAATTAAAGTTCGAGTTTGTATTTCCCGCTCTTCACTGAATTTATAGCGGACTCGTATTTAAGCTTCAAGTGAACATACAAAATTGCTTTGGGATTCGAACTTACTCACCTTTGACAAATTCATCATTTGTAACTGCAAACTCGCTGACACGTTTACCGTGCCTAACAAACCTGACATCCTAACTGCAACTGCAAATATCTAATATTTTAAAATGAAGTATGATTCCGAATTGCTACCGCAGATGACACAAATGCTCCCCGGCAATAACGCTAGCCCAGATACTAGCTACGTGGATTACTTATGGACCATTTTGTTCCCATTATGCAGCCATACGCTACAGTCATATTTACCGAGCGGAGTTTGCGACCTCGGTTCTCACAGTTGCGTGACTCTTTCCTGCAGCATTTGACAGCGGCTGTGCGCTTCATGCACCAGCCGCTGCTACCGAACAACCCCCAGACCACGCACTGTATTTTCACCAGGAATATCACCGTCCAGCGCTATCCATGGCAAGGTGCAGTGCAAAGGGAAACAGCGGCACGCAGTCCCAGCCATCTTTAATATCAACATCACCTTCACGTAGCGAGCTCCATCATCACAATTGGCGTTCCAGCGACCGAGCTTCTGCGACACATTCGCTACGTTTCGCTACTGCCCAGTTCCAACAAATCCAGAAGCATAAGTCAGGATGGTCCCTAACCATTTCTACATGAATATAACTGACTTCTGGCCTATCTCTGTCTAAGGTACAGGTCTGAAGCCGCTGATTGCTGATGTCTCGTCTTCCAGAAGTCAAAGGTAAACACCGCCGCAACGAAACCATGATCATAGGCCAATTCTACCCGCCTTTTGTCCTCACAATTTAATTTTCCTAAGAACCATGTAAATATTATCATATACCTTCTTCTCGGCCTTCTGGGAGGCCGTTTTCCAACAAGTTTACCCATCAAAACCGAATATATCACACATTAATTGGAAATGCGGAGGCAAGAGAAGTTTTCCTTCTACAAAGTGTCCACACCGGCTCTGGGGCCCATACAGTCTTTTATTCTGAGCAACGGCGACTCTTTCCCTCGAGGCTACGCGGCCGCGGAGTGCTCACCACTCGCCTCTATATAGTGATAAGACTGGAAATGAGCGGAATTATGCATCCACTCCCCCATACGCCTCCACGGTGTGTATAGGGACAACCTAAATCTACTTTAATTGAAGGGACTGTTAAGAACATTTGTGCCTTAATCCAGAGCAGGCCTATGTTCTTGCAAAAACAGGCGCGTCGCTATTAATTTTCTGTTCCTCTTGTGCGCGGTCCGTTAGAACGCGACACACGTGCGAACGCGGAATGGCTGCGCAGGACGAATTCCTCGTCCAGATGTTTCTACTTGTCGTAAAAACACACTACTTGCTGTAACAAGTGGAGCTCTATGCCAGCTTGCTAGACCGTGAAGTTTTAGAGCAGCACAGATTTATGTGGTAAGAAACAAATGATTTTTTTTTTAATATGAAGTAAAGGTACCCAACAGCCTGCTTGGGACCGACAGTAATCAGTGACATTCACCGCTGGCTTGATGCATTTTACGAGTCCAACTTCTAAAATTCTTCCAGACACGAACCACGCAACTAACTGCGTGGTGCAGAGCATTTCTTGATAGGGTAATAACAACAAAACTGGTCAAAAAAACTCACCGCCTTTTATGAAAACCCAAAGATCAATACCGTGTTCAAAATCTCCGTCGCTGGACCCGAATCTGAGACAGAACACACATGACACCCTCAATACCCAGTACGTTAAGATCTATTTTAATAATACCTCTCCATATAGTCTAGGCCCTCTACACAGCTGGTACAAGCCGGACTAAGTGGCAGGCAAGCTGAGCAGCTGCCTGGGGCACCAAGCTATATGGGGCGCAAAGAAATCACTGGCATAATGGAAAAAATGGCGCCAGTAAACTCAGGTTTTCCACACGCGACTGAGTTTCTCCGAAAACTATCCGCAATTTGGACATGCGCCCTCCAAAACGTTCTCCAGCGCTGTTCTAGGCGATAGAATATCGGTTTGAAGGTCCCGAAATTATCAGACTGCTCGGGGCGCCCACACACCTTGGGCCGGCCGTAGTCACTTAACAATCTTCCTTCCTATTCTTCAAAATGAATGGTTGTATCACAATCCGTCGAAAATGAGGATGACAGTGTAAAAGCAATACAGCTATGCATATAACTGTATTTAATTTTTCTAGGCGCATTCGTATCTCCTCGCAGCGCCTATCACAAGCGCTAGGTTAGTCTGTACGTAATAAACTGGGTGACGGTCACGCAGCGGACTTGGGCGATGCGGACGGCGGACCAGGCGGCCACTAAACGACACTATATGGCTGTGGCAGACATACTGTTTGAAAAAAAAAAGGACATGAAGGAATTCAATAAATACTTGCAGACCTGTGAAGCTGCAGCGCACAAAAATGCGTACAATGACTTTGTGTCGTCCAAACCCTATAATACTCCACCCCTACAGCCGTCAACAAAGTATTGGGTTGCCTGCCGTATTGTCTTTATCATTTGCTATTTGGTTTTAGAACATTAAACAAATTACGCGCGAGCGAATGAACAGGTTGATCATGGCTGGTGAAATTTCAGTAGTTTCTACAAGAATGGGAAAACCGTCTTTGGTTTTTCGGGGATAACAGTACCGAATTCATCTGAAAAATTCTAAGTTAAGTAGGATGTGTGCTATAGACAAATACAGTTAAGTGCAAAGGGAAGCTGAAAACTGATTTACAGTATGAAATGGTTAGTAAAACGGACCACAGTTTCGTTCCAAAGCCGGCTGGAATGGAGGTTAAAGTTAAAATACATAACTGAAGAAAAATAGCTAGGGCAGAAACGTCTGTGCCTGTACTGTGCATACAATTTATAAGGAAGAACTGTGAGACATTGACGAGAAAGGGTATGGTATGACATGGTAACTGAAATACCAAAATATGGTAATGTTAAGGCTCGACTGTGATAAGATCGGCGAAAAGTCGTCGCTAATGCGTAAAATCCGGAAGCCAGATCGCAAACTCTATTTTCGGAAGAAGGTTTAAGTCTGGAGAATAATTCCAGCTTTCTTCGAATCGATCACACTGATGACTCAGGAAAAAGAATTATTGTCTTCGTTTGGGAAGATCGTGAGTATTTACTCAAAAGCCGAATTTCCTGTTTTCTACACGGCACATTTAAAAACTGTCCAAGGCAATTCGCTCAGTTGTATAGCTTACATGTGGATCTCGGACGCGCACTGCATGAAAACTACATACTCGTATATCCGGTTGTGTGTACACTTTTACTGGATAAAATGAAATATATCATTGTTCATTACTCTACTGAAGAGTTGGCGTTCTTTATAGCATGAAAATTATGGAAGTCGATTCTGAAGCAGCTGTCATCAGTGCAATAAATAGGATATTTCCAGACTCCGTAATTACTGGCTGTAATCTTTATTTTAATCAGTTGCTGTAGAGACAACTAGAAAATATTCGTCTTAACAGTGGAATACAAAGAAAATGACGAAGTCCGACTCACGTGCAGTATGTGTGCTGCTTTGGCATACCTCCTTATCAATAAAGTAGAAGGTTGGCTTATGATCTTGGAAAATGTTCCACAAAATGAGAAATTAACCTTACTTCCCGATTACTATATTCAGCAACTGATGGAGAACCAGAATGTTCCCATCGAGATGTGGAATATAAGTAAGCATCGGCAAAGGACCAACAATGCAGTCGAAGGTTGGAATTCGAAACTGAACAGCACTATAGGAAAGCAAAAGCTTAATGTTTGTCTGCAGCTACAGAAATTAAAAGAAGCAGTTGGTATCTTGGCAACTGAAATCAAAGGAACTGTAAAGCCTGGTCAAACACGAAGAAAGACTTACGTAAAACAAGACGAAATAATGAAATAATTATGAAAGAATAGATAAATAAAATTATCAGAAAAAAATGTTTAAAAACGTTCAGGTACATAAATATGAATAATTATAAATAATTAACAGAAAATTTGTTAATGTCATACTCTAATAGGTAAAAACGGATCACTTCTGCTGTTCGCCACAACCACGCTAATCTAAACTTTGTCCACCTCGCCCACGATTTTAGCTTGAACGCCTCAACCACGTCCGCCTGGCCGACGACACTAATAAATTAAAAGCTGCGCCGAAGAGACTGTCAATCACAGCTCATGTATATCAATAGGTTTCAGAGGGAGATGTACTGACGAAGTACTATGAATCTGACTCAAATCGAACAAAACGGACAGTTAACAACTTGCAGGCGCATCAGCACGCATCGCACCAAATATTTAACGCCGCAGAAAATGTGTTGATCAAATGTTTCAGCCCCCCCCCCCAAAAAAAATAAATTCACACTACTCACTGTGCAATTCTCGTATTACACACTGCATTATATCACTCTTATTTATCCTCACTGCCGTGTGCGGCGCTGTCGGACGGTTCTAAACTACTTCCATCTGCCGTAGGAACTGTGAACCAACACCTCCCACAGACACGCCCCGTCAGTCGCACACGTGTTTCCGCTGTGAGAAGATGAGGCGGTGGTAACGAACTGCAATTTTGCTTGGATGTGGTTTTGGACCAATCCAGTAATCATGCCAAACCAATTGCTGGCCGCCCATTACTGTACCACTTATTTGTAGTTACACTACTTATATGTACTGAACCTTGCATCTTGCACAGTAGAATTATTTATCCTCATTAATTGGGACAGCGAGATATCCGGATTTGTAGAAAATCCGAATATATGGAATTTTCTCTGAAAATAGGCTACGTTTGCAGTTTTAAATGGAAAAATATTTCTACAGCCGGCTATTTTAGGCTACATATTTATTTACGTACAAATAAAACATTAATACACAATTCCTTAAAACACATTTGACAACTGGGGGAAAAATTAAAGCCATAAACAGATTTATTTTATTATAAATAACCAACACGATGCAGCTTTAAGCAGTCTTATTTATTATTCACTGCGAGTAATCTCGCAGTGAATAATAAATAAGACTGCTTAAAGCTGTATCGTGTTGGTTATTTATAATAATATAGAGCTGTGATGCACGCAACCACAAATATAAAATCCATAAACAGATGTAGTACAATGACAGTAAGAAAATGTTTACCGGAAGGGCCAAGCCGATCCAGATAACCAGCGTCCGGATAAGTGGAGTTCTAATGTACTTCCAACACTGCTGTTTGCCGTTTTTTTTTGTCACGCTAATCCTAGATAATTAGTAAAAGATGCCAGTTAAGCAGAATTGTTAGTCACAAATGCCATACTTAGTTAAAAAACTTGGGCTGCAGAAGGGAAAGAAGAATAACGGAGCGAGCAACAATGTTAAGCTATTCGGAAAAGATTCTAACTGCCATAAACTAAATACAGAGTTATTTACTGAGCGGTGAGGGAGTTGGCTAGGCACTGCGCTACAAGATCGAAATTCGCAGGTTCAATTCCCGATGGTTTCACCGGAGTTTTTTAATTACTTCATCCTTTCGGCCGCACTATGGCCTTGTGGTCGACTCAGCTTCTAAAAGAAGTGAGTACCTAGGATATCTTCTGGGGGAAAAAGGCGGCCGGTGAGTAGGGCTTACAACCTTGCCACCTTGATGTGCCGACCGTCTAAAAATTCTGGCAGCCTCAACCTCCTGGAACACTCAGGACCTGCCCAAACATATACAGGGATTGCCTGTAATACATTAAAATCTGGAGTGTGACAGATTCCTGATATACGACTAAATACGATATTAAAAAGGAGAAAGACAAAAGTTCAAGCTAGTATTGTTAAACGAGCTAAACAGAGAAAGTGCTATATAAGATACGATAGTGTACATATTCTCAGTAATAAATTAAAAAGAGGTCTGACAAAGACAATGACCAGGCCAAACAGGACAGGCAATGTACGTATAACGTAAAATAGAGACGCATCCGCGTAACCAATAATTGCCGCGGAAAGCAATAATACTACATATTCTGAGTGTTTCTGTAGTCTTGCTTACCCAACATGTAAAGTGCATGCGCTGTATTCTATTGTTATCTGTGGCGTGTCCAGCTCTGCTATATTTTTCCACATCATCTCATAAACAATACGATTTTACGAAAAAGTTATTGAATATAAAACGTGTGTTTTGATTTTATGACAACTTCTGCCTGAAACATTTCTCATTCTAAAAAGAAATCAGCGAGATACTATCATAAATGTACACAGGTCTTCACGTACAGTAACCGTTATTCTTGTCAGATTTTAACAAAACTTGAATTTTCTCGACAGATTTTCGAAAAATAATCAAATATCAAACTTCACGAAAATCCGTCCAGTGGGAGCCGAGTTGTTCCATGCGGACGGACGGACAAACATGATGCAGCTAACAGTTGCTTTTCGCAAGTCTGCGAACGCGTTGTAAAGCGTTAAACATATAAAGTAAACACAATATTACCAAGCACATGCTGAGTCAAATTCTAAATAATGACGTGCATGCATTAAGCGTCGAGACACCTATGAATGGAGAATGGTTATAAGGTACATGAATATTGTTTGTAATTCCAATAAGCTTGTATTATTCACAGCCATGCGGCATGCGCAGAATAAAGTCCTGTCATAAAGAGGAATAATTTCGACTGAATCGGACCATGTTGTCTCCTCCAACACGTCGCATATTCACTTTACCACTGCCTTGTTTTCCTTCTTCTTCTTTTGTACCTGGTAAAAAGTGTCCGAGCTTCAGGCACAAGTACATAACAAGTCCGCTAACTTCTTTAGAACGGCCAGACACGGATGGGCCAAAACTAGATTCATCCTACACCTAATTATTCCCGAATTTCAGATAAAGTCCAATTACGTAATTAATTTGTAACTGTGTGTATATGGGTTTGCATTAGACCTATGGGAGGCACTTTCTTCGACACTGAACACTGTAAGTGCTTCGAAGTCCTACCTACAGCATGGCAGTCAATTTTAGCGTGAGAGTCATTCCTGGAGCGCAAGCATTAGCAAAGGTTCGCGCAAATAATGATCAATAATCCCAGATACTGGAAGCATCTTTTGGACCCTGCGTGAACACACAGCACGTTATTCTAATTTTTGCGCGTATTCATTAGTTTCATTATTTGTACTTCTCACCAGATATTACTCCAGTCGTAAAATCAAGAATGAAATGGGCGTTGCATGTAGCATGCACAGGGGAGATGAAAGGTAAATAAGGGGTTTTGGTGGGGAGACCTGACGAAAAGAAACCACTTAGAACGCCTAGGCGAATATAAGAGGATAATATTAAAATGGATCTTCAAGAAACAGGATGAGGGAGGGCTTGGACTACATTGATCTGGCTCATGATGGGGACATGTGGAACGCGGTAACGAACCTTCGGGTGTTTATGTTATTGTTTATGAGATGTAGCGAAATTCTTGACTGATTGAGGAACTATTAGTGTCTAAAGAAAAAGTTTGCTCCATGGAGAGTTGATTAGTTCGTTAGTTATACGATTCATTATTATTATTATTATTACTTATATTACAAGGGCGCATCACTTCAAAAAACCGCGTCAAGGACGCCGACATCTCTCTGTTTTGTAGGGTGAGGTATAATTAAGATGCAGACCTCTAAACATTAAAAGAACAGCAGCAGCGCCGAGAAAACCCATAGCCAGACTGGCTAAGATAAAACTCCGAGACGGATGGGACAATAGCTCGTGTGCAAATTTGAAAGACTGGCTTCGAGTAAACAATATTAGTCGTAAAATATGCAGAACAGATGCTATTACGAATATTTGCCAGCAGATGAACGGACAGTATTAAAACACGTACTTTAGGGGGAGGTTTCAGTGGCATGTTGTGAATAAGGTAAATTTACTTTCGTACTTTATGAAAGCAGAGCTGTACTTGACCTGCTAAGCAGCAATCAGTACCTCCAATTCTGCTCTTTGAAAGTAGTAGTGGTCTAATGACGAGCCCCTACAATTGTTGTGTTGTTCTTTAACTGCTGTGTTGTTCTATGTATTGTTTGTTTTTTGTCGTTCTGTGTATTGTTTGTGTGTAAATGTGTACTGTACTACTGCCACCGGGGGACAATCCAATTGCAGTTAACAAATATATCAATATATCAAACAACGGTTATATATTAATTCATATAAAAGCATAACAGTTGTCACTCTGTCGTTACGTAGCAGTCAGAGACGTCAAAAATTACACATAGGACCACAAGGTGGCAGCAGTAGACGACGGTGAGCGGAACCGACACTTCTTTCGGTATTACAGTCTCAACCATTACCAAAAAGTACATTGTGTGTGTATTCAGTGAGATGGAAATTTAACGTCTCTCAAAGGCTATAATTATTGCAAGGGATACTCGTGGAAACTAGCTGGATATGGGAATTATCACATATTCGTGGGGATTTTTTCAACGGGCTGTATATTAAGTCTTGGCTGATAATAAATGAGTACAAACGTCAATGATAAATTTAAAATCGTGAGGAAAATTTAGGAAAATCAGTATTCCTCAGAACCCCGTTTCTTTGTCGCAGGCTGCAGCTGCAACATTCAGGTTCAGCACGGAGGAGGGGCAGTAGTGAAGGAATTCAAGTCTGGAGCGGAAGCCATGAAACAAGTCCGGAATGTGAATAGACACGTGGCAAGCACAATTCTTCAAGCGACAGAATAACAATACGGCAATGCGCAGGCCATCTCAAGCTGCCATCACGAGCAGCAACATTATAGTCTGCTTAGCAATTCAACCTTTGGCGGCCAGTCTTGACTTGACTACAACATCGTGGCGTAGGCCAGTCCGCTGACAGACCAGCAACAAAAGACACATGGTCGCCTAGAGTCGAGACAGAGGTGAGCACAGATCGATTCATGCATTATATTCTTCATAAGGTCTCCCAGTAACAAGATTGCTAATAAAAGAGGTAAAGCTGTCCTGTGCACGCCAGGAAGGCATATCGTGGAGGGGGGG
>JGI20166J26741_11454696_pt1 | contig 13418 bp, 6 predicted proteins | sample TergutCu122P5_FD_26741 | JGI IMG/M metagenome (IMG submission 26741)
AAAAATTTTTAAAAGACATAAAATCAAAGATCACTCCGACATGTTTCGGATCGTATGCGATCCATCATCAGGGAGTATAAAGCTGTACTTGACTGAAATTCGCAGTGGTTCACCGTACCGTACCGTACACACACACCATTTGTTCAAAAATTACGCTGCCAAACACCGATTAAGCGCACGACAAACATCAGTGAACCACTGCGAATTTCAGTCAAGTAAAGCTTTATACTCCCTGATGATGGATCGCATACGATCCGAAACATGTCGGAGTGATCTTTGATTTTATGTCTTAAAGATTTTTATACAACGTAGATTTTAACTTCTAAGTTTTGTATAATCAAGTGCATTTAGTCGGCTAATAAAAGTGATTGACTGTAATAGTGCACGGTGAAAACCCGAAATTTACAGTGAGAGTGTACGTGCCTATAGTTCAGTCGGTAATACAGTCTGCACGTTTGCGGAAAAACGTTAAGGGTGTGCGTATTTATTAAGTAATGTAAATAATATAGGCAATGTAGGTATAACATAACGCAGTGGCACGTTCGTAATATGACTGTTTTAGTGGAAAAGCAACAATGCCTTCTCGCTGTATTTTTGAGCTAAAATGTTGTGTTCACCAAAAATACGTTTATGGAGAATTTAAATCGCTAGTAACAGTGAAACTTACTTAGATCTTCACGTAAAGTGCCCGAAATATATGCCCGATTTTCACGAAATTTAGATTTTCTCGGCGGGTTTTCATGAAAGTGCCAAATATGAAATTTCACGAAAATCCGCCCAGTGGAAGCCGTGCTGTTACATTTTGACAGACGGACGGACATAACGAAGCTGGAAGTGTTATTCTGAAAAGAAGAAGATTAGTGTGCTCAAAAGTTTGCTGCAAAGTAATAAAGAAAATTTTTCTAATGTTTCTTAAATTTCTTGAAAATCTCTAACATGTTTCTAAGTTGAAAGAAGAAACACTTATACACGCACGCACACACAGTTGGCTACTGCGTGGTGAAGTCGGCGTTTCTTTTTTTCTCTTTGTTGCTCGGTTTCCTTCTTTATGCTTCTCTTGACTTGTTTACTTTTTCTTTTTTAGTTGTTTCCTTTTTTCTATTTATTCTTTACCAAACTTTTTTACTTCAATCTTTTTCCCCCTCTTTCTCTGAAAATTTCCTCTTGTATTCTACCTGTCTTTAATTCTTTCTTTCTCTTTCACACGCCGAAATGATAATCTTCTTACACAATTTTTGAACGCCGTAGATACGGTAGAGTTCAAAGCGTACTGTTGAGTTATCAAAATCAAAGCCATTCACGAATTAAAGTATCGTGTCGAAATGTGATTAAATTAGCTGTTGTGTTCAAAGTACATTAATTGCTAAAATACTCAATAAAATTTAAAATTTGCGTCCACGATACGTATGCATATTGACTGCACAGAATTAAACTCAAATTGAATGATAAAACTGCATTAAATAATGCCTGTACTTCTCCAGCATTACTCAGTCGATCTAGGGCTCAAAGGCGAGATTATGTGGAAAACGACATGCAAAACTAGAAGGAAATTTATTTTAATCGGATGACGACCATTAACAGTTCAAAAGATACGTCTGTATAAAATGCAGGTATTTAAGGAGAAAGAGTAAGTTTCTTACCAAATACACGACATAAGGAGCGAGAACTCCTGCCATATTTCCCGCGAGATTGGCGATGGACATTCCAGTCTGCCTGAGACAGGTAGGGAATATCTCCATCCCTTGCAAATAGCACACGAAGTTCGTGATAGTAATACAGAACCTGATAAAAGTCACCATAGCAGTGCTAACTCCGTGTAAACTCGGCCCTGAAACATAAAAGATAAGAACAGACAACCAAATTACTTTCCTAGAAACAAACAATGCCTGAGATGAGAACCAGTAACTTTATGAGGATTCCATTTTTCGAGGTCTCTCGATAATCGCATCTCGACGTTTCGAATCAACGTATTCTCCTCGTCTTCGAGGATAGGAACGTCCACACTCGTATCATAATTTTATGTTGGCAGCAACTGTACACATATTCTGCCAAGACTAAATGGAATGTGTACATCTTTATTTACGCTGCAACAAACGTCCTTATGGGATTGTGGCTTGGTACAAGGACATCTAAATGTTTGCCTTAAAAGATCTCTTATTCACACATATAACTTAAAAATTATGCGAAAAGAAATTTTTAATGAGCACATGAGTTATCTAACTGGGGAATGAAACAAATTACAGTAACAATATTTGTTAACTGTAATTTAATGAAGGGTGTTAGAGGAGCTGGACATTTACTTTGTTGCAAAAATTAGTTTATATAATTGATACACCGCTATTATTTACGTACAATGCATTCATTAAACGTGACGGTTTGAGAGACGGACAGGGAGGTGATAATATAATCTTAAGCTGGTTAAAGTAACGGAGCGTGAAATTGTAATCCTGTCTGTACTGCTCAAAAAATGTTGCTATTTAAGGAAAGACATAATATCAATCGGTAGATTTTACAATAACATTTTCCTTTAATCCTTCAGTTATCGGGCAGTTAGTAATGCTGTTAAGTTAGCAAATCGGACAACGATGAATCACATAGTTATTCTGTTAGTCGATAACTACTTAGGCATCTAATTCGAAAGACAGATAATTAGTCATTTAAGCAGACAGCTAGTCACAATTTCTGTGTAAGACTTTCAAAGGTACGAACAGGCAATGTGACACATCCCAAGGCGCTGTGACTCACTGTTAATTATGGCCGCGACGCCGAAGCAAGAAGCGCTGACGAGGAGGAACGTGACGGTGTGGACGGATCTCCTTCCGACCCGGTCGCTCAACCACTTGGCAATAACATTTGCTGGGAACTCGACTGCTGCCTGGTAGAAGAAGTTGAGGAACGGGTTGCCATGCATATTGTTCACGTTGAGCAGCATGACGACGTACGAGAACGTGTTCAGCATCCTAACGAAGTATTCAATAGCATATTAGGGAATATCTGGCTAGCACTTCTTAACGCACAGTGGCTACTTTGGGGCAGGGTTCGGCAACTATTGCCCGCATTTTACTTTCACCTGGCCGAGAGATGTCAAAATAAAGGACATTTCACTGATTTCCCGTTCTGCGAGAGTGTTTTACAAAGAGGAGTATAACAATTCCTCATAAAAGATTTAGTGCGAAATTGATATTTTAGCAGAAGTACTCTCATTTACGGTTTCAGGATTTTGTAGGACACTAGAAAGACCCTTTCATTAAAGCTAAGGTGGAATGAGGTTTTCGCACGTCTGGTATGCTATGCGGCGTATGTTGGGACCATTGAAGATGGGACCTATACGTTCTTCCGAAATGTCGGTAACCAACTACCAACGTACGCCGCATAACATCCCAGAAGAGGGAAAACCTCAACCACACCACAGCGGAAGCCCAAAATCTCGCTTAAGTTGGGATGTCAGTATTTCTAATTTGTCCAAGTGTAGGTTTCTTCGAGTTTTTAGGCGCGTTCGCAAAATTGCGAAAAGCGACTGTTAGCCTCTTCATGTCTCTCTGTACGTCTTTCTTTCCGCTTGGAACAACTCGGCTTGACGGATTTTCATGAAATTTGATATTTGAGTATTTTTCTAAAATCTGTCGCGAGAATTCAGTTTTCATTAAAAAATGACAAGAATAACGGATATTTTACATGAAGACCAATACACGTTTATGATCACATCTCGCTCATTTCTTCTTAAAATGAGAAACGTTTCAAACAAAGGTTGTAAAGAAAATGAAAACTATTTTTTTTCTTCGAAAATCATGCCGTTTATGAGATAATGTAAATAAAACATTGTAGAGCCGGGCAGGCTACAGATGACAATATAGCACATGCGCATTGTGTGCTGTATATTTAAGGCTACAAACATACCCACATAATATGTAACACTTACTGCTTTTCCACGCCAACAACTGTTACTCAAACGCCCCTCAGTGTTATGTTATACCTACATTACCTGTCTTGATAACTTTATAAGCTGTCTGTATTTTAGTGCTGTTAGAAGTAACATACTGATATCTGAGGTTAGATGCATTTATCATTATCTTGTATCCATAATGCAGTTAGAGACAAAAAGTTGTATTTTAAAGACTTCACATATCTTACAACTAAATCAGTCTTACACTGTACAGTTATTTTATTAATCTTGTATTAGGTGCTAAATTTTAAAATATTTCAGAAAATTTTGAAGAATTCTTAATGGCGTGTTTAATGAAACTAACGAATGGGACTGTAATATATTTGAGCGCTTTTGTTCTCTGAGTGAATTCTATTAAACCTATACGGACCACTTTTTACTTCATTACTTGAAAGTGTAATTTACGCTTCCCATCAGGGCAACACCAGTTCATTGTGTTCGCAAATTGTTGCGAGCCGCATATATATGTCTGGCGGGCTGCGGGTTGATTACCACTGCTCTACGTGAAAGCCACCATTCTATTAAACAAGGCGGAGGGTTTCCGGGACTTTTTTTGGGGGTGGGGGTGGGGGGTGTTTGGCGACTATGGTATATACACTTGTGTAGTAAACCAACAAATGCACACTAATAATACGTATATACTTTATCCTATATTAATATTCACCTACATGTTTCAATCGTCAGGGTGCTTTACAAGGATACTGATAAAATATAGCAGTAGCCCAAATTGCATAAGTAAAACAACTTGATGTTACTGTGAATATCTCTAGCGCTTCCTACAGTCATAAACAGTCGGATTATGTTGTTGTTAAAAGCAGATAAAATTTACTTTGTTGTTAAAAACAAATAAAATTTGGTATACACTGTAACATTAAGTGGTTTTACTTATGCATTTTGGGCAGTTAGTTTATATTTTATCAGTATTCTTGTAAAACACCCTGATGTAGGTCGCAAGAGCGACCGAAACATGTAGGTGACTATTAACATACGATAAAGCATATTTTATCAGTGTGCAGTTGTTGGTTTGCTGCATAAGTGTGAATATTCCTTAATGCACGGGTATAGAACGTACAAAGTGCATAAATGCCTTACTATGATGTCTGTTCATTAGTGGCGTGGCTGTGGAGGGAGAGGGGTGTTGCAGGTATCCCGGGCGGCGGAGTGCAAAAGGACAATAAAACTGAACGTATAAAATGAATTGATTTTCAACGCTGAACAAATATTAATATATTGAATAAACAACAGTTAACTTCTCTGGACAGCATGACCAGGTTGATGTCTGTGATGATATACAGTATGTTTAACTGAAAACTATTTATCATTTAGGCGACTTCCATGTGTTTATTCGATGTGTGTTTTGTTAGTATATTAATTACGATGCGTATTTTTTTTTAGAAATCTAGATTGGTGTTGCGTTGTGTTTGTTCTTATTCGCTTGTATTCACTAGGATACCGTCCGAACTGTCGATGATGTTCTCGTTCGCGTTCGTCTTGTCTTTACTAACTTACCACTGTAACTGCCGGCATTCGTTCGCTAACATTTTAAAAATTGAAGGTGAATTATCTAGTGTGTCGACAGTAAACAAGAGACCAGACTTATTCTGGGATTTAAACCATCGACTGCCTTAAATATAAGTACAGTGCTCGACTCCCAGGCATCTTTGTCTCGAATGTGATAGAAAAAAATATCATTAGGAAAGGTGAAGTACTGAAGTTAGAAGATGAGGCGATCTTGGAATGTAGACTATTTTCTTTTATCTGTGGCTCAACAGCCCATCCGGCCTAGGCCGCCTCATTTGACATTTCTAGATAACACAGTATTAGACACAGACACATACCTCCTACAGGGCTCATCTGAACGAATAATCAGCCCGCCGAAGAGGCCGCTATCAACACAACGCACAAAAAAAATAAACACGAGACGAACATCCATGCCCTCAGCAGGATTCGAACCCGCGATCCCAACAATCGAGAAGCTGTAGACCTACGTCTCAGACCGCACTGCCACCTTTGTGGGCGTGTGGACTAATTTAGCCTCTAGAAAATGAGAACATCGATTGAGAACACGTTCGCAGAATCAAGCCGTGGATGCTACAGTACAATGGGCGTGCGTCCATTTATACCTTTCGTTGCCTCACGAATAGGGCTGTAGAACGTCACGGCTATTCAGTGTCTGTCAACATTTACTGTAAAGTCACGAAGAATGTCGACTGGGATATCTGTATCATTTCCTTCTTACCAACAGACGATGACTAGAGCGGTGTTTGCGGCCAGTCTTTTGCTAGAGAGGAAGCTGGCGGGGCCGTATACTTTGCCTTTGCTCTGTTCTGCAATTCTCTGCAACTTGGCTTCTGTACCCTCTGGCAAGTGCTGATTACTAATCGTGGCGATGTGCTGCAGGTACTCCATACACCGCGCAATCTTGCCTTCACTAGCCAGCCACCGGGGCGACTCTGTGAATAAACTTTAGAACAAGCAACAGCATTTCAAGTAGCGCCTGCAATACTGATTGTACGATGTGATTGAATATGATATTATGAATTACACATAAAAGTTTTGTTGAACGTATTGTTTAGGCGGCGTTGTTAACATGCAGGACTTTGTCCCCGCGCAAATATTAATTGTATAAGAGCTTTTTATTTCTGTCTGTTGGTATTATACTTGTTTTGTAAGTAGCTTTCATGAGGGACAACCAAAAGGGGCCTGCTTTGAAACCAAAGATTTCACATCAACCAATTCGAATAGTGTATCCACACATGACTTGACTTGACTTACTTAATCTCTAGTTTATTTAACGATTCTATCAGTAGGACAGATTAGAGGTCATAATGTCGAATTGTACTGCGACCCAAATTAATGAATTACAAAGGATATGGAAGAAATCAGTTGATGTTTAAACTCAGGTAGGGCTACTGACCTAGAATTTGCCCGAAGACCTGAGGAAAACTGTCAGATACCTCAGTCATCCTTTTTGGTGTCCCAGCCGAGATTCGAAATGGCACCTCCCAAATACAAGTCAGTAGCGCTACAGTTTGAGCCAACTTTCTCGTTTGATTCAACAAAGGTAAAGACATAACACACGTTTCATGCATCGAGTTTCGCAAAAATGAACATGCATCAACCAGTGGCTTAGAAAACCGGTCGGAGTCCCCCCACGCAACTCAATAATCGCCCCCTGCCCCTGTAATTATTAGCGACGTTACTCCAATATCTCATAACACAGATCCCGAATGTTGCCTTACATCAGAATAACATAATCCAGTCCGAAAGAACCCACAAGTTTTAGTATTCCGTACCTTCAGGGGACCCGCGCCCCCCGGGGTCGACGGGGTCCTTATATATACGCCATTGGTACCCACCCACATAAGTACCGCGCATGTGATCTAGTGAAGCCTACCTTAGAGCGCAGATGAAAATGCCGAATGTAGGTAACAGTGGCAAGAGCACAAAGCTGACCCAGTCACCTGTCAGCCAGGCCACCAGAGGTATCATACACATGCCGCCTGTCCAGCCTAGAGACTGCAGCATCACGACATGGGCTCTGCGTTCGACGGAAGACAGCTCTATGCCTGTACAGTCAGAATTCGATAAGTACACACATGTGAAGAAGTCTGGCATATGTCGAATAGGCTTATAGCGCACTACAAATGTTACGATATCACAAAAATTAATGACAGGATTCCCAAAGATACCAAAATCGTAGGCATAACACGCATAACTAGGACACAATGTTACTCATCAATTCGCTCTGATCTCAGGTTACATTTGCATGCGCAGTCTGAATGTGTTGTACATGTCCGATGATGAAAGCACCTTATGCTATTTTGATATTCGCATTAAAGTATTCTTACTTGTGGGTCTTTAAAGACGCTGTTGCTAGTTCAGACTGATATTATCTTCGAATACTAAGAGATTATTTCCAAAGGATGTGGAAGGAAGGGGTCTGTGTCGTGCCATCATTGCAAGGTAGTATCCCAGGATCTGACTGCAGAAACTGAGGAAAACCAAGAAAATCCTCTGTGATGACAGCCGGTCTGGGTAACAGATTTGAACGCGGTTCTACGGACCCTACGGGCGGGGTGCAGTGTTTGTGCAAGGACAAGGGACAAATTTCTGGAGACCTTATTTCCAGAATATTTGTCATGGCCTAGCATTCGGGAGGATCATTAACAGGGAACATAGTTGGGAATTACCCTTCTGATGACTACTGCTTTTGGGATGTGACATCTAATAATCTGGTATAACTTTACCAGCATTTAGGACTCTGCTGCCTCTATCGTCTGATTACCTACTACCATACTGTATTGATGATACAGGACGTAGATTTCTTTGAAATGCTGGTTAATTTCTACCAGACTATACGGCGTTACTTTGCAGGGGGCAGTCATCTTGATAGTGAGAAACTCAAGTCTCACAACTACCCTTCTGACTCTAACTTGCTGAGCTAAATCTCCCGATAGAGTTACGTTCATTTTAAAAGTATGCTAGGACTGGTGCGGGAAATTGGTATAGCTCAGTCAGTATAGTGACTACGGAAGGGACGATACGGAGTCGAATTCCGGTAGGGACAAGAGATTTTTCTCTGACAAAACTCCCAGACCGGCTGTCGGGCCCATCAATGGGTACTGGGTTAAGCGGCCTCGTCGTGAACTTATCCACTCACCTCCATCTAGTGCCGAGATAAAGAGTGGGTGGAGATATAACTCTACATTTCCTATGTACCTTCATGGCATGAAGAGGGACGGCTTCACATTTTAGTATGAGTGGTGCGACTTAAGGCTACTCGGGGAAGTTATCCGCTGGAGTGTCTTTCTCTTTACCAATGGTGGTGGCAGCAAAACTGAGGGACGTCAAACCGCTGTGTCCCAGGAACACGGTGATGAGGTAGAGTGGGTAGTGTGCAGCAGAAAAGACGGACAGTCCACGGCCTGTTATCAGCAGGGCGAGCGAGATTAAGAACACAGGGCGGCGGCCTAAGCTGGCAAAGGGAAATATACCGTCAGAGGGTAGCATTGTAGTAAAGTGTTATTCAGTATTAGAGTTGCTGTTTTATTCTGCCCACTTTATGCCCGAATTATACTGAGAAACCGACTTCAATATTTGGGCATAAGGCCCATTTCGCTTTAATTTACACATACATTTGTATGTACTATTAAATCAAGTTAATAAGAAACTTTGTTTTGGTATTGCCAAGAGTAAAAGGCTTCATGTTTTCAGCGACAGTTAGAATACATTTTCAACTGTTGAATATAAAACAGAACCTACATCTAAGTAGTTTCATTTAAAGTACGGGTGGAAATCTTTGATTGCGAAACACATAACTGTGATCAATGTAACTGGTATGTAATTATTTGTATAATGATTTATAATAATAATAGTAATAATAATAATAATCATCCCCGAATAAGAAGATGCTGGTATCGCGTTTTGAAAGTGGCCTGATCAGACATATGCATCTTGAATTTGAAATCGACTTTGGCAAAACGATAAACAGATGTTGTACTTATTAATTGTTGTAAAATATTTATTGCGTTGCGTTTCATTGCTTGTTGTCTGACGTACTGTTCTTTGAGTTTTTGTATGTGTGTTTATGTATGTGTGTATGCATGTGCGTACTGGGTGTGTATTTAGATACGCAAGTTATTTTTGTATATTAATATTTATTTTATAATTGGCCGCTGTTCATTGAGCGTGTAAATAAGCAAAGAATTGAAATCAGCTGAACAATCGTATTTCTAGAAGTTGTGTTACAAAAGAAGGATGTCACACATTCACCTTACCTGTCTGACATATGTCCGAAGGAAATGGTACCCACAGCGTCTCCGACCTGGGTTGCCACAAAGGTGTTTGTGACGTACAAATCTTTGTCGCACACCCAGTTTTCTTGCGAGGGGACTGTCCTGGAAAACCAGCTTCCATCATATTCCCATCCGCATTTACAACCTGCAATGCAACGAATAATCACAGCTGTACCTTCACTTGTAAGGTAGATCTCAGTCCATGTTCATGGAAGCAGCATATTACAGAGTCATGTAACAAATTCCTGAGAAGTTAGTGGAAAGTCAGTTAGTCGAAAGATTCCCAGACTTTTCTCCAACTCGAAGACTCAATTGCCTTGTTAACAACAGACCGTTATTTGGCTTTGTAAATCATGGTCACTTCCTCACGCAATTAGTCTTTTATTATCTGTAATAATATATTTCACACATCAACGTCAAGGTCTTCAAGGGATCTCTTCTCGTCAGGTGTTCGAAAACATATTGCTAGGTCAGAAAGAACGAGGCGATTGAGAGTAAGTTTTAGCAGTCTTGGGTTATTATGCGAATTGGACGACAGATTGAGTCAGTATGCATTTACACTGGGCGATAGGCTGGGTCAGCATGTACGTACACTGGACGACAGACTAGGGCGTTATGTACACTAGACGATAGGCTGAATCAGCATGTACATATAATATTGGACGATAGGCTGGGTCAATTGGTACAGTGGTTATAGGCTGGATCAGTATGTACGTATACTGGCCTACGGAGTAGGTCAGTATGTGCATGTACTGGACGACAAACTGGGTCAGTATGTACGTATACCGGAAGACCGACTGGATCAGTATGCACAATGGACGACAGACGGGGTATGTGCGTATACTGGATGGCAGACTGGATCAGTATGCACAATGGACGACAGACGGGGTCAGTATTTGCTTATACTGGACGATAGGCTTCTTCATTATGTACAAGGATTAAATGCACTGATACTACAGTATATAAACCAACTTTATTAATAAAACAAAGTACTTTGCTTTACAAATTAGCTGTATGTTCCGGCTTAAGGATAAGCCATCATCAGGCTAATTGCAACAATTATATGGAGGACATTTTACAAACTGTTTCAGTTTTTGTAAGGTGTTGAGTTCTCATACGTTTACGTTTAGCTCTACTTTTCAAGGGAATATATTATCCTCAACCTTTTCTTCCATATATGTTAAAAATATTAAATTGTTTGTGATTGCTCAGGCCGCTACTATTGCTTTTAATGTAAGTTGTAACAGAATTATTAAATGTAATGAGGTTTTAACACCTTATTATAACTGCAGATACTTGCTCTGCACATTTTTTGCAATTATCCTGATGATGACTTTATCTTCCGAAACACACGAAATCTTGGTAAAACAAAGCAGTATATTTTTATTAATAAAGTTAAGTTAGTGTCACTTGCCATTTCATTTACCCATGACTATGAACACATTGAGACATTTCATACGTCACACGTAATGACTCATTAGACATTTTAGTCAGTAGGCATTGTGGGTGACAGACTTTCGTCAGTAAGTACGCATTTTGGACTATGAGGTATCTTGACATAATCCAGGATAATGCAATATTAGAGTGGGGCTAGCAAAAGCGGGTCGTTTCTTTATAGTAAAAACTTATATCCAGATTCAAGTTTCTCATTTCTCTGTTTGTGTTTAGCGTAATATTCGTGACCAAAGTGCCAATTTATTCGAAACTGGAAGCACGCTTTGGGTAAAGATCCTGGTTGCTGACAGCTTCGTTAAATAAGCTATAATTAAGTAATTAAACAGTCCAAATAAACAAGACGGAAGTTGGAAAATTTGCTTGTTTTTCTCCATTTTGTGTCGAATATTGTGATAAGTCAGGATGGAGGTGTTCATTACTGTAATATTTTTAACATAATAGGCAACTCGCTGTCGTGGACAGCAATGGTAACCTATGGCGTCTGCTATATTTCGAAATAAGTAATTAGCTTCACTCTGTGGTCTCTTAATTGCACCTTTCACTAGATACTGGCTTGGTCGGCTTCAACGAGTGAGTTGGTGAAGAGAAAAGTTGAAAGAATTAGCTCAATAAAGGTAGTGCGAAAAAACGGGCATTTATATAAGTTATTAACTTAATTAATATTTCGACATCAATGTTAAAACAGTCTAAATATAACGGGCATTTATATAAGTTATTAACTTAATTAATATTTCGACATCAATGTTAAAAGAGTCTAAATAAAACGGCATTTATTAATAACGCCTTTCACATACCATGCAAGTTTCGCAATGCTTTGTCATCTTCACGGGTGTACCACTGAGTGACGATCAATAAACATTTTGCACTGTTAACAACTTCTTATGGCGATATATTCCCATTTATCCAAATATTCACTTCAGTTGTTTGTTGTTATTGGCTTATGGACGATAGATACAGCAATGCATACTTGTACGTTGTCGTCAAAGTCATTTCATTTTCCTTCATTACTGGCAGAATGATATGGAAACTTTGTGTTACCTACTTCGGGCATTTAAATGGATGAGACTGTTTTCTATTTGCCTTTATGCTGGATAAGCATATACAGACAAACAACATTGCCTGGTCCTTCAAGACTGAGGAGCTCAAAGGGGGAAAAAGTAACTTGTTGCATGATATGAGGCTCTCAAAGTGATGCTGAAGAAAATTAGAATCTTCTGGGACACGACATTATATGAATTTATTTATACATAGGTACCAACGTTCGGAAAAGATTACTGTTTCCATCTTCAGGGTAGCCCAAGTAGGGTCGGCTACTCTTAATATGGAATCGGGCAGCATAATGAAATTTCGGCACCTATGTAACAACCAACATGTCCTCACTTGTCAGAACACTGGAATTTTTAGCAATTTATTACGGAAAATTCTAGGTGCTAAATTGTTTATTATATACCAACATATGCACAAATAAATACTGTAAATTTATATTAAATTACTCCGACATGTTTCTGTGTTAATACACCATCTTCAGGGAATTTACAAGTTGTGTTAACTAAAGTTATGAATTATTAAATTATGATATACAATATAGTAATGTGTTGTTATGATAAAATCTTGGTAAATTTGGCCGCATCTGTACTTCCTGGTTAGGTGTGTGTGTGTGTGTGTGTGTGTGTGTGTGTGTGTGGTGCGGAGTAAACAGGAACCGGAAGTTTACTCCGCACCACACACACATTTAACCAGGAATTACATATGCGGCCACACTTACCAGGATTTTATCTTAACAACACATTACTACATTGTATTTTATCATTTAATAATTCGTAACTTTAGCTAACACAACTTGTAAACTCCCTGAATACGGTGTATTAACACCGAAATATGTCGGAGTAATTTAATATAAATTTACGTACTTATTTGTGCATATGTTGGTATATAATAAACAATTTATCATTCGATATGCACGGTATGAACATAAAAGTAATTCTAGGTACTGTTTTACTCTGAAAAAGAGCCTCAGAGAAAGAAACAAACTGAGAAAGAGGCGAATAAGCTAGACGAGATGAAAATTTTACTAAGCCTTACCTTCATTTGTGTAATGTATCTTGGGATACATAATATTTGGCTAATGATCAAGATATGGGCCAAGATTCTGTACCATCGGGTTAACTGGCCACTTAGTTATTAGAATAAATGCCAGTCAAAACTCCACTTTAAAGCTTGGT
>JGI20166J26741_11454918_pt1 | contig 13413 bp, 11 predicted proteins | sample TergutCu122P5_FD_26741 | JGI IMG/M metagenome (IMG submission 26741)
TGATGGGCATAATGGTGCCCGAAACATGTTGAGCAAGCAATAAGATCTGCAATAAAAACCTCTGTTGCATCTAGTTGGCATTTTATTTCCACATATTAAATTGCAGACTCCTTGTGCTGCAGTAGAAGTAGTGGAAAATGATGGAAATGCTAAAATTTGTTTTAATGCATCAAACTGTAAGAGTACCAGTAATATTTGTAAGGTAAGGTGATCTGAGTAAGGTTGAATATTACAACTGATAAGTAGTTTGTTTATCCTGTAACTCATTAAATACAATAGGATGTCCTGTATAAAAAAATGAAAGTTATGACCTGACAATGCAAGCACAGTGATGTTAATTACATTTTCACTGGTTGGTATTTGTGGGTTTAAAAGAAAGAGCATTAGCTCAAAGGGAACTCACACATTCCTAATTTGTCTGTGACAGATCTTGCGCCTGTTGCTGGATGGAGCAATGGAACTAGCGAACATGGTGAATGACCACATTGCAGCACTTCTGCAGGAACTGAAATCGATGAATAAGCATCTGAAGAAAGATGAAGGTGAAGAGGTTTACACCATGGACCGTCCACCTAAAGGGGTGGTACATGACCGGTAAGCATATGGTTCTGTTATATGCACATATGGTACACTGTTCTTGAAACTTTTTTCTTTCTTTTTAATAACCAACCAGACACACTAATTATCCAAATTTATTCTGCCATAAAACTCTACATGTTTCGGGCAACTTCTTTGTCCATCGTCAGGAGTTTTCTACTGTACATTCGGCATTGGTAAGTTTCATGCAGGTTGTGATGACCGCTTCCAAGCAGAGTCGGGATGGAACTGGCATTTCCATCCTGACTCTACTTGGAAGTGGTCATCATAATCTGCATGAAAGTTACCAGTGCCGAATGTACAGTAGAAAATTCCTGATGATGGACAAAGAAGTTGCCCGAAACATGTAGAATTTTATGACAGAATAAATTTGGGTAATTAGTGTGTCTGGTTGGTTATTAAAAAGAAATCTGTAATGATGCATGGTAACATGAATGTAAAGTTCTTGAAACTGCCATGTTGCAGTGCATTCTTGACTGTGGTTCTAGGTTCACAAAGGACAGTGTGATTGTGACGGCACCTTCCAAAGTTAAATCTGGCTGTGACCTGCAGTTGCCATCCATGGCTACCCTCACAAGCAAGACCTCAAGTCAGGCTTTCTTCCTCAGAATTCTGAAAGTGATAGTTCAGATCAGAGAATCAGTGCGGCTTGCACGCAGAAGAAACGGGGACAACAATGGTAAGGTTCCTCATTATGGTTTTACACTCAAACATTATGGATTGTGACAGGTTAAAGTAGTAGATGTTACGTGTAAGTATTTAAGTTGTCAGAGCGGTGTGACTGAAGATCCAAAGTCTTCTGGGATGTCACACTTTGTTGTTGAGCAAGTAGAATCTGATTTTTCAAGGGACTGCAGTACCTTTATCATAAGTCAAAAAAAGAATTCTTGCTGGACTGCCTGACCCAGAGGATGGAGGCACTTGTGATCTTGAACTGCTCCTCCAGAAGTCTCAAATCTTGCATTTGGAGAATTACTGTTAGAATTATTAGATTTTCAATTCACCATGACTGATATGTTCATAAGGTTTATCCAGTTTTGAATATTTTAAGCCATATAGCCTGTAGCTAATAGGTTCTGCTACTTATGGTAGAGTCCTCAAAAAAAAAAAGTTTTCATCAGATTTACGATGTTCTATTGAGAAACAGGGAACTCCAGTCTCCATTTGGAGCAGTATTCTTGACATACTGTGTGAATTTCATAATCATGTAGCCTGTAACTTTAACAACAGCACATGTTTGCAGCACTAATGCTAGTCTTTTGTGGTTTGTTTCTGCTGTGTTTCTGTAGAACACTTTTTTCCTTCAGTGATGGAGGAATTGATGTCACAAGATAGAAAATTGTGTCCTTTACTGTGAAAATGATACACAGTTCTATCAGTTATCTGTTATCTGTTAAACCAGAGCATAGCAGCAGTGGTGTATTATGGCCTTTATGATTTTGATCAGGACACGTATCCGACAGTATATTGAAGTGTTCAGCTTCATCTTTTAAGTGATTTTCTAATGCTTTGGACAGTAAGTCACTTCTTTTACCCCTTTTCTTGCCTCAGTCTTGAGCCACGTTCCATACACCAATAGACTGCACGTGGATGTCTGTGGTATGTACCCAAAGTTGCCTTGCTTAGAATGGATTGCTTACAGTGACTAGCATAAAACCATGTGCTTGACATCTGTTAGGATTGAAGGGAAAGTGGATCACAGTGTTTGGACAGGAGAAATAAGGAAGCATGTACTGTCCAAACTAAAATCTCTAGTCCATTGTTTGGTCCAAGCGAATAAGAGGAGTGTTCTGAGACCATATACCTGATTTATGTTCTGAGTGTGGTGTTACAACCCCCAAGATTTCAGCATTTCATGTGGTCAGGGCCATATTCAACTCTGAAGGTATGTTCTTAAAGACAAAGGTACATCCTTTTGTTATAAATTTTTAATGTAAAAGTTATGTGGCGTGGCATGATGTGTAATGTTGTTCATGTGCAGAGTCACTGGACTACTTTCAACAAGGTGACAGCTCGGCTGATGAAGGGGCACCCGGCAATGAAGAGGCAGTTTCAGGGTCAGCCATGGATACTAGCAGTCCTAGAACTTCTGCCAACTTTGTTCGGCGTACCTCGTCTAATCCAGAAAGCACTTCTCTTGAGCCTTCACCGTCAAGTCATGTTGTGTCTCGGAGACGGTCTTCCCGGTCCCGGGATCTTGAGCCTGAGCATCCTGTAAGCTCAGGAGGGGCCGTGGTTCCTAGCACCACCACTGTTACAAACTCCACCACCTCGACCATTCCATCAGCCAACACACTGGATGCCAACTGTGATGCTGGTGAGAAATTAATTGTACCTTGTTGTCAGCTTTGTGCTGTATATGCTTCGTTTCATTTGTTGATAAGAAATGCTTCATGCATGTTACACTTGCTAATTCATTTGCACAGTGTGTGTTTGCACACATTTTCTGACATTATTCTGTGCGTGTCAGTCGCATGATCCAAGGTTGTGCAATGAGGTTTTGAGTAAGTGACAAGAACAATATTACATAGATGTTTAAATCTGATAGCACTTATGGAAGGTAGGTTGATTTTAATAATACAGGATTCTACATTTTTGCCTGTGGAAGTAAGTTGGCCATGCACCATGTGAGGTATGTGTGGTCTGAACATTCTGTAAGCGCATTTTTGCAAACATTAATTTGAGTGTTGCTTATTTGCCAAGCCTTCATCATATTATAGAGTATCGGTCAAGAATGCATAGCCTATATAAACAAAAACAACACTTCATATTGAACTGCAACATTACTGAAAACAAATGAGTAAGTTGCTAATTGTGTGTCAACATGGGTAAAACTTTCCACATAAAAGAACACATTGCATCATGGAATTATGTTATGCGAAGGAGAGTTCAAATTTTAATTGCATTGCAAGTCTGAAGATAGTGTATTTTATAATTTGTGAAATAGGTTATGCAATGCATTCTGTGCTTCACATATTTAGCATTCATCAGTGCAGACTGTGTTATAAGTTGCAGATGTAATTGCTGCCATCCTTGAGGTTTGTTGATCGTAAGACATTTACGTTTTAACATTGTCTGTTATACTAATGGTACATTTTGGTTAGACACACCAGCATGTAACAGTCAGCAGAAAGGGGCTGAAGAAGATGTGTTGCCAACCCTCAGTGAGCAGCTGACACTCGACAGGCTGTGGGATACCCTTAGTTCCTGCTTATTGGAGCTTGCGGACACTCCAGACCATCACGCTGTCCTTGTGCTGCAGGTCTGTAGCTAAATCAGTCCTTCATTTATACATGAGCTCATCACCTGTCCATAGCATTATTCATGTTGCGATTTGCTGTTTTAAGTTTCCACAGTGTTATCTTAAAGATCCCATCTTCTAAATTTCTGTCTTCTATAATACATGTAATATTATGAATATGGGAGGAGCCAGAGTAGTGTAGTCAATACAGTGACTGCGCTACAGGCTAGACAATCCAGGGTTCAAATCCCAGTAGAGGCAAGAGGCTTTTCGCTTTTCATAAATGTCCAGACCATCTCTGGGGCCCATCCAGCGTCCTATTCATTGAGTACCAGGGTTCTTTCCTGGGGCTGAAGCAGCCAGGGAGTGAAGATAACCACTTACCTCCATCTAGTACCGAGGTTAAGAATGAGTGGATCTGTACCTCTACTCCCCTGTATGCTTTCATGGTGTGGACAGGGACCACTCTACCTTTTATTATGATTGTGGCTTACAATGAGCAAGAAAAATTGTCATCATTGTCAGTTTCTTATTTTGTAGATCTGAAAAAGTTCATAAAACTTTTATGTTTATTTTTTATTTTTTTAACTACCATCGTAAGCAGTGACGGCTAAGTGAACATTTGCACCATTTGTATTTTCGATGTTACGTACAATTTAACATACTTTTCTTCCAATAATCTTCCATTCCTCAGTCCTTTCTCTTGTCATGTTAATATTCATTTGTCTGTTATTCACTTGGTTCTTTAGTCAGTGGCCTCATCCTATTTCCTAGGACATGCTGTCAATTGTGCAGTATGTTTGTTGTAATTTTGTCTGTTGAGGTCTTGTTTTGAGTACGTTACATGCTCCAGCATTGGTCCCTTGTATTGTTTAAAGCCATTATTTTTGTAACAAATCCTGTCTACTATGTCTGAATCTCGGACTACTACTTCCAAACTCATGAACTGTACTGGGGTCACTGCCTGCAGAAACCTGCAACTTGCTGCCTGTATTGTATTGTGTTCTTCTGAGGTATGATGCCACATAGTTCAGTGAGTGAGCGAGTGCTGGCTTTCGGAGGAACATGCCGCCTCCATCTTCAGAATAGAACTTGAAAATAGAGCCACACAACCAAGTAGACTACAATATAAATTTACATTTATGGTTAACAGTTACCACATACAGTGCTTTGTGTTCTTTGAGATGTTTATATTTTTAAATATTTTTAGTTTTTCTTAGTTCCACTGCTTCATTGTGGTAGCTTTACAGATGTGTGTATCTGTTTTACAGCCAGCTGTAGAATCGTTTTTCCTAGTGCATGCAACAGCTGCTGAAGAGCGTCGATTGGCAGCTGATGGACGCGATAATCGCAATGTGCAAGAGCAACGTACACGTGAAAATCCTGCTCCTCCTGAAGTAGCAATCATCCAACCAGATGTAGCACCTGCGTCAGACTCAGATGGCAACTCTACCACACAACCCTCTCCTGTCTGCCTCAACTTCAACTGGGAAGTTACACCGTCTCCTGTGACACTTTCTCCTGATCAGCAAAAGTTCCTCAAGTTTGCAGGTCTGGTTGAATTATGAAAAGAATATGTGATCTCATGACTGCTGTGTACTGACATGTCACTTTATATGAGAGGGAATTTATGCAGCAGTGATCACATTTTGTTTGAAGTTGAATTTAATTGTGGACAGTAGTGGTAGAGACATTTCAAAGAGTTCAAAATGTGTACTGTTAGCAAACTCTAAGCAAGTTACAGTTGAGCTCAGATATTTAAATTCAGTCACAAAATGTACCGTTCCTTTTACTTGTAATGCAGAGCTGCAGAACCACTTTACATATTCATATTTCTCAGTATTTAAGGAGTGCAGTACTTTGTTGATGCATGTACAGTAAATAGTTGCAAAAATATATGTGTTCACCTTACCATATCTGCCCATCTGTCCTCATATACCACTTGGAGAAGTGGTGAATAGATTTTTTATAAAATTTCATATTGGAGAGGTTACCAACGTTTCTTGACATTTGTATTTTGTTAATTTTGGACAGAAATAACAGGTACTTTACATGAATACATGTGTTCATACCTGCATTTAGTGTGTAACTCACTAAATCTTCATGGTTATAACTGCACCAGTAATATCAACCACTTTATTATCCAACTAATACACACAACATAAAAAACGTAGAGTTATTAAAACATATTAAAATTATGGAGGCTGCTCCTACATGTTTCGGTGTACAAAGAAACCATCACCAGGAAGCCACAGCCAGTGCTTAGCTAAAATTACAGGATTGGTTCAGTGTTGATATAGGCATCGTGCAGACGTCAGTGCTATGGCGGCACCAGCACACACGCACACAGGTCATACTATGCCACGCCATACAGATTGTTTAATTTATGTTTTTATTTCAACATTTTTAATTGTTTTGCAGAGACACATCGGACGGTATTGAACCAGATTCTTCGCCAGTCAACTACACATTTGGCTGATGGTCCTTTTGCCGTTTTAGTCGACCACACCAGAGTGTTAGATTTTGACGTGAAGCGGCGGTATTTTAGATCAGAGTTGGAAAGAATGGATGAGGGCATGAGGCGAGAGGAACTTGCAGTCCATGTCCGTAGAAGTCACGTGTTCGAAGATTCTTTCCGTGAACTTCATAGGCGAAGCGCTGATGAATGGAAGAACAGGTTTTACATTGTATTTGAAGGTACTTCATGCATTTTATATTGCGAATAGTGTGCCTGAAGAATATAAATTTCTAATTTTTTTGTTGAGCAAAAACACACTTTGAGATAATTGGACATTCCCCCCCCCTTAATGTCTTCGTAGTTACTTATTATGTGTATTTTAATGCTACGGTCATTTTCATTAGGAGCTTAGATAGCTCAGCAGTATAGTGACTAGACTATGGGCTGTACAACTGAGGTGTTGTGGTTTGATTCCCAGCAGATGCAAGAAACATTTCTGTTCTCAAAACCATTCCAACTGGCTGTGCATTCAACTCAGCCTTAAATGGGTACTGGGGACTCTTCTCCAGGGACATAAGTGGCCAAGGCATGAAGATGTGTACTCATGTCTGTCTGGTGTCAAGATTAAGAATAAATGGAACTATACGTCACTCCCTCATGTGCCTTCGTGGTGTACATGGGGAAAGCTTTACCTTTATGGCAGATTTTGTAGGGGTTTTGTGATGTGGAAATGAAGTTGTTTGGTACAGTGCTCATTAACTGCTTGCTGTTGGCAAGACAGTGAAAGATTCACTAGGCTGTCACTTTGTATGCTTGCTGCTATGCCAAGTAGTTTTGTTGTAGCACTGTAATTGAAGGAGTGTAACAGAGCATACAAAGCGAAGTGCGTGATTGCAGGATTCTGCCACAGAGCAGATGAGAACCACGCTCTTCTGGGTTATTACACAGCGAGTAGTCATAATTTCTTACCGACATTTCAGGACAACCTATTGCTCCCATCTGGGGAAAGGGGGGTCCTATAGGTTGTCCCGAAACGTCCCTAAGAAATTACCACTACTGGGTGCATAATAACCCAGAAGAGAGCAGTTCTTATATAAGGTGAAGTTAAACGTTGATGATACAGCGATACTCTGAACTCCACAGGCGAAGAGGGTCAAGATGCAGGTGGTCTGCTGCGAGAGTGGTATGTGATAATATCACGAGAAATATTCAACCCAATGTATGCTCTGTTCACAACGTCACCTGGAGATCGGGTGACTTACATGATCAACTCCTCATCACACTGCAACCCAAATCACTTGTGTTACTTCAAGTTTGTGGGTAGAGTCATTGGTAAGTACAGCACTACATAATACATGAATCTGTGGGCACAGCTATGTACAGTACTTGCGTGTGGCTAAGTAGGAGGTTTCATTTTAAAGTTGTGAATGTTTGATGTGTCACTTTCACCAAGCTTAATTGTTTTAAATATTCTTCTACGTTGTAGGTCAAGAGTTTTCATTATGGTTGTGTAGAAAAGTGACAGTGATTGACATCAAAATTTAGGGAATTTACATGATTAAGTGAATGCTGATTACCTGATTACTTGTAACTGGAATGTACATGGTGAGGCAGAAAGTGCTGACACATATTATATTTTAAAAGTACTGAAAGTAATGATATGGGTGATAAGGTAATTGTATCAGAATACTCGCTAAGTGCTGGAATTTTTTTTTATAGACAGATATCCAATTTCTTGAAAACATTGTCTGTTAGGTGATCTGCACAATCACTACATTAGTTCTCCTGGAGAATTTACATTAGACACTACCATCTGTAGGTCTTCATTTTAACTAGTGGCATTCTGTTCCCAAATTCTTATTATATTTGTAATTGTATTCAGCATTCTGTGGGCTGGGATAGCTCAGTGGGTACAGCAACTTGCTACAGGGTGGGCATTCCAGGGATCAACTCCCGGTGGGGTGGGATTTTCCGCACCTGTCGAGACTGGCCCCGGGGCCCACCCAGCCTCTCTTTCCCAGGGGTATAGCGGCTGGGGCTTGGCGTTGACTACCCACCCCTGTCTAGCAGCGAGTTAAAGTGTACAGCTATACATCTGCTCTGCTGCTGGTACTTCATGGCCTGTTCTAGGGTGATCTTTACCTTTAACTTTTGTCCTCTGGAGACCAGTACAAATGTAACTTCTGGTTTTTCTGATGTTCATTGCAGCACAGTTAGTAGTGTCAAGAGTGTAATAATTTTCCCTATAAACACTGATTTCTTTGTGCCATATCAGTAGATACATTTAGAGTTCTGTGTGTTGCAGCAAAAGCAATTTATGACAACAAGTTACTGGAGTGCTATTTTACACGGTCATTCTACAAACACATCCTCGGGATCCTTGTCAAGTACACTGACATGGAGAGTGAGGACTACAGCTTCTATCAGGGTCTGGTGTACCTGATGGAACATCACGTCAGTGACTTGGGTTATGATCTGACATTCAGTGCAGAAGTGAGTTGAATGTGATAACATTGTAGAAAGTGGCTCATTATGTTAGCTTGAACATAGTAGTTTTATTCCTTTTAAAAACAGTTCTGACAGTGAATGTCTTTACTGTTAAAATATAGGTCCAGGAATTTGGGGTAACGGACGTGCGTGATCTGATTCCAAACGGCCGCAACATTCAAGTATGTGAGCAAAATAAGATGGACTACATACGATTGGTGTGCCAGATGAAGATGACTGGAGCCATCCGTAAACAGTGAGTGTTCATTTAGTATGCTTGTGGTGCTTGTACTCCAGCCAGTTTCATGGCAGCTTTCAGACCTTAAAGAGAGGAACTTCATTGTGGACACACTTGACATAATGTTATTTCCTCCTTATGTGATATAATACATAGCTACACTACCACTACTACTAAGTAATGGACCTTTGGATTGGCTTGTGGTATCATCATGTCCAAGTACGTTTAGCTCCATAACAGCTGAACTAAGTGACAGATTACAGAGAGCTCACTTTTGTCAATTCATGGTCAAACATTGCAACATTTCCTTTTGGGGGGGGGGCAACATTTTCAGGCTGCAGATGGACGTGACACCACTCAGTTAAAGAGTGTAGTAGTGAATGTACAATTAAGTAGTTGCCGGCATCTGACAAGTGGTGATCCTCCAACTTGGTGGGAGTTAACAGCTGTCACTGTAAAAAAATCAAAAGAAAAAATAAAAGGAAGCAGTATTTCACAAAATGTTATATGTGGTGTTGGACTCAAGACAGACTGTTTTATGTGATGCTGGCAGTGGAAATTGACAAGAAATTTGGAACTTGAAATGTTTAAGGACAGACTGTTTTGTGGGTAAGGGAAATATATTGACACTTAGGGGGAAGAATTGATAGGATGTTGTATGTAATACAAAGAGGTTATATTATTATTCCAAATGTGCTTACTCCACCTGAGGATCGAAAGGATGACACAGAAATTTGGGTGTGTTTTCATTTAATTCTGGAAATGCTGTATGAAATTTGTGTAGGAGATGTCAATCAAAAGGTGGGGAGAGTGGGATATTTTCAGTAAAAAATTGCTTTAATTGTGTTTCATGTCTGTTATTACAGGATCAATGCCTTTTTGGAAGGTTTCTATGACATCATCCCAAAACGGCTGATATCAATCTTCAATGAGCAGGAGCTGGAGTTGCTGATTTCAGGACTGCCCAATGTGGATATTGAAGACTTGAGAGCTAACACAGAGTACCACAAATATCAACCTACATCACTTCAGGTGAGAGTCATCATGTGGGCAGGTAACATCAGTGGGAAATTGAAGAAATTAGGTATTGCAGGCTATAGGTACTGTTTCAAAACAGGTCCAGTTGTTATTCCATCATGTCTGTCTCATTCACTTTCCCCCTTACTGCTCGACCAAACATTACGGTCTAGTGGCTGTCACTCTGGCATTACATTCATGAGGAACTGGGTTTAATTCTCAGGCATTCAATCATATATTCTGACTGTGGGTGTCTCTCAGGCAAATAGATTGGATATCAAGGCCCAGTACATTTGATAGGTCACATGTTTGAATATTGGTCCAGACACCAGCTGTTTGATGTTGGGGTGATACCGCAAGTAATACTGTTCACAATTTGTTTAATATTTTGTGTTTCACACTCCTGTACCACTTCCTGCCACAAGGGTGCCTTGAATGCTCCCCAACAAGTGACACCATCCTGTGCCTCACGTTTGTGCTAAGCTAGACCCAAGGTTCGTTCCTTCAACTAGTGCTCCTGGAGAGGAATCAGGTAAACCCAAATCAGTCACACAGATGGAATTCCAAATCACAAGCTTGAATTGTGGAGCCACTTCTGAGACAGAATTGCAGTGCACTCTTGGTATTAGAAGCTTTTATTTGTGTTTCATACGCAGCATCTAGTCTTGAGGAAAGGTCGATAGTATGGCTGAGAATGTGAGCTGAGAGTTAAAAGGAAATCTGACAAATGTTTGTTTGCTGCATGATTTCCAACTGTATTGTAAGTATTTACAAAAAATGTTGCGGTAACAGTGTGTCTCACATGTCCCCAGTTTCCTCCATGCCACCACTTGTGGTTGAATAAAGTACTCTTCCCCTAACATTATTCTCATGGCTTCACCAGTCAGCTAACCACTTACTGCGAGTGTGATGCAATAATTTACTCAGATGCTCCATAGCGGTCTGGTCTTGAACAGAGTTTAGGTTGAATAATGCTGTTACATTCGATCCTGAAAATCACTACTTGCACCTCATGTTGGAGTTGTATGCTCTTAAATCACCCCATCGCGTGTTACCAGTGTTATATCGGCTGTGTTACAGCCTGCCGCATGTTGCTGATAACTGTTCATTTTTGCTGTGAATGATGTGACATGATAAACCTGCATTTTGGGGTCCTGTGGCTTGCCTGATTTTGGTTGAATTATTTTTTGTGTCCTTGTGTCATCACCCACATGATTCCCTCCCATGTGTCATACTTGGTCTTCACTGCTCCAATGTCCAATAGTACTGGGCGGATTTTACTCAACCCATTCTTATGGGTGTTTCATATACAAAAATTTGTATCGTTCAAAACACATCTATGTTTAAACAATAGAGTTTGTGTGTCTAAAAGAGTGACATGCTCGACCTAGGGTAAGGCATTCTCCAGCTCACAACAATTCTAACAAGAGAGGCAGTGTATGTACGAGGGCAATTCCAAAATCAACCTCTGTTTGGCTGGTTAAAAAAATACAAAACAGAGAACAAAACTTTATTATATGGAACAGTTACATACATAACTGCATTACTTCTCCACATAGTTGCCATGCACATTTAGGCACTTTTCTTACCTTGACACTAGTTTTTGTAGTCCCTCATCAAAGAACGGTGCCGCCAAGTTATGCAGCCAGTTGTTGACTCCATCTATGAGCTTTTCATTGGTGTGGAAGCGCTGGGTAGCCAACCAGACCTTCATCTTGGTGAAGAGATGGTAATCGCTTGGCGCCAGGTGCGGACTGTAAGGAGGGTGGTCGAAAATCTCCCAGTTGAAGAGCTTGATTAAAGCATTTGTGTGAGCCGTGGTGTGGCGCCTTGTGTTGTCATGCAGGAGAACGATGCCTTTAGTGAGCATCCTGTGCCATTTGTTTTGGATCGACCTCTGAAGCTTATTCAGCATTTCACAGTAAACCTCTGATGTTACTGTGGTCCCTGGTGCCATGAATTCTGTTAACAAAATTCCCTTATGGTCCCAGAATACTGTAGCCAACATTGTTTGTTTGAATTTCTTGGGCTTGTTGGGAGAATGCATGTGCATCCACTGTTTATAGACTGCTGTTTGGTCTCTGCATTCACGAACTGTACCCAAGTCTCGTCACCAGTCATGATTTTGTCAAGAAATTTGTCTCCCTCTTCCCAGTAGTGCTGAAGAAACATCAAGGCTGACCCCATTCTTTGAGGTTTGTGAAAGTCAGTCAGTTGTTTTGGTACCCACTGTGCACAGAACTTATGGTAACCCAATCTGTCCGTGACAGTTCGATACAAAGTAGTCCTCGAAGTTTGTGGAAATTCTTCAGAAAGCTCTGATATCATGAAAGGACGTTTTCAGTGCATGCATTGGTCGACTTTTTGAACGAGTTCATCAGTCACAATTGAGTGTCGTCCTTGACCACCTTCGTCATGCACATCAGTGTGCCCATCCCTGAATTTTCTGCACCATTCTCTCACACAACTGCACTCATAACATTATCACTGTATACACGACACAATCGACAATGAATCTCAGCTGCGCTTTGTCCTTCCGCATGAAGAAAATGAATCACAGCACGTACCTCACAGCTAGCGGGAGCAGCAATGATAGTGTCCATGTTTCATCAGTAACTACTCCTACACTATGCAGCGAAAATGTATGAGTGTAGGCATTCAGCAATAACGTTACTTGTTACTACTGAGCGTGCGCTTTGGCACTATGACAATGCATTTATTTTTACCATCCATTCGGAGGTTGATTTTGGAATAGCCCACATGTAATGTAACATTGAGGCGTGTTCCTGCAACCATTGTTGCTGTGGAAAAGCAATAAGTGTTACATATTGTATGTGTGTTTGTAGCCTTAGTTACCCAGCATGCACAGCACATTCGCCATATTATGTCATCATCTGTGGCCTGTCCAGTTCCACCATTCCACATTATCTCAGAAAGGAAGTGATTTTTGAAAAAAAGTTACTGAACATAAAATGTGTGTTTTGATTTTCTCTACAACTTTTGTGTGAAACGTTTCTCATTGTAAGAACTGAGTGAGATGTGATCATAAATGTATATTGGTCTTCGTGTGTATTACCTGTTATTCTTGTCAGATTTTAATGAAACTTGAATTTTCCCAACAAATTTTAAAAAAATAATCAAATGTCAAATTTCATGAAAATCCGTCCAGTTGTCGCGCGCAGAAGAATGGATGGGCAAGCGGACAGACATGATAAGGCTAATAGTTGCTTTTCGCGATTTTGCAAACACCCCTAAAAGTAATGCACTAAGGAATACAGTGTACACTCGTGTCAACAAAAATCCATCGGCCTGAAATTTTCTAAGTCCCAAACCGGAAGTGACGTGCGGTACAGTTGCCATCATAATTCGAGTCGT
>JGI20166J26741_11455029_pt1 | contig 13412 bp, 11 predicted proteins | sample TergutCu122P5_FD_26741 | JGI IMG/M metagenome (IMG submission 26741)
GCCAGTTCGATGTGATGGACCGCAGCGCTGGGCTCTTCGAAGAGATCGAGCGCGACCGGTCTTGCGCTCAGCGAGCGGAAGGTGGCCGGTCCTACCAGCTCGCACGCATGCCCGGTCATGACGACCTGGACTTCGATCCCCTTCTTCGCGAGAAGACGACACAGCTCGCAGGCTTTATAGGCCGCGATCGAGCCCGTGACCCCGAGCAGGACCTTCTTATCCACCGGTGATCTCCGCGCCGCGGCGTTTGAATATCAGCTGCGCGATGGACGCCCTCGCACAGATGAGCAGGGCGCTCAGCGCCAGGAACAGGATCAGGGTCTGGATCGTCGAAGCGCCGGGCGGCTCGAACTGCATGAGGAGGCGGATCAGAGCTCCGGCGAGAAACACCGCAGCCACCGACGCGGAGAGGAAGACCACCGCGCTGAGCAGGAGGTCGATGATCGTCAGTGTCCGCGCCCTTCTCTTCGAGAGCGGGGGCTCTGCCTGCAGGCGCGAGATGAGTTCTCCGGCGCTGTAGACGCCCAGGATGATGATGGCCGCTGCCGCTATCGAGTAGCGCAGGGCTGAAGCCCGGCTGCTCAGCGTCCTGACGTCGCGTCCGATCAGGTCTGCGCGCAGAGCGCCCTTGATCTGGTCGGCAGAAAGCGCCCGGGCCAGATCCTGCGGCAGAGTCGTCGACCCTCCGAACACATGGAGATCGGTCGCCGTGACCTGCTGTGCTGAGGCGATGAAGCGTCGCATCGCGGCCGACTCAAGGGCGACCCCCTTGAACTGTGCCGTCGGACGGGCCACGGCCGTCACGACCGCCGTGAAGCGTCCCTGTACCTCATTGGAGCTTGCGTCGGCAAGCTTCACCTCGAGGGTGATGCTGTCGCCCGGCCCCACCCCCAGACTGCGAGCGCTGCGCGAGTCGATGATGACGGGGGTCGCTGCGCTGCGGCGCCCCGACACCAGTGTGTTCGAGGCGACCCAGGTGCCGATCAGGTCGCTACTGTCAGCCGGCGCGGCTGCCAGGAAGTAGCGCAGCCCCTCGCGCCCGGCGCTGAGGCGACGGTTCCCGGCACGAAGCTGGAGCAGGTCGCCGGTCAGGCTGTAGCTTGCCCGGGCGTCCCGTTCAAGTTTGTCTTTGACGATCTGCTGGTCGCGCGCAAGGATCGGCCCGTTGAACCAGGCCGTCCACTTCCCGGTGCTCGCATAGTCGTTGTGATAGTGCGCGTAGGCGGGCCAGATCTCAAGGGCGTAGGCGGCGATAGTGAAGCAGACAAGGGAGACCAGTGCAAGCGATGCCACGCGCATCAGGAGGTTCACCCGTCTTGTATCAGATGAGTCCAAGCTCTTTTCCCGATTCCTCAAACGCGGAGAAGACCTGTCGCAGATCCTCTTCGGTATGCGTCGCCATCAGGCAGGTACGCAGGCGCTCGGTCCCCCGGGGGACCGCCGGGTGCACGATCGGGCACACGAAGATGCCCCGATCGAAGAGCCCGCGAGTCAGATCCATCGTCCTGGCCTCATCGCAGACGCGTACCGGCACGATAGCCGTGTCGGTTTCCATGGTATCAAATCCGAGCTCCATCAGACCGCGCGCATAGTCGATCTGTACCTTCTGCAGGCGTTCGACCCGCCAGGGTTCCTCCTCGATGACATCGAGCGCGGCCATGGCGCTCGCACACTGCGCGGGCGCAAGCCCCGCAGAGAAGATGAACGGGCGCGATGCGTGGCGCATGTAGTTGATGAGCTCGTGGTCGCCCGCCAGGTAGCCGCCGACCGAGGGCACCGCCTTGGAGAGGGTGCCCATCTTCAGGTCGATGGCGTCTGACATATCGAAATGTTCCTCGATCCCATGACCGGTCGCACCGAGCGCGCCGATGGAGTGCGCCTCGTCGATCATGAGGCGGGCGCCGTAGGCGTGGGTGACCTCGGCAAGCGCCGGAAGATCGACCATATCACCGTCCATGGAAAAGACCGAATCCGCGATGACGAGCATCGTCTTGTACTTGCCCTGGGCGCGTTTCAGCACGCTTTCAAGATGCTCCATGCTGTTGTGGCGATAGGTCCTCCAACGCGCGCCGGAGAGCATACAGCCGTCGACGATCGAGGCATGGTCGAGCTTGTCCATGATGACCAGGTCGCCAGGACCGGTCAGCGCCGTGATGATGGCAAGATTGGTCAGGTAGCCGCTCGTGTAGACGCAGGCGTCATCGCGTCCGACGAAGCGCGCGATGCGCGCCTCCATACGCTCGTGCAGGTCGGTCGTGCCGGTCAGCAGGCGTACGCCGCCAGCGCCGGTGCCGTAGTCGTCGATGGCCGCCTTGGCCGCGGCCTCGATCCTGGGGTGTCCCATCAACCCGAGGTAACTGTAGGACGCGAGCATGACCATGTCGCGACCGTCTGCCATCGTGACGCGATGGTTCACCTTGCCCCGCACGGCCTGCAGATAGAAGTAACGGTCGGCGGCCCGCATCACCGCTTCGCGCTCGGTGTATTCCTTTACCTGTTCAGTGATGCCGTCTTCGAAATCAGCGTGATGCATGCAGGCCTCCTCGGGGCGCTCTGGTTCAATGTATACAATTTTGTCTACATGATTATATCAGAGTTTCAGCAGGGCCCTGCGAAGACGCAGAGCGAGAACAGGGCCCGTCACGCCTTTGAGCTGCGCTGATAGCTGCGACAGGGGAAGTCGAGCCGGGTAGCCGACTCCAGACAGGACGACACCGCGCCTTCAACGTCAAGCAGCGCCCAAGCCTGTTCCATGGCCTCGAAGCTTGCATGGGTCTCCGGCTGAGGCGGCATGAACAGCGTGCAGCAGTCGCTCGCATCCTGGATCGAAAGCTCATAGGTGCCGATACGCCGCGCTTCTGCGATGATCTCCTGTTTGTCACTGCCGATGAGGGGGCGCATGATGGGACGGTCAGCGACTGTGCTGACGACCGCGATGTTCTCAAGGGTCTGGGAGGCGACCTGTCCGAGCGATTCGCCGGTCACCAGCGCCAGGGCTCCCTCACGCTGGGCCAGCGCGCAGGCCACGGCAAGCATCATACGCCGATAGCTCAGGATGCGCAGAGGCGCGTAGACGCGACTCGCGATATCTTTCTGGATGTCGCCGAAGGGCACGATCCAGATGCGTGCCAGACCTCCGGTCGCGCTGAGGACCGCGCCGATGTCTGCGACCAGGCGCTCCGAGGCGTCGCTGGTCGCTGGTCGCCCGGAGAAGTGCAGGCCGATACCCACCGCACCGCGCCGCAGCATCCGCCAGGTCGCCACCGGAGAATCGATGCCAGAGGAAAGGAGCGAGACCACCCGCCCCGAGGATCCGGTCGGCAGCCCCCCTACCCCCTCTATCCGCCGTGAAGAGATATAGGAATCCCCACCGACGATGGTGACCTGGATCTCGAGTTCAGCTCCCTTCATCTTCACGGGGACCGGACAGACGTCGATCAGGACCTCGCCGAGGTGGTGCGCCAGATCCATGCTGCTCATCGCGAAGTCGGTGTTCGATCGCTTCGCGCGCACGCGGAAGCTGCCTGTCGGAAGGGCCTCCTTGAAACAGCGCAGGCTCAGCGTCTCGATCTCGCCCAGATCGCGGCCGCCCCGCCAGGCCAGCGTCACCGAACTCGTGCCGGGCACCTTGGCCAGTGCTGCGGCTATCGACTCCCAGTGCTCCGCATCGAAGACCTCGACCGTGAAGCGACCGGTGATACGGCGGACGTGTCCGACGATCGTCTGACGTTTGACCGGCTGGGGCAGTGAGGAAAGATAGCGATCGAGCGCCTCCTCAAGATTCATCTGGAAGCGTCGTTCGAAGGTGGGACGGTTCTTGCCTTTCAGTCCCAGTTCATGAAAGGAGATGAAGCAGACGCGATCGGCCATGAGCGGGGCGCGTCCTCAGCCCAGCAGAACGTTACTCTCTGCGGCCTCGGTCCCGGGCTCGACATCCTGCTTCTCTGCAGGAGCGTGCGCATCGGGCAGGACATCGCCCTGCGCGATCTCATCCATGGCCAGAGAGAGCGGCTTGGTGCTCGTCAGCTTAGCGATCTCAGAGGTCGCCATCGCCGCAAGCGCCTGGTCACGTACGCCGTGGATCATCTCGTTGATCTGGCGTGCGCGCTTCGAGCTGAGGATGCAGAGGGTGAATTTGCTGTCGACCTGGTCGAGAAGCTGATCGATCTCTGGTTGGGACACTGACATGTTCTACTCCTTGGAGTGGTACGCGGCGATGATCTCCTGGATTGCCGCGACCGTCTCGTCTATCTGTACGTTCACGAGTATATGATTATACACACTCGCATGAGACATTTCATCTGCAGCGCCCGCGAGCCGCCGTTCGATCTCTTCTGCCGACTCTGTCCCGCGCTCCTGAAGCCGACGGCGGAGCTCCTCTATCGAGGGCGGTTCAAGGAAGATCAGGACCGCCTCGGGCATGCGACCCTTGACCTGCAGCGCACCCTGTACGTCGATGTCCAGGATGCAGTCGACCCCGTCGCTGACATGCGCGTCGATCGGAGCTCGGGGCGTCCCATAGGAGCAGCCGAAGACACGCGCGCCCTCAAGTAAGCCATCGTTTCCGGCAAGACGATCGTATTCGTCCTGTGATACGAAGTGATAGTCCCGCCCCTCGACTTCTCCGGCCCGCGCAGGGCGCGTCGTCACCGAGACCGAGAACCAGAGCGCGGGGTCTCTCGACAGCAACTCGGCAAGTACCGTCCCCTTTCCGGTACCCGAGGGACCCGAGAACACGAAAAGATGTCCCTTCCGGGTGACTGACTCCGCCACTATCTTGACAGAGCTTCGATCAGGGCAGCGCGCTGACGGGCCCCCAGGCCCTGGACGCGTCGCGTGGCAGAGATGTCGACCTTGGCCATCAGCTTTTCCGCGCGCGCTTTACCATAACCCGGCAGAGACTCGATCAGGGTGCTCACTTTCATGCGCATGACCACCGGATCATCTGCGCGCTCCAGGACCTCAGTGAGGGTCTGTTTCCCGCTCTTCAGATCCGCGCGTAACGCGGCCCGACTCCGGCGCATCTTCGCGGCCAGCTCAAGGTTCTTCTGACGTTGCTCCGTTGAAAGCTCTGGCAGAGCCATACGTTCCTCCTCATGTCGAGACCCGAAGTTCCCCCTGAAACCCACAGCCTCATTCTACGATAGTTCTCTGGCGGATAGCAAAGAGCCAGTCTCCGATGGCGCCAGCAAGCTCCCCGGACGACTTGAAGCGCTGCGGCTTTGACAGAAAGCGTTCGACCGTCACCTGAAGTTCCTGGCCGTAGAGCTCGTCTCCTTCATAGTCGAGCAGGTGGATCTCGACGCCTGTTCGCTCCTGTTCGAAACCCGGCGTCGGCGCTTGACCGATGAAGAGCCCGGCGAGATAGCGCCGCTCCGCGTCGCCAGCGACCTGCGCGGTGGCCGCATAGACGCCTGCCGCGAAACAGAGCGGTTCGCGCGCAGGACCCAGCTCCAGATTGGCAGTCGGATACCCGAGCTCACGACCCTGTCCGCGCCCTGACTTCACGACTCCGCGAAGCTCAAGCGGATGCCCCGAAAGATCGTAGGCTTCATCGAGGCGTCGGGCAGCGAGCAGCGCCCGTATGCGCGTTGCTGAGATGGGCTGGGCGTCCTCTGTGGTCGTCAGCGGCACAGCGCTCACCGGGCAGTCGAGCAGATCGCTCAGAAGGCCCACGTCCCCTGACTGCCCCTGCCCGAAGCGAAAGTCCGTTCCGACAAAGAGCGCGGTCGGGCTCACGCGCGCGGCCAGGTGCTGGCGCACGAAGAACTCCGGTCCTGCCTGCGCAAGGGCCGGGGTGAATTCAAGGACCTCGACACGGTCGGCCCCGTAACGTCGAAGCAGGCTGCGGCGCTCTTCGATGTCGCTCAGTTGTGCCGGAGCCTGAGCCGGGCGCAGGACTCGTTCGGGGAGTGGGTCCAGGCACAGCGCCACCAGCTCACGTTCCTGCAGATCCGCTTCTCGTCGTGCCGCCTGCAACAGCGCCTGATGACCCCGATGCACTCCGTCGAAGACCCCGAGGACGACGACCGCCGGCCCCCTGCGTGGACCAGCAACGCGATATGGGAGCGCGCCCAGGAGCTCACGCTCGCAGAAGAGCTCGGCGATACAAAGCGGGTCTCCGCCCTCCATGACCCGCTGCCCGATCTCCTCCAGCGTATGGGCGTCGCTCAGCCGCAGCCTCCCGCTTTCTGTGCGTCGAAGCCCGCCCAGGTGTGCCCGGGTGCCGGCAGAGATGCCGATGTCGCGCGCCAGAGCCCTGATGTAGGTCCCTTTCGAGACCAGGAAGTCGACCGTCCAGCTGTAGTTCTTTGGGTCGCAGGACAGCAGTCGCGCCTTACGTACCTCGATCGTGCGGGGCGCCAGCTCCAGAGTTGCGCCTTTGCGCGCAGCGCTATAGGAGCGGACGCCTGCGATCTTCAACGCGCTGAACGAGGGGGGCGTCTGCTCCTGGACCCCGGTAAAACGGTCGAGGATCTCCTGGGCGCGCGCAGGATCGAAGAGCTCCGGGGGCACGGGCGCGCTCTCCTGCTCCTCGCCTTCCCCGTCATCGGTCGTCGTCTGCACGCCGAAGCTGATCTGCGCTTCGTAGCGTTTGACCTCTGCGCTCAGGGTCTGCGAGAGCGAAGTGGCCGGCCCGAAGAGCACCACGAGCAGGCCGGTCGCCGCCGGATCCAGGGTACCGGCATGGCCGATGCGCCCCTCCCCGCTCAGACGGCGGAGTCGTGAGATGACCTCATGGGAGCTGATCTGTGCGGGCTTGTCGACGAGCAGCACGCCCGAGAGCGCCGTGGCTCCCCGACGCGGCCTGCTCACTTCTGTGCTCCCTGGGGCAGGAGGGCTAAGAGCCGATCCCGTATCTCAGGGATGCTCGCCTCCTTGTCAGGCCAGGTGATGCCGGCAGCCGCGTGGTGTCCTCCCCCTCCGAAGCGCATCGCTACCTCTGAGACATCGAAGCTTCCCGATGAGCGCAGGGAGACCCGCGCGCCGGCGTCGGTCCCGACGAAGAGCAGCGCGATACCTGCGCCCTCGACGACCCGTATCAGATCGATGAGATCCTCGGTCCAGCCCACATCGACCCCAAGACGGCTGAGGTCGCCCTGATCGTAGTGCGAGACGACGACGGCTCCCGCGTTCTCCAGCTGCGCCCGGCTCAACACGAGCTCATCAAGCCTGAGGGCCGCGAGCGGTTTGTTGGCGAAAAGCGCGGTCGCGATCAAGGCCGGATCAGCGCCGGCGGCGACCATGCTGGAGGCTCCCTCCAGGGCGCGCGCATCCGTGTTGCTGAAGCGGAAGGAACCCGTATCACTAAGAAGCGCCGTATAGCAACAGGTCGCGACCGCAGGCGTGCGCTGCAACTTGAGTTCAGGCAGGATCTCCCAGAGAAGCAGCCCGGTGGCAGCGGCGCCAGGATCGCACAGGCTCTGATCGGTGTAGGATCCGCGGGCGGGATGGTGATCGATCAGGAACGTGCGATCGCAGCGCGCGAGCAACTGGCCCGCCTGCCCCAGGCGCTCGATCACCGGAGTGTCGACGATGATGAGCAGGTCGAAGCGACGCTCGGCGTCCAGACTGCTCACCGGGATCAGCGCATCGGCGCAAGGCATCCAGGAATACGCGGGAGGCGTCGGGGACGCGTCGGCCAGAAGCGGCAACACGTCGAGGCCGGCGTCGCGCAGGGCCAGCGACAAGCCCAGGACCGAGCCCATCGCGTCTCCGTCCGGACGCGTGTGCCCGCAGACCGCTATCGTCGAGGCGGGCCCGAGGCTTGCCAGCAGATCACGCAGGGCCTTCATCGGGATCCTTCCCGCTCCTGGATCGCAGCTTCGATCAGGGACGCCTCGTCGATGGTCTCGTCGATGGAAAAGCGCAGCTCTGGCGTATATTTCCAGCCAAGCGCATGGCCCAGGAGGCTCTGGATACGTCCGTGCGCGCTGCGCAAGCCGGCCAGCGCAGCCTCGTAGCGTTCTGGGTCCGTGCTGATGAACACGCGGGCAGAACGGGTATCAGGCGCCGTATCGACGCCGGTGATGGTCACGAACTCCAGACGAGGGTCGTTCAGATCCTGCGCAAGGATCGTCGCAAGCAACTCGCGGAGGCGCTCGTTGTTCTTACGGTTGAAGATCTGTCCGGGGTCGCGCAGCATGGTCACACTCTCAGGCCTCGCGCGCGACCTCGATCACCGTGAAGCCTTCGATGATGTCGCCGACCTTCAGGTCCTGATAGCCCTCAACGCCGACGCCGCACTCATAGCCGCTTCTCACGGTCTTGACGTCCTCCTTGAAGCGGCGCAGCGAGCCTATCTCCCCTTCGTAGATGACGGTGCCGTCGCGAACGACCCGGACACGGTCGTCGCGATGGATCTCACCGTCAAGCACATAGGCTCCGGCGATCACGCCGACTTTGGGTACCCGGAAGAGCTCACGGACCTCGACCTGCGCGGTCTCGGTCTCCTTGAACTCGGGAGCAAGCAGACCGACGCGCGCGGCGTTGATCTCCTCGATCGCCTGGTAGATGATACTGTAGAGGCGCACATCGACCTTCTCTTCGGCGGCGGCGGAGCGCGCCCCCGGGGTCGAGCGTACGTTGAAGCCGATGATGATGGCGTTGCTTGCGGCAGCCAGGGCGACATCGGTCTCGGTGATGGCGCCGACGGCCGCGTGCACGACGGTGATGCGGACCTCGCTCTGGTCCATCTTCGCGAAGGCGTCACTCAAGGCCTCGATCGAGCCCTGGACATCCGCCTTCACGATGAGGTTGAGCTCCTTGAGCTCCCCTGCCTCGATCGTCTCGAAGAGGTTGTCCAGTGAGATGCGGTTCCGTGAGCTTTCCTGCAGACGCAGACGCTGCTTCATCGCCCGCTCATCGGCCAGCGAGCGCGCTGCCCGCTCGTCAGCGAACACGCAGAACTCGTCACCTGATGAAGGAACGGACTGAAGCCCGATGATCTCTGCAGGCTCAGAGGGCCCGGCCACACGGATGGAGCGTCCCTTATCATCGAGCAAGGCACGGATATGCCCGAAGGCGGTACCCGCCACCAGGGCGTCGCCGACATGCAAGGTGCCCCGCTGAACGAGCACGGTCGCAACGGGGCCGCGCCCCTTGTCAAGCTTGGCCTCGACGACGGTCCCGAACGCGGGAGCGTCCGGATTGGCCTGCAGCTCGAGCACATCGGCCTGCAGCAAGACCATTTCGAGCAGCTCATCGATGCCGATGCGCTTCTTCGCGCTGATGTTGACGAAGATGTTCTTACCGCCCCACTCCTCCGGGATCACCTCATACTCAGTGAGCATCTGGCGCACGGTGTCAGGGTTGGCGTTGTCCTTGTCGATCTTGTTGACCGCGACCACGATCGGGACCTCGGCGGCCTTCGCATGGTTGATGGCCTCGATCGTCTGCGGCATGACGCCGTCATCGGCTGCGACGACGAGGATGACGATGTCGGTGATGTTGGCGCCCCGGGCGCGCATCGCCGTGAAGGCCTCGTGTCCCGGCGTATCGATGAAGGTGATACGGCGCTCGTTCTTCTCGACCACGGACGCGCCGATGTGCTGGGTGATGCCGCCTGCCTCCGTCTCGACGACTCCCGTCTCGCGGATGGCGTCCAGAAGTGAGGTCTTACCATGATCCACGTGACCCATGACCGTCACGACCGGGCTGCGGGGCGCCAGATCCTCGGGGTCGTCCTCGAAGGTCCAGGTCATCTCCGCCTCCGGGTCGCGGATCTCGACAGTGCGACCCACGTCATCGGCCAGAAGGTCGATCAGTTCATTGGAGAGCGGCTGGTTGACCGTCAGTGGCGTCCCCAACATGAAGAGCGTCTTGATGAGGTCGTTGCTGGAAAGCCCCAGGGCCGTCGCGAAGTCTCCGACTGTCACGCCCTCCTCAACGACGACGACACCGGCTGCCTCCGGGTCTTCGGGCGATCCCTTCTTCGACTTGGACTTCGGTTCCTCGATCGACCCTTCCTCGCCTTCGGCCTCGGCGCGGTCCTTCTCTTTCTTCTTCTTCTTAGCCTGGTTCTCGCGCTGAGCGGCTTCTATCTCTGCCCGCATCTGCGCCAGGACCTTCTCTGTCTCAAGCTTCTCAGCTTCAAGGGCCATGTTGCGGTAGCGCTCCGCCTCCTCCGCTTCGCGTTTCGCGGCGGCGGCGGCCTCAAGACGCGCGGACTCCGCAGCGATCATCTCCTTGAGGTTGCGGCGCCTGCTCTCACTGTCGGAGCCGGAAGCCTCGCTGACGGCCGCATCGTCTGCCGGAGCCTCAGCGTCCTCAGGTTCTGCGTGCTCTGGCTCAGGTTCAGGCTGAGGCTCGGCTTCTGCCTGCTGTTCTGCGGCCAGCTGGGCTTCGCGCGCGCGGCGCTGCTCCTCATGCTGGCGACGGATCTCCGCCTCCCGGGCCTGACGAGCCTCCAGCTCCGCCTGCCGCAACGCCTCTTCTTCGGCGCGTCGGGCCGCCTCCTTGGCCTCTTCTGCCGCGCGTGCCTTCTCGATCTCCGCCTCCCGCTCTTTCAGCAGAGGCGCGAGGTGCTCGCGGATGATGTCGACGTAGGCGTCGACGAGGTTGGTCGCGTGGCTCTTCGCCGGTATATTGAGCTCCTTGAGATGTTCCAGCAGCTCGGTGCTCGACATCCCGAACTCTTTGGCGAGCTCATGTACCTTAATTCCCGCCATGGGCGATCACTCCCTCTTGTTCGGCGAACATGCGTCGTAGCGCAGCGTGGTCAACATCCGTCAGTTCAACGCGCAGCGCGCGCGCAAGTCTCTTCGTCCTCAGAGCTTGATCCAGACAGCTCTCGTCGTGGCAGAGGTAGGCTCCCCGGCCCGCTGCCCTTCCGGTCGCGTCAAGCAGGACCGTGCGGTCCGCAGAGCGCACGACACGCGCCATATCGCCCTTCGCACCTTTACGATGGCAGGCCACACAGCTCCGGAGAGGTATCTTGCGTAGCGCGGTCATCGTGGCTATCCCTGGGCGGCCTTCGTCGCGGTCTTCTCATGGACGCCGCAGTACAGCGAGCCCGGACGCGCGTGATTGCGACAGTGCGCCCCGTCGGCCGTGACGGCGGCACAGATGCGCTCGCCTTCTTCCGTCCTGTCCTCCTCGATGGTCGGCAGTGAGGAGACCAGGCCCTGATCGGTGGCCATCGCCAGGTTCTTCACGTCGATGCGCCAGCCCGTCAGCTGGGCGGCCAGTCGGGCGTTCTGTCCCTCCTTGCCGATCGCCAGCGAAAGCTGGTTGTCAGAGACGATGACGTTGGCGGTGTGGGTGTTCTTATCGATGATGACCCGCTCGACCTTGGCAGGCGACAGAGCGCTTGCGACGAAGGTCGCCGGATCATCGCTGTAGGGGATGATGTCGATGCGCTCCCCCCTGAGATCGGTCACGACGTTGCGGACGCGCGAACCTCCGGGTCCGACGCAGGCGCCGACCGGATCCAGGCCCGGCTCGCGGCTCGAGACCGCCACCTTCGAGCGGACCCCTGCCTCGCGCGCGATGCTCCTGAACTCGACGATGCCGTCATAGACCTCGGGGACCTCGATCTCGAAGAGCCGTTTGATGAGCTGGGGGTCCTTGCGTGACAGGATGACCCCGGACTCACGCGCCAGCTCCGGATCGTTGACCGCGAGGATGACGCACTTGATCCGCTCGTTGAAGTGATAGCGCTCGTTGTCCGGCTGCTCACGGCGCGGCAACTCCGCCTCGACCTCGTTGTCGAGCTTCATGATCGTGAACTTGCGGTTGGTCTGCTGCACCAGTCCGGTGATCAGCTCGCCGACCCGCCCCTTGTAGTCATGGTAGACCTTCTCGCGGCGCGCCTCACGGACCATCGAGTTGATGATCGACTTCGCCTGATGAGCGGCGATGCGCGAGACCTCCGCCGGCGTGACGTCACGCTCTTCGAATTCCAGCTCTTCGTCGGTCTCGGCTGTGTCCTCGTTGGTCGGCACGAGCTCGAAGACATAGATCGCGCCCGTCTCGCGGTCGATCATGACCCGGGCGTCGTAGGCCAGGCGCAGGACCCGCTCATAGACCGGCGCCAGATGCTCTTCAAGGCGCGTGAGGAGCTCGACTTCATCGATGCCACGCTCGACCGCTATATCGCGCAGGGCCTGCATCAGGTTGCTCTCTGCCATCGTTCACCTCTCCCTTAAGTGTAAAAAAAGCGGGCGCGAGCCCACTTTCCCAGAAAAGTTCTTCGGTTAGTGCAAACTTAGTGTAACACAGCCGCCCGGAGCTGTCACGCAGCAGTCAGGACTCCAGCAGGTAGCCGACCGCCTCGCCCAGCGGCGCCTCATGCGTCTCGCCGGTCGCGCGCGTCTTGATCTCGACCGTGCCTGCGGCAAGACCGCGCTTGCCCACGATGAGCTGCGCCGGCCAGCCGATCAGGTCGGCGTCCGCGAACTTCACGCCCGGGCGCTCCGCGCGCGTGTCGAGCACCGTCTCTGCGCCGCTTTCCGCCAGCGCACGCGCCAGGCTCGTCGCCGTTTGGGCGACCTCGCCTTCGGGCTCCAGGGCCAGGACCGCGACTTCTGCCGGCGCTACGGACTTCGGCCAGATGATGCCGCGCTCGTCATGCTTCTGCTCGATGAGCGCCGCGGCGATCCGTGAGATGCCGATGCCGTAGCAGCCCATGACGAAGGGTTTGTCGCCTCCGTCCTCGTCCTGGAAGGTCGCGCCCATGGCCGCAGAATACTTGGTCCCCAGCTGGAAGATCTGTCCCACCTCGATGCCGCGGGCACGCTGCAGGGGCGCGCCGCAGTTCGGACAGGTCTCACCCTCGCAGACCTCGGTATCGGCAGAGAAGCCGCAGTCGCAGAAGACGATCTCGGATTCCCCGGCCTCGGCCAGAGCCATGAACTCTGCAGAGACGCTCCCGCCGATCTCGCCGGAATCAGCGTCGACGATGCGATAGTCCATCTCCATGCGCTCGCAGATCCGGCTGTAGGCGCCCGACTGCGCCGCATAGTCCGCGTCAAGGGCCGCCTGGTCGGTGCAGAAGGAATAGGCGTCCTTCATGATGAACTCACGTCCGCGCAAGAGGCCGAAGCGCGGGCGCATCTCGTCGCGGAACTTCAGGTTGATCTGATAGAGCGTCACGGGCAGCTGCTTGTAGCTGCGCAGCTCGTTGCGCACGAGCGCCGTGATGATCTCCTCGTGGGTCGGCCCCAGGCAGAACTCGCGCTCGTGGCGATCACGCAGGCGCATGAGCTCGGGGCCGTAGACCGGCCAGCGCCCGCTCTCTTCCCAGAGTTCTGCGGGCTGCAGGACCGGCAGCGAGACCTCCTGGCAGCCGATCGCGTCCATCTCTTCGCGCACGATGCGTTCGATCTTGCGGATCACGCGCCAGCCCAGCGGCAGATAGGAGTAGATCCCCGAGGCCGTCTTGCGGATGAAGCCCGCGCGCAGCATGAGCT
>JGI20166J26741_11455140_pt1 | contig 13410 bp, 10 predicted proteins | sample TergutCu122P5_FD_26741 | JGI IMG/M metagenome (IMG submission 26741)
ACGACAATCGCTTTGAAATGACGAAGTTCGGCAGCGGCTTTGACTGCCTCGACCATTTGCGTAATCCATTCTTCCCGTTCAACTCCTTTTCTTATGACTCGCCCTACAAAATCCAAATTGACAGAACCGCGAATGTTGGTCATATCGCAATTTTTTTCTTTGAAATAATCAACCAAAATCCGCATTAGTCGAGCAGAATGTAAACTGCAAGTCGTAAAATTCAGTTCAACAGCTTCAGGAACAATTTCCTTTAGTAGAATTGCGATGTTTTCTTTGCTCACGTCTTCCCTGTCAATTCTGAATCCGAGCGAAGTTACACCTTTATTTAAGATAGTCAATGCTTTTGCATTGGCTTCCGCGATATTTTCTACTTCAATGTCCTGACGAACAAACCAGTTATTGTCTTCCTTCGTTCCGCGAATGTATGGAAATTTTCCGGGCAGTGATTCAATCGTTTTTAGTTTTTCGATATCTTCCGAACGATAAAACGGACGAACATCGAATCCTTCGTTGGTTTTCCAAACCAATTTCTTTTCGAAATCAGCGCCTTTGAGATCAGCAATAATCTGATCCATCCACTGTTCGGTGGAGACCGGCGGAAATTCAGAAAAAAGTTTTTCTTTTGAATTATTCATATATTATTTTATTAGATTTGCAGTGGGCTTTTGCCATGCAAAAGTACAAAAAATGTTTCGATTGGGAAAAGATTTTGGATTATGAAATACCTTGTGTTTGTACCGATGAATCGATTTTCTTTATCAAACCCTGTAAAACATTACCGGGACCGCATTCCGTGAATTCGTCTGCGCCTGCTGCAATCATGTTTTGAATGGATTGTGTCCATCGAACAGGAGCAGTTAATTGAGCGATTAAATGAGCTTTAATTATATCGGGATTGATTTCTCCTTGAGCGCTGACATTTTGATAGATAGGGAAATCCGGGGTTTTAAATGAGATGGCTTTAATGGCTTTTTTTAATTCTTCTCCTGCAGGTTCCATCAATGGCGAATGAAAAGCTCCGCCTACTTTTAATTTTAACGCACGCTTTGCTCCTGCGGCAAGTAGTTGTTCACAAGCTAAATCAATTCCTTTAATGGTGCCGGATATAACAATTTGACCGGGGCAATTGTAGTTAGCCGGAACTACGATTTCATCAATTCCTGCGCAAATTTTTTCTACGGTTTCGTCCGGTAAATTAAGAATAGCCGCCATGGTTCCTTCTTGAATTTCTCCGGCTTTTTGCATAGCTGAAGCACGTTGATAAACCAATCGTAAACCCTCTTCATACGAGAGTACATTAGCGGCGACTAAAGCTGAAAATTCACCCAGCGAATGTCCGGCTACCATATCAGCTTGAAATTGTTTTTCTAACAATTTGATTAAGATGATCGAATGAAGGAAAATAGCCGGTTGGGTAACGTTTGTTTGACGAAGTTCTTCATCATTTCCTTCAAACATGATATCGGTAATGCGAAACCCCAAGATTTCATTAGCTTCTTCGAACAATTTGCGAGCAAGCGGCGATTTTTCATACAGTTCTTTTCCCATGCCCGTATATTGCGCTCCTTGTCCGGGGAATACGTATGCTTTCATCTCATATTTATTTTGAAAAATGATGCAAACTTATAAGAAATTTCCAAGACTTCCAAAGAGTCGGATTTCATATCTTTACCATAATACCGGTTTGGGTTTGAAATCGAAAGTGTTACGTATTCAAAAAATAAACATGAAAAAAATAATTGAAGATATTTATCGATTTAACATCTTTTTTCAAGAAAATTAATTAAATTTGCCGCTCGAATACTGTTAATTCGGTAAGGTTTTTTTGTTTTACATTTTAATCATCCATGCGATGCAAAGTTTATTGACTATATTGTTATTATTTATGCCCCAAGGAATGGAGTGGGTAATTATTTTGGTTGTAGTTCTTTTACTTTTCGGAGGTAAGAAAATTCCTGAACTGATGAAAGGCATCGGTAAAGGGGTCAGAGGATTTAAAGACGGATTGAAAGAAATTGAAAATGACGTCAATTCGGAAGATTCCTCAAAGTAAAATCAATCTTTCTAGAATTGAGGGATGAGCTCTCAGGAAATGTCTTTCTGGGATCACCTGGAAGAACTCCGTTGGATGTTGTTCAGGATTATTATTGCATTGGTCATATTTGCAATAGGTGCGTTTTTCATTATGCCATGGTTCTTTGATACGATCATCATGGGACCTACAAAACCGGATTTTTTCCTTTATCGAGCTTTGTGTGAGCTAAGTCATAAATATACATTTCTTCCTGATTTCTGTGATAATCAAATTCATGTTGAAATGATCAATTTTGAATTAACCGCTCCATTTCTTCGCCATTTAAGCACTTCGGGGTGGCTTGCCGTGGTTTTGATTTGTCCATATATTTTGTTTGAATTGTGGCGATTCATCAGTCCGGCGCTGTACGAGAATGAAAGGAAAAATGTACGTTGGGTGTTTTTGTTCGGCTCAGTAATGTTTTTTATTGGTTGCTTTATCAGCTATAGTGTTATATATCCAATGACCTTTCGTTTTCTTTATACCTATACTTTGAGTGAAAACATTCGCAACGAGGTTTCTTTGGATTCTTATTTGAGCAATTTTATCTCTTTAATTTTAATTATGGGCTTGGTTTTTGAATTGCCTCTGATTTCGTGGTTACTATCTCAATTCGGTATTTTAAAACGTTCTTTTTTTAAACAATATCGCCGTCATGCCATTGTTGTATTGGTGATTGCAGCAGCGATTATTACTCCGACAGGCGATCCTTTCACCTTGTCGCTGGTTTTTTTTCCACTCTATGCTTTATATGAATTAAGCATAATCCTTGTTAAAAAAGACCCGAAAGAAGACGAAGAAGAGGTAGTTAGTGAAACGAATTAACTTTTAAGACAGCCTCTTGATATATTCAATCAATTCCTTATAGACCGGATTTTTCATTAATAGTTTTTCGTTGCCGATGACATGCAATTGTTTCCTTGCTCGAGTCAACGCTACATTCAGTTTTCGATCAATCAGATTACCGTTTTCTTCTAACCAATTAGGTAGAAATTCCAATTGTTCTTCCGTTTTGATACAGAACGAATAGATGATAACATCGCGCTGGCTTCCTTGAAACCTTTCGACTGTATCGACAGTGATTTCGGCTAATTCCGGAATATGGGTTTCCTGCAACTGCTTCCGAATCAATGCGATTTGATTCCGAAAAGGCGTAATGATTCCAATGCTCTGCGAATTTAGCCGGTCGCCTTTTTCTACATATTCTGCGTATAGTTTTTTGCAGATTTCCTTAACCGTGTCGGCTTCTTTGCTATTGATTTTATTGGAAAATTCAATTTTCATAGGTTCCACCGGGTAAAAAAGCATTCGGCTGCGATCGTGCCATTCTTCCGTTTGATGCGGCAATCCGGCAGATTCCAATCGTCCCTCATAAAAACACTTGGAAGGAAAAGCAGAAATTATGGGATGCATCCTTCCCTGTTTGGAAAGGATATCAAAAGCGGATGTGTTACCTTCCAAACTATATTTACGATACAGTCGTTCAAAAAGGGAAGCGCTTAAATCGGTTATTCCGGCAGCATTCAAAAGTGGATCGTTCACACGGCTTTCTTCCTTAGTCTGAAGTACAATAGCAGGAAGTTGCTTATGATCGCCTATCAGAACAAAACGATCGACTGCATTTTTCCCGGTTTCAGTTTTGATACAAAAAATACCAAGTAAATGATGTTCAAGCAATTGGGTTGCTTCGTCGATAATAGCCAAATCAAAATGTTTCAATTGAAAAAGTTCCGGTTTATTCCATACGGAGGCGACTGTTCCGACGAAAATCCGGCAGCGCTGAATCACTTCCGAAACTTCTTTCCGATTTTGACAATTTTCCAAATAATTCTCCAGCAAATATTTGTGGAATTCACGGCTGCAATTCAACTCGCTGCCTATACGAATGAAAGGCAGTGATTCGCTAATATCCATCAGCGCTTTGCAAATTTCGTCAACGGCTCGATTCGTATACGCCAACAGCAAAACATTGGTTTTGTTTTTTTTGATTTCATTCTCCACCATTTGTTTTAAAGCGATGGAAGTTTTTCCCGAACCCGGAGGACCCAACAAAAGGAATATCGGGTGAAAGGTGAAAGGTGAAGAGTGAATAACGCTTTCTTCACCTTTTACCTTGTACCCTGCACCTAACAACAAATTTTTCCGGTCTTGATTCGCTTCGATAAAGCAAGTCAAAGCTCTGAACCCGGCTGTAAAATTAGTATCCATGTAGTCATGTTCAAGAGCATAAAAAGAAGTTGGGTTCCAGACTTGAAAGCTTTTCTGCCGGTAACGCAAGCGGACGATCAAACGATTTCCTTCCAGGCGTTCGATAGCGCCTCGGAAAACCTGTCGGTTGTTTACCGTATCAACAACTGTGTTTCTTTCATATAATACGATGGCATCACCCGGACGAAAGGTCGGCAAATACAAATCGGGATAAACGGGAATTTCCAAAGCGACTGTATGTGATTCAGAAGCAGCCTGATTATCAATGATTTTTAGATCATACAAAATTTCTCCGGCAATCAATTTATCCTCGAAAGAAGCGTTCCATAAAACCGATGCTTTTTTGATTCCTTCGTAGTCTCTTTCTCCGGCTTTTGAAAGCCATAATTCTTTGACAATAAAGGTATATAGCCGTAAAAAATATGCTTTTTCGATTTCTTTCAGGCATGAAAACCGGATGGAGAAGCGATCCTGTACGGGCGCTAAATAATTCGCAAAGAATTTACCTGAAAGCGATTTTGTATTTAAATGCTGCGAATTAACTTTGTTTAATAATTCGTATGTAACTGCCGGATCGTTGGCTTTTTGAAGGTTGTATTCCCGGGCAACGATTGCATTCCGCAGGCTTAATGCTTCCTGTAAACGTTTTCGCGAATGTCTTTCCTTACTTAAAACCGGATATTTGGAATAGAGAAGATAGGAACGAATCGAATCAGCCGGTAGGTCAAGATTAAATTCCAGAATAGCCAAATACAGAATCATCTGGATATAGTGATTTTCTCCGGCTTGAATGAATTGACCGCCCGTGCGAAAATCTTCCGATGCTTTTCCTGATTTTAGTTCAATGAAAACCGAATAATCGCAAAGCATAATATCCAAACGCCCTTGCAATCCTAATGCGTTGGAAATGAAAGAAGGTTCCAGCACTATTTTTTCCTTATCAATTCCTGCGTCAGGGAAAAATCGCGTTACGGCATATCGAATATGGTTAAAATGTTTACGGCAGTTATCAAAGAATTCGGCTTCCGTTTCGGGGTCTTTTAAATCCTTGCAAACCGTTAATTCGAATGCATACATCTTAAACAACTTTTTCAATGCAGTCGTAAAATCTACCGGATGATTTTCGTCTTCATTCACCCGATCGTCGATAAAGAAATTTGCCGTATTTCCCAACAAAATAGACGAAGTAGTTTCTTTAAGTTGCAAGCGGGAAAGCGTATAGTTCAGAAAATGATTGCCGTAAGGGCGGAAACATTCGGATAGAGCGCTGGTATCAATCAGGTAATCCGGTTCAAAGATCAAAAATTCAGTTTCAAACGTATTCTCTGCAATTTCGGTTGCATTGAGCAAATTAAAAATAATACCGGACGAAAGCGCCGGAGATAAATCGTTTAATTCTTGTAATTGACCTGGATTGCATATTACGACAATGGTTTGTTTGTCAAGCGTTTCTGCAATCATTTTATTTTCGGACATTTCCCGGAAAATAATTCGTAAGGTTTTAATTGTATTCATAGTTATATGGTTTTGAGATTTATTTCATTCCACAAATCCCCATCATTTTTAAGTCCACGGTAAATGCTATGGAATTATGTTTTCGGATTTTTTCCCAAGCGTTCTTCATTCCCTTTGACCAGGAAATATCGTCAAACACGAGAATGGCGCCCGGTGCGAGATGGGGAAGCAACAGTTCGAAATACGCAACGGTTGCTTGCTCATCGTGATGTCCGTCGATAAAAACATAATCCGTGGAGGATATTTTTATAAGAAAACCGGGTAAAACTTCTTTGAATGTTCCGCAAAGAATTTCCACATTATTTAAATGAAGTGATTCTATATTCTTTTTTGCTAATTCGGCAATGGCTTCCGAGCCTTCAAACGTAATCAAACGTCCTTTTCCGTTTAGTTGTTGAGCAGCAGCTTGATAAGCTGCCGATATACCTATACAGGTTCCCAATTCAATGGCCAATTCGGGTTGCATTGCTCGGATCAATTTGAATAATAAAAGCGCCCAAAGCGTCGGTTTGCTTGCGAGACAAATATCACCGTAAGTTGTTGTAGAAATCCTACCAAGGGACATTTCTTCCTCCGATCGCCGGCTATCGGGATCGCCTGCGCCGAAATCCCGAATGGTAACCGGTGTCGGGTTGCCCGTAAACTGTTTACGGATTTGTTCGATTGCATTGATCATAATTTTTTCTTCAGGTGTAATAGCACAATCAATGGTTTCTCGAATCGCATGCTTTATTTTACTTGCTGAGTTACCCGGAAATTGGATCGATTGCATTCCGCGAACCATCCAAAATTTCCAAAGAATATTTTTTATTCGATTTTTTAGTTTATTCATTTAAATCCATTTAACTTTGCAAAGTTAATTAAAAAAACGAATGCGAAAAACGGTATGTTAAGTATTTGTATTCCGATATATAATTACGATGTGGGTCGATTGGTTCGTGATTTGCATCTTCAAGCCGGGAAAATCGGTTATCCGTTTGAAATCGTATTAATGGATGATGCTTCGGACGAAGAGTTTCGGAAGAAGAATCAAGCGATAGATTTGGAAACTGTTCGTTACATTCAGATCAATGAAAATATCGGGCGGTCGAAAATTCGGAATCGATTAGCCGGAGAAGCAAAATACACCTATTTGCTTTTCATGGATTGTGATTCGGCGATTTCCTCTTCGGAATACATCGAAAATTATATCCCCTATTTTCAACCCCGGATCGTTTGTTGCGGCGGACGGAAATATGAAGACCGGGAACCGAACGACTCGACCCGGTTGAGATGGAAATACGGTGTAGAAAGAGAATGTGCATCAGCATCCGAGCGATGTAAAAATCCCAATTCCGGTTTCCAAACCAACAATTTTTTGATTGATAAGACTCTTTTTGAGAAAGTAAAATTCAACGAAGATTTAACCGGCTACGGACACGAGGACACGCTTTTCGGTTTGGAACTTTTAGGACAAGGTATTATTATTCAACATATTGGCAATCCATTAATTCATTTAGGTCTCGAAAACGCTTCCGATTTTTTGAAAAAAACAGAGGCCGGGATTAAAAACCTTCACAAGGTTGAACGGTTATTACGTGAAAAATATCCCGAATATGTCGATCATTCCCGTTTGATGCGCAGTAAATTATTCTTGCAAAGGCATCATTTATCGGGTTTTGTATCAAATTTGTTTCGTATCTTGCGCAGTCCGATGAAAACCTGTTTGTTAAGTAAAAATCCTTCGCTGATGATTTTTGATTTCTACCGCTTAGGGTTGTTGTGCAGCGAAAGTTCGTTATCTACTGAATAGCGTCTTTCATTACTTTCAACAAAACCACCGCTTCGTTTTCCCAACAAAGTTGTTCATTGGCAAGAGCAAAAGCAGCCCGATTTTTTCCTTTTAGAGTCAGGCGTTTAACTGTAGTTGCAATATACTTCGGGTCAAAATTATTCACAAGCATTCCGATATTATAATGTGTGATGATCTTATGAATTTCGGGAAAATCGCTTGCCAAGATCGGAACATTTTCCCGGATGTAATCAAAAATACGGTTGGGAAGTGAGTAATAATAACTTAACCCCCAATTCTCAAGCAGATTAATACCAATATCCGCTCGACAGGTATAATCCGAAAGTTTTTCAAATGGAATTTGTCCCGTAAAAATCACTTTATCGTTTAGATGCATTTTATTTACTTTCTCTTTTAATTCTTTTAATACATCTCCATCACCAATGACATAAAATACATAATTTTCAAGCAAAGGCATGGTGTCTATCATCCATTCAATACCTCTTCCATGGTTTACGACTCCTTGATACAGAATCACTTTTTTCCCTTTTGCATCAATTGGCGATGGTGTTCCGTATCTAAGACGAGTCGGTTTATCTTTTTTCAACGGAATATTTCGGACCACCTGCATATTGATTTTGTATTTTGTATTATAATAGGCAGCAATTGAATCGCAGACTGTATAAGTATTTCTCAATCGGGGGAAAATATAATCCTCAATGCTTGTCCATATTTTTTTAATCCATTTACGGTCAATAATTTCGGGTGTTTCCGGGAAAATCTCATGGGCATCGAAAACTAAGGGTTTCTTACGGATAACCGAAGCAAAATAATTGGCAAGCAAGGTATCGGTATCGTTGGAGAGAAAAATATCTGTTTTATCAAATAAAAGATATAAAAACAAACGAATATTATATTCGGCATAAAAAAATAGGGTACGATAAAACAGTAAATTCATTCGCTTTGTCGGATAAGGCCGCTGAATGGGTTTGCTCTTAGGCATCTCGCGACCGATAAGTTTTACTTCATAGTTATTCTGCATCAAGGTAGTACACACTTTATGCACGCGTTGGTCCGCAACAAGATCGTTAGTAACAGAAACAGTAACTTTCATAAGAACATCATTTGTTTTTTAATTACTTTCTGTTACCGTTTGTTTTATTTCTTCGATCGTTACAGGTAAACGTTTTTCATAAACTAATCGGCAACCCTCGGGAGTAATTACGATATCATCTTCCAAACGGATTCCTCCCAAAGAATAATAATCTTCTAATTTATCGAAACAAATAAAGTCCTTATTTATCTTTTCTTTTTTCCATTTTTCGATTAATTGCGGAATAAAGTAAATACCCGGTTCAACTGTTAACACGTGTCCCGGCTCTAAACGCTTTCCGAAACGAAGACTGCTATAACCGAAGCGGGTATCTCTTTTGATTTCATCATCGTAGCCTACGAAAGTTTCTCCTAAATTTTCCATATCATGCACATCCAATCCCAATGCATGACCTAAGCCGTGAGGCATAAACAGTGCCGGAGCGCCCGCTTCCAATGCTTCTTCGGTATCACCTTTCATTAATCCCAAATCGCGTAAACCTTCAAAAACTATTTTGTAGGCATTCCGATGAACGCTTTGGTAAGTAATCCCCGGTTTTACCTTTGCGATGGAATCATTCAACGCTTTCAGTACAATGTTGTGAATCTCTTTTTGTTTTTGGGAATACTTTCCTCCAACAGCAGTTGTTCGGGTAAAATCGGAGGCGTAGAGATTGTGATTTTCTGCTCCGGCATCGCACAGCATCAACCTTCCCGATAGGAGTATACCGCTATGGTCATGGTTGTGAAGTGTTTGTCCGTTCATCGACAAAATAATGGGAAAAGAAACACCCGGGCCTTGAGCAATCGCCAATCCTTCGATAGTACCGGCAATTTCCTTTTCCGATACGCCCGGCCGGCACATTTTCATGGCGACAATGTGCATTGCATAACCGGTTCGACCGGCATCTTCCAGTTCTTTAATCTCTTCGGGTGATTTTATTAAACGCATGCTGATAACCGCTTGGGTTAATTCTACCGAAAATCCGGTGGTTATTTCATGAGGTTTTTTATTTAATAATTCGCTTAAAAATAATAGATTACGAAATCTGTACGGTTTCAAGTAATGAATTTTCCCGGCTCCGGAAATCAAAGTTGATAACTTTGCCGAAGGAAAAACGGTTTCAATTCCTGCTTCAGCAGCACGATCTTTTAAAGACGGAAGATTTCCCATCCAAATAATATCATCAATGGTTAATTCATCTCCCAACAAGTATTCTTTATCTTGGTCGATGTCCATGATATAAATTAAGTCAGGCGAATGAAGTCCTACGTAATAACTAAAAGAACTGTCTTGCCGGAAAGAATAATCGTTTCCTGTATAATTAACAGGCGCTTCTCCGTTTCCCAACAGCAATACAATACCGGATTGCAACGATTTTTTCAGTTGTTTTCTTCGATCGATATAAACCTTTTTTTCAAACATATAGGGTGTTATTTAGTAAATGGTTTTTGATAAAACGTATGCAAATATAGTATATATTTATTTATTTTCGCAAAAAAACGTACCTTTGCCCGGTAATTTGATTGTACATGCATAATACAACTTTAGAAGGCATTAAAAATATCGTGTTTGATTTAGGAGGTGTATTGATTACGCTGGATCGTGAAGAAGCGGTTAATCGATTCAAAAAAGCGGGATTGGAAAATGCAGCCGAATTATTAAATGCCTATCATCAAAAAGGAATTTTTCTTGAATTGGAAGAAGGTAAATTATCCATGGAAGAATTCTACGAAGCCGTGCGCCAAGAAGCCGGGAGATACATATCGAATGAAACGATTGATTACGGATGGATGGGTTTTCTGAAAGAACTCCCCCAAAATAAATTGACTCTGTTGGAAGAATTAAAACAGAAAGGATATCGACTCTATTTATTGAGTAATACTAACCCGATCATTATGTCATGGGCGCATTCTCCGGCATTTTCTCCTCAAGGAAAAAGTATAGACGATTATTTTGATAAGCTCTATTTGTCTTATCAAATTGGATATACCAAACCTCATCCCGAAATTTTCCGGTTCATGTTTGATGATTCAGGTATTATCCCTTCCGAATCTTTGTTCATTGACGATGGACTCGCTAATGTGGAAGCCGGAGAAAAAGCGGGAATGAAAACCTACCTTGCCATCAATGGAGAAGATTTTGGGCATTTATTCGATTGACAAGAAGGAAAAATCAATCAAATCTTCACCTCTTTGATTGTTTCATTTCCGGGCAAATCGTAAGCTGATACAAACACATTGCCACCATCTTGCATCGTTTGATTTCCAAATGGTGAAAATACATGTATTTATAATTGTGAAAATCATAGTGAAATAATACTTCTATCGCTTCTCTATGGCTTTTCTATCACTCTTCACTGAACATTAATTAATAAAAGATATATTTTAAGAAAATAATATTTACATTTGTACATAAATTTTAGAAATGATATAAAAAATGAAAAAACTAATCCTCTCAGTATGGGCTTTATTGGCCATAGGTTTGCCTGCAAAATCCCAATATGACGCTGTAAAAAACGAACCGGTTGTACAGAAGACAGGCGTGACCGACGAAACTTTCTTTCGGAGTATTACTCGTGAATTATCGGACGATAAGTTCGGAGGAAGAAAATCCTTGACAGTTTATGAGACTCCAACGCTTGATTATATTGTCGATAAGTTCAAAGAAGTAGGAATGGAACCGGCAGTAAATGGCAGTTATCTGCAAAAAGTGCCTTTAGTGGGAGTGAATACTCATTTGAAAAACAACGAAATAGTCGTAGTCGGAGCAAAAGGAAAGGTTAAACTGCGTTATTGGGATGATGTTATAGCGTGGACTTTACAAGCTGAGACGAAGCTGAAGGTAGATAAAGCCGGTTTTGTATTTGTCGGATTCGGGATTCATGCGCCGGAATACGGATGGGATGATTATGCAAACGTTGATGTGAAAGGTAAAGTAGTGGTAATCTTAGTAAACGATCCGGGGTATTATGATGATGCTCTTTTTCGAGGTAAGAATATGACTTACTATGGCCGTTGGACTTATAAATTTGAAGAAGCCGGGCGACAGGGTGCTGCAGCTGCTTTAATTATTCATGATGAAGCTCCCGCTTCCTACGATTGGAGTGTTGTCCAAAATTCACGAGCGAGTTCCAATCTCAGACTCAATGCGGAAAGGGATAGCAAAGATTTAGTTGCATTTCAGGGATGGGTAACCGGTGAATCGGCGCAAAAGTTATTTAATGCTGCCGGAGTCTCAATAGACGAAGCTTTGGCTGCTGCAAAGAAAAAAGGATTCAAAAGTTTTCCGTTAAAACTTAAAACAACCATCGAATCGAACAATGAAATAGAATCAGGAGAATCGGCAAATGTTGCCGGCATCTTACCCGGAACATCTCTGAAAAATGAATTTATTGTCTATTCCGCCCATTGGGATCATTTGGGTATAGGTAAAGCAGTAGATGGAGATAGTATTTACAACGGTGCGAACGACAATGCTTCGGGAGTGGCAGCTTTGATTTTATTGGCAAAGCGTTTTAAAGAACTTCCCGATCGACCGAAGCGTTCTATCCTTTTTCTTGCACTCACTGCTGAAGAAGAAGGTTTGCTCGGTTCTCAGTATTACGTTAAAAATCCACTATTCCCGTTAGATAAGACGGTGATATGCCTCAATATCGACAGCTACGGCGACAATATGCGCACAAGTGATGTGAGGCTTTCGGCGGCCGGACAATCGGAAACGGATCGTTACGTGATTGATGCGGCTGCTACTCAGGGACGAACCGTCGTTTTTTCGACCAACAATACGAGTGGTGGATATTTTCGTTCCGATCATTACAATTTTGCTAAAGAAGGCGTCCCCGTTGTATTAGCAAAGGGCGGAAGAAATTTTCTCGATCCGCAGGCAGCCGAAACGCACAGAAAAACCTATTATGCCGGTAAAAGTAATTATCACCAACCATCGGATGAGTATCATGATTGGTGGGACGTATCCGGTTCGCTCGAAGATATTTACCTGTTTTATGGAATCGGCTTGCGATTAGCCAACGACGGCTCTTTTCCGAAATGGAACGAAGGGGTTGAATTCAAAAAGGCAAGGGAGAAAAAGTAACAAGTTATTTACAAAGTTTGATCCTCCGCTATCGACCCATCCTCCGAAGTTATGACCCGATCGCAGATTATCAAAATAACAGCCGCTTCCGTCATCAAATCCAAACGATATTACGTCCGGCTCTTATTGCCATTTTCTTTGATTTCGAGGTCTAATTTACAACTTGTGAAAAAGAAATCGTCGAGGATAAAATCATCAAAATGCATGGCGGTGAATTCGGCAATTTCACGGACATTCTTTCGATGTTTCGGATTTGAATAACAGAAAGTTTCAAAGCTATTCGCTTCATTGATCGTATAGGTGATCTAACCCATCAGTGCCATCATTAGAATTGAGCAAATCAGGTATTTATGTTTCATCTTTAGCTCATTTGTTTTTTAATGATCAGATGCAATTCGCAACAGTTTCATGCTCTTTGGTGCAAGTTTTGCATTCGGGCTTTATATTTATATTGAAATTGAATTAAAAAGATAAATATTTTAGGGTAAAATAACAATTCCTATTGATTCCTATTTGCATAACATTATGAAAAATACTACCTTTGCACCCGTCTTAAAAAAAAGTCTCCGTAGCTCAGTTGGTAGAGCAAATGACTCTTAATCATTGGGTCCAGGGTTCGAGTCCCTGCGGGGACACACATAAACATTGATTATCAAT
>JGI20166J26741_11455251_pt1 | contig 13409 bp, 13 predicted proteins | sample TergutCu122P5_FD_26741 | JGI IMG/M metagenome (IMG submission 26741)
CTCAAACTGCAGTGCTTCTGGTAGTGCGCTAACTAAATCGGACTCGCTTGTGCTGTCTTCCTGCTCCTGAAGGTCAGTCTCTGGCGACGCAAAACCAGCTCGCCAGAAACACTAAGTATGGTTTCTTCCCGGACATTATTCCAAGCACTGCCGATCCACCGAATGGCATCGAAGAAAGTTACAGACTTTGCAAATTCAGTCGCAGTGTTAAACTGCAAAGCTCACTGCACAGAGTCTCTAACATACTACTGTACTGTAACAAACAACATAACAATGACTTGCTCCATTTGACTGGCCTGATGTACTACCATGGTCAATATAGGCAGGTATAAACAGTACCCCGGTTCCATTTCGCATGGGAAACATAGACAGGTATCCAATATATAGAGGTGTAAAAGTTACAGAGATGGTCGTATATGCAAACTATATAGGACTTCACTGGTTCTACCGATATGTGGTCAACATCGGCAGGTGGTCACCTTATGAAGGTGGTCAACTTGTCAGGTTTCACTGTATTATGTTTCTGGTTTGATTCATTACATGTAAAAAGAAATGGAATTAACTGCCTGGTCATCAATGTGGAAAACACATCACTTCTGAACTCAGAATAGATCATACCAAATTCTGAAAGACCAGATTTTTATATTACTGATGAGTAATATAAACATCTGCTAAATGTACAAAAATAACAAAAAGGGATGTATAAAAGTGCACTCTGGTTTCCAAATGTTAAGGAGGAATGCAGAAGATCGATGCAACGCATTCCTCAGAACTGCTGATAAATTTCCAGCAGACTGTATCTTTCACAGTTTCCACCATGAGAATTTCAAATTCATTCATAAATTTCCTTCTCTTTGCATACTGCAAAATGGAGATGATGCAAACATCATGACAAAAATGTATTTTGTACAGACTGATGTAATCAATGAACTACACGGCTGTTTGTCTAGTGCATCCAGATATGGTCTGCCTTGGCCTTATGTTCTTGAACACCAAGACAGCATAGGAGGGTGCCCAATGGGTATGGGTGGTAAGCAAAGCAGACATACAGCTTCATTTATTTATGAATACAGATTCACTGTGGTTTTACTAAATAAATCATACTGCATACAATGAGAGGCATTACCTTCATGACTGTGTACATGAAGAACACAACAATACCGATCGTGTATATAGGCATCACAATACCCATGGTGCCACTGCCCTTAGGTGCTGGTACCACATGTCCTGCTCCACCCATTGGGGGCCTCATCCCAGGTATAGGGCCAGGCTGTAAAAAATTACCATCAGATTACATTCAGTCTTTGATCTAATACCATAATCTTGCATGGCGGTTCTAAGGTGCATCCACATAGCCCAAATTTCAGCAACTGTCATATCTGCTGTCTGTGAGGCAGGTCTCCATTGTCACCAATCATATACAAGCATAAGCAAAGTCCCTGTACCTGGATCAGGTTATGGCTGCCTGTCTTTTCAATATCACAATATTCATAACTGAGTAGGAACAACATTCATGATTAAGGTAATTTAAGTTTGCACATGTAATTAAAAAAGACTAGAAAGAGAATTCATGCTGCATCAAAACATTCTACAGCAACATTTGCCTACTGCTTAACAAACCTTGTTACTGTACACATTGGTAGTGGCAAGGAGTACATTTCCTATCTCTGGGTGTTCTCTTTTAGGTCTGCAAAAGGGGAAAAGAAGTTACATTTTTATACACACATGACATTTAAAGAGACTGAATCTTGACTGATATATGTTAAAACTCAGAAGCATGTCACACAGGGATAAAGCTGTCTGTCCAGACGAAACATTACTGTTAAAAAAATGAAAACAGCAAGATTATGATTTCTGTATTCACATATCAGTTAGATGTTTGTAACTGCAACTGCACTAATACAGAAATATAACTATTGATTTGTATGATTTTTGGTCTCTGAATTCATAAGAAAACAGGACTCATCTACAGTTTCCAGCATGTGTTTATTTTGAGAACTTTCCATCCACAATATAGTCGTATCAATAAATTGTCTCCCTATTGTGATGGAAGAAAATGGCAAAAAAAGACATCCCTACAATTTTCTTTACCCATTCTTGAAGGCCAAATAATAAATTTCTAAAAGAAATACATTTGCAAGCGCTGGCTACAATTTATGGATGCTAAATTGGATCCATACATCCACAAGACACAAGAATTTTCCCACAAGTCTTGTTTACATGGCTCACAGCCAATATGGATAAGTGCCAGATCAAGAATAACCATCACTTACAATAATCCCTAAACCCAGATTTCATAATTCTGCTAAGACTAAATATGTCAATTTGTATGGTGCCAAGACATAAGAAGGGTGCACAAAAATTACAACAACACTGGTAGGGCATAAAAATGCAACGATGTGGTTTCAAAGGGCAAATGCAGCTTTTGTCCATCTTTACTGAGTACAAAAGACTAGGGAGATATCTACAGCAACAAAGTTCAATGTTTTTAGAAGTAACATGAAGTTTATCATCTTTTATGGGTGTGAAACATGGAATGTTACGCACACAATCATAACAAACCTGCAATTATTTATGAACAGGAGCCTTACATAAATTTTTAAGCTTTTTAGGGATACATTCTGAATGCCAGTGACTGTCCAGTGGTGCAATGGCATCACTATGAGTGCGCAATGTGTTTCTGCAGAAAAATAATGCCTTAAAATGTGTACAAAGAGGCTAAGTGTGACAGATTTAATGTCATTATCAAAAATTAAACAAAGCAAAGCCTCTGTCACAGCAAAATTGATGCTCACACAACCAAAACTCTGTTTTTGCTTCTGCCCACTTGACCGACCAGAATGCAGCAATCAAACAAGCTTGGCCATTGCTTCTAACCATAGCATCCACTTTACATGGCTGCCTGCTACATGCTGCCATGCAGGAAAGCCCCATTCAAATACTTGTGTCTGCTCTAGTGGGCATTAGGGATCACTTGCACACACATGCATACTGTATGCTGGCACACAGGACACAGCCTGAAGTTATCTCTAATGAAGAACTCCAGAGGCATGCACAAGAAAAACTGGTGGGAGTGAAACCGAAACTGTGGAAATGGAAGTGGAAAAGACATACACTGAGGAGGTATTCTTCTGCCATAGACAAACAAGCTTTGGGTTGGAACCCTCCACAATGTAAAACAGGAAGATGGTTGAGAATGATAAAACGGTAAAGCTGTAAAGGTGGGAAAGACTTGGAGTGAGGTCAAGACAACAACTGCAGAGATTGCTGGCACTGCTTTGTGGAAGCCCTACACTGCAAAGTGGAGTTAACAGGAACTGACCTGACTTGACAGAAATTACTAACCTGAAAGTTACTTCAACGATCAGCATATTATATATAAAAACATATGTATGGGAACACAGTAACAAAGTCACAGATTTCAATGTCAGAAATTCCGGTGGAAACAGAAATAAACATATGCATCGTGGGATCAATTAATCTATTTGTGCAAAATTTAATGTCAAATGACACAGCCCTTCATAAGCATGAAAACATAGTGTATTCTGCAGGAAATGAAAATTCAATTTCTCAGATATTTACATACATTTTCCATTTTGGAGCAGAATTAAATAATTTCAATGTATTTCTGAGTGTAGTTCACATACCCGATGTCAGAAGCTCGGACAATTTAGTGCTGAATGGTACAGTTGGTCAACCCTCACACATGATAGTGTTCTGGCCGAGATTAAAACACCTCTTGAATACAAGTCAGAAGTTAAACCACTTGTACCAACTTATGCAGAAAAACAGTTTCATATACAAAAATATTTACCTCCCAAAATAATATAATTTAATTGCTGTGAGAGCATTTTCTGCAGTGTAGTACTAATTCCCACTTGCTGATCCCATTTCCAGCAAGGCCTATAAGATAAAGCTGGCCTTTACTAATGAATGACGTTAGAACACTCTATCTCCAAAATGCTGTACATTATTTCTTATTGCAACAATACCCACACAAATACTGCTACTGCTACTTTGGCTGCAGGGCTGGAAATTTAAATTAGGGTGCATCCTATATGTCAAATGCGAATATTTTATGAACAAAAGGTAACATAATGAAAGACACAGAATTCTGTGGTGAAAAAAAGGAGATGGTGCAGCATGTCTCAAATAATGCAGTTAAGTATACTGGTTGACTAAATATATGAAATACGGTCTTCTGGTGGTAGCAGCACTTGCATCCTATATATATGACGGGCACTGTCTAAAGGTTAAACCATGAGCACTAATTAATGGAAGATAAAGTTGTCCCTGTGCATCCCACGAAGGCACACAGCTGCAGCAGAAATACAGCCTCATCAATTCTTAACCTTGGCACTAGATGGAAGTGGGGTTAGCTTCATGTCCTGGCAACTTCCTGTCAAGTGAGAGACCAGCCCCTCCCCCCACCACGTTCTTGGTGACGACTTTAGTCAATGTTTGGTTTTCTCAGCATCACAATGCACACTGACTAGTCAACGTTTGGTGCCAAGCCATTACAATGCTTCTACCATCTGAAACCTATAGATCTACTCTTTACTGCTTGTCCCTTAGCTTGCTGTAACATATCTGATGTTTCTTTATTACATTATTTCCAAGTTTCTATAACACAGCTCTGCCTTAAAACATTATCCACTGCCAATGAAAAATGGGTCTTATCAAATATTTTAGATAAAATAATCATTCATGGCAGAACTATGTTTCTTGTGGCTTTGAATCATCACACTTAAGGCCTTCTGTAGAGCCAGACCATTGCAAGTATTCAGACTGCCAGTTTTATTGCTTTCCAAACATCCCTCACATGATGTGACAAAACCCTGACATCCTGGGTTAAAAATCACAGACAACAAAAATGTGAGGCCAGGTACAGCATATTACCTATTAAGAACTCTTTTAGATACTTGAACACAAGCATGTGGAGTCTTATGCACAAATGTAAAAGCAATATCAAAATCCTATTTCTACTGATTTTGTGTTCTCCTTCACTTAAAAAATGAGTGAAAATGCATATCAACAACAATGGGAAGGAACACATTTCTACAGGACCCTGGTGATGGTAACATCCATCCTGTGGACTTTGTCCTTCATCCCATGTTACAAATAAAAATTAGACTGCAATGTTATGTTCTGAAGAAAATGAGTAAAGGAAAACACCTACTCAACTATGCCCAACAGGGAAAGCTATTTTAAACCTCTTGGTCCAGGGGGTTAGAACAACTTTTCCTAGCTTCCTTCCCTTACTCTTCTGTCTTGGGACGGTGGCCAAACCTTTGCCTGAAGTACTGTATATCAATTTTCATTTTAAACATGAGATGACAGACAAATTCCAGTGAGCGAATGATTCCAAAAATGTTACATGTATTTCCTGTCAGTAAAAAGTCTAAATCTTGGAGTGGTTCCAGATGGGAGGACAAAAGAAAGATGGACCTTACTGGAAAAGGAGAATGCCTAGAGGTAGGATCTTGTGAACAGGTACTAATTGCTGGGTTGCAAAAAGAATGTGAATATCCTGATAAGCTTCTGAAGGGCTCTACTCCACAAAGTCAGTATGGACTGGCTGTACTCTGATCTGTATGCTTAATTATGCTCTGCATGTGGTACACTCACGACAGCTTTTACACTGTATCACTCACATACAGCTCTGATACTCTATGCTGAATCATGCTTTGGATGTTGTATGCCCACAAAGAGCTCTTCATTGTGTTTTGCATGTTGTACACTCACACACAAATCTAATACTGTATGCTTTAACATGTTCTGCATGTGGTACACTCACATGTAACACCTCTTACACTGTGGTATTTAACAGAAATACAGGTTTCTTACCTGCACAAAATTTTATTGTATTATATTGTAAGCAGTGTGAACACAATGATTATAACAATAAATGATCTTCTAGTGCAACATGTTGTGACCTGTATAAGTCACCTTCAGTTTACTGTAGAACATACTGAGAGGTTTTTGGTTGCTTACTGTTCCTACATGAAGCTGTGGTGTGGTACGTATACACAAATCCAACATCTAAATGACAACCACATCAATTTTAAACACAATAATCACATAAAACTAAAACATAACACAAACCTGGGGAAACACTCAATGAACCAGTGACATAATCCAGTACACATACCACATCACCAACACTGTCATGCAAGTAAAATAAGCAACCAAAAACCTCAATACACTTTAAAATAACCTCAAAATAACCTACAGAGGTTGAAACAACCTCAACATGTTTTAAAATAACCTATACAGGTTGAAACATGTCATAGCAGGAGATCCTTTACTGCTGTAATTATTAAGTTTACATAGATAATAATATAACACCATAACTCATGGTTGTGCAGATAAGAAATTGGTACTTCTATTAAATAACTCATCATATAGCACATGAGATGCAAACACTGCAGCTCTTACACTGTCTAGGTACGGCACTCTTACCCTGTCAATGACAGGCTCCTTAAACCCCAACAAAGCCAGACAGTTGGAGTTTTTTTCATTTTAAGTGTCTATTCCTGCATAAGCTGATATTATCCTTTGTATTTTATATACTTTTAAAACTAAAAGTTTTTCAATGGTATATTTTTAAGAATTGATCCATCTACCTGTTCCCAAAGTTTTGACACAATTTACCTATTTTTATGCAGTTTTGTGGAGGATCCTTTCACAATTAGTTCATTTTCATTTAATTTCAGTTTATGAAATTATTAATTTCAAATATCTGCTTCTGTAAGTGCTAAAAACTTGGAGCTGACTGTATATGAGGATATCTTGTTAGGTACTCAGCACAGCTATTTGCTTTTCTTGGAAGTGTGGCTTATCTGATGGTCGTATAAGTGAGTTCATATTCATTCTTCAAGTCAGTGGTAAAGGAAAGAGCCTCAAACACATATAGGCTAGCGCAATACGGGATTGAAGGCAAGTTTGTTTCCTTCTGCTGCAATTTGTATGTGACTTTTGTGTCATGTAGTTCCATGTTTACAACTATCTTCTGCTCAACCATTAAGTCTGTTCTGTCAGAGGGACAGCACATGTGACAGGACAGTGTTTAGATCATATTACTCTAGCTGATATTCTGCTAGCTTTACTGCCTTACTCCCAAGGGCAATAGCATGGCAACATACTACAGGAAGCATAATGCAACTAATACTACAATCTGAAGCAGGTCCATTTGAAGTTCTATGAAACATTATGAAAATGGTACAAGGAAATTTCATATACTCAGATTTCTGTAATTTAGTGACAATAAATATGAACTTCACAAAACACATGAAAAATATGACTAACTGTGGAAATGACAAGTTCATTGATTCATATGCTGTTATAGCCTAACTGAAAATACAGCAGTTGAAATTACTGTGCTATCCAGATGTAGTGTCATTTTTAGAAAACATATACAGCAAGAACAATAATGGTTTTACATAAAAAAAATACAACTGTATGATTCTAAGACTTATAGGTCTTTGTACAATATGACTGCATTCAGACAAAGACAGTCAACATGCAACTCTCCCAATGTCAGCTCCTTATGCAACTGTAACCAGCCTTACTGCTAGGACTAAAAATATGGACACAAATTGTACATGGTTAACACCTCCAGCACTATTTGATGATTTATGCACTATGATAACAAAATGCTGTTGGACTGTTAGACAAAATGGAAAATTAATGCCCAAGAGTTTTGGACAGAAAATTTAACTACAGTGGGTGACACACACACCAGGAGGAGGAGAACTTGACTGCCATGGTGAAGAATGACAGATGTAAACATACTGACAAAAATGCTATCTCCATTGGCTGAAGGTAATTTCTGTGACCAGCATGGAAAAGTTCTTAAACCAGCCATAGTACAAGGCTAAAATAGATGTATGGGATAAGTGGAGAAATCTGTCCAAATCACAAACCTGTACTCAATTAGGAGAAGGCCCTGGAACTGGACAAAGAAGCTAGTTTTCCATTTCTAGACCCTACTATTCTCAACAGTGTTACTATTCTTGGCTCTTGTGGTTCAAAATTATCACATCAACTATTCAGACTGACATATGTATGGGACCTAATGCAAGACGCGGGAAGGGTGCCTCAAACTCAGCCCACAATGCAAAAAAGGTAAGACCCAACCACCAGCCAAATAACTGACTTGGCAAAAGACACAAGACACAACACACACTCACCTTCAAAGAGGAAAGAATTGTGTGCTGTGCATGTTACGCTAAAAACAAAGAAAGAAGAACACAATTCAAGAGTCCAGACGGAAATGTGGGGTTGTAAGCTACCCCAAGTTTTAAGGTATATCACATCAAACGGCATTTTTGAGTACCAACTTACACTAAACTCGAAAAGGAGAGCACACAAACATAGGTAAAGTTTACCTTTGTTACTAAGAAACTGATATTTTTCAGTACCAATTTCCTGAAGAAATAAGGGGGGTGAAGTTGGTGTGAATTTTTCAAGAGGCTTTATGAAAGAACAGACTTGTCAAAAGGGCCTTTGTATGTATTTTTTTTGTTTAGTTTTTCCACTTCGAAAAGAAAGAAAATAAGAACAACTGTTTGGTAGTTGACATTTTAAACACAATTCATTTTTAGACAAACATGTATACATTTATAAGCTTTTTGGACAAATATATTTAATAAGAGCCCCCTCTGTATAAATGCACAAAATTTTTAAAATGTCATGGCATAGTGGGATACTGTATTCCCCTTTGTACTCAGAGGACACTTCAATTACAAGGGCAGTGTTAAAACATGGGCATCCACTCTTTTTATGGCAAAGGGCTGGTTGCCAGGCAGCATGTGGAAAAATAACAAGAAGTGTTATATGTAACTGCCTACATTAGTGTAATTTCTGTAGTATAAACATAATTTACAAATGTAGCCGAGGGGTGCACAATACAACCTGGCAAGCCATAGGTTAGAAACCCATGCATTAAAAAACTGTCTTACCCGCCCTTCTTTCTCCACCACTCTTGGCACTACGTGTGAATGTGGAATAGCCCGGCCCCGCTCCCGTAAAGCTGGATGCAACATGTCTGGATGTAAGTGAGGCGGTCTTTCTTGACGGTGATGACCTGCAGGTAGAAATCTGGTTTTATCACTGGAAAAATGCTAAGAAAGTTAGTGCCTAAAAATAATTCTCAACCTTTATTTGTAAAACTTAAAACACTGAAATCAATGAGCTGGATAACTATAATACATGTGTAACTTCAGTTTTTAGTGTTCAGCTACAATGTATGTTGCACCCATTTTAATTAATAGACGTACAATAGTCACTTTCATACAGTGGCTGGATGCCACAACACTAGAAAAGCTTCACTACACTATATGGTTAAACCCTGAAACACAAAGTTACACATTAAACACAGGCCACAAAAACCTAATGACAATATTACATGAAATGCATGGAAGTTGGTAGAACAATGTCAACTTTTGTTTCAAAATTAAAGGGATCCAGATACTAACAGCCTTCATAGTCATATACCTAAAAATAAGGATTTCTTTTTCCCTAATTCATCATCTGAAAAATGGGGAGGCACCTTACATTTACAAAGTGAAATATATTCTGTATATGCATGTTCCTGGAAGCTGAAGGCTGTAAAGTAGAGCCATCTTACATTCAAGAAAATATAATATATGACACAAATAATGGATAATTAAGGACAGTTCAGTAAAAACAAAAATAACACGACAATGTCTTCTTCTGTGGGTTTTAGTATGTTGGTAGACAGCAGGGAGATACTGGATCATGCAAAGCATCAACTTATGCAACACACTATTCATCTTACATCTTCTCTTGTGACATCTGGTCTGAGATTTAGTTTTAAGGTAACACTTCCAACAAAAAACAAAAAATAAAACACTGATTAAAATGACATAACGAAATATCACTCATGAGTCACCTGCATAGTAGTCAGTAATGTCAGGCAATCACATCAGCAACCCAGCATTTTCTCACACAAGAAACTAGGAAAATCAAACAGCAGTTGTCCCATCCTGTTTCATCAAAATGTGTGGTCCACTGCCATTCAGATTTGTGTAAGTTATACAACATTAAGGAACTGTATTTTGCCAAAACACAATTAACAAAAAGATTTAAGATTAATTTCATCCACCACCACTTCTTATTAAGCACTAGATTAACAGAAATGGTAAATAACTGCACCAGTTTACAGTGTCAGTAAACATGTGGTTACACACCTGAGCAAATAACAAATGTCACGTAACTGTGCAGCTATTTGTAGCATTAGTAAACAATCAAAATAAGGCACCTCATAAAAAAACTTTACTGCAAGCTAATTACTACTAGCTTCATGTCCAAAAATAAAAAGTGAACAAACCCCAGTTCAATGTTAGATTAGATTAAGTTAGGTTAGTATAATGCCATGACATTTAACAATGCACTTGTCACCTTACTTGGCATATGGATAACCCCAACTCTCATCCTACGTGGGGCCCCTAGTAACCCAGGGGCAACTCCAAAGTTCAATTTAAGGCACACTGTACTGTTGAACGAACGTACTTCATCCAGAATCTGCTTGTATGTTTTCCCCAGACGAACGTTTTCATGTAAAAAGGCAGTGATGTCAACACCACATTTATTCAGAACCTCATTTCTACAGGTTTCAACTCCTGCTTGAGTGAGTTTGCCCTGTTTAAAGGCCTGGATCAGCTTTGGATCTATCTCATCATAATGTTGCAAGATATTGCCACACATCTCTGTCATAATCATTATAGCATTTACGTCTGTTTCGAAGATAACATCACAGCATGTTGATGCTGGAAGAGATTAAGTCATGTGTACATTATTCTGAAAACTATACTACTTAAACTGGAATAAAGAAAAATACATAAATAGAATTAAAACTATCGCTGGGTAGTAGGTTTCAACTGGCTTCAAAGGAAGCGCAACCTTCTACGGTAGGGCAACAAATTTTTACTGCGAAATTCCACAGTTCAGGAATAAAACACAATACTTTTCTCCGGGCATTATAATATATACGGAATAAAACTTACACCTCCTCATTCGGGGAAGAGCTATTTAGGTCTCTTACCCCTCCGTCAGACATAAAACAAATGAAAAAAACGTGGCACTGAGCCACGACATTCCGCCCACATTGGATGTAAAGTTTAGCCTCGGCTTGTTATCGATAGCCTTCGATACCCTAATGATTCCATATTCACTTTCGACACGTTTTGCTGAAAAATTCAAGTAATGAACTATTTTTACCTTTTTGAATACGTTTGTTGCATGATCACTCTTTGGGCCACCATTGTATTTAAAAATAGACCTGACCAACCCATCTTACCTTGTGAATTATCAATTGGAATTCGTGTACTGATTGAAGCCTGCAGCATGGGATAAAATAATTTTGGCCACAAAACTGCAAAACATCCAGCCACAATCGCCAAAATGCAAATAGTTTTACCGGTTCCAAACTCGACAGCCATTTTCGTACTGCGTAGTCGTCAACGTCGACGCGCTCATTGCGCGTTTGTTCACTCATCCTCGCAAAACCGTCCTTGATACCAACAAATTGTCGGACGTACCAACCATAGCAGAACCAAACTACAGAATGCGTGTAATCTGAACCGCGGTGGAAAGAAAAGTTCAATATTATATTACAGGATGAAAATATCGCAAAGAAAACTAAGAATACCGCACGTATCATTATTATTTTCTTTTTTATCACCTGTATACAGGGCATTAAGTTACGTACCTGAAACAATCCACGTTTCTATCGTAAATAATAATAATAATGAAAAGCGCCCAAAATGTGTATGTTCACAGGTAGTTTAGCGTGCGAGTGTGGGCAGGCATAGCGTAGTCGGTATAGCAAGGCCAGGGATGGAATCCCTGTGGGGGCGAGATTTTCCACACCGGTCCTGGGGCCAACCCAGCCACCTATACAGTGGATACCGGGTCTTTCCCGGGGGTAAAGCGTCCGGGTGTGGCGTTGATCACCCACCCTCATTAGCCGAGGTTAAAGAAAGAGCAGAGCTATACATCTCCCACTCTGGGCCTTCGTGGCCTGTTCTAGGGTGAACTTTACAGTTGCCTTTAAGTGTGCGAGTTCCCACTGTCTTACTGAAATGTACACGTTCAATATTCCTTGCTAGAGCGCGATACAGGTTCAATTTCCGGCCGGGGCAAGTAATTTTCCTTCTTTACATTTTCCGTTCCGGCTATACGAGCCACCCAACTTTTTAGTTAGTGAATACAGGGGATCTTTCCTCGAAAGCAGAGCAGGTTAAAAACTCACCACCATCTAGGGATGTAGTTGAGAATTAGTGGCGTATGACATACAGCTTGGTCGCTTGTTCACACAGAATGCAACTACAGTTGAAGTTTTTCTGGTACGTGGCACCGTGTCAAGTCACAAATAATTCCCAACGTTTTAGTGCAGTTTGCTGCTCTGCAACAAACGCAGCCATTTCCTACTCGACGCGACATAATAAACCAGACGCCTCGAATTTCCATCTGTACCGCTCTACGAACTCGAATCATGAACCTACAGTTCTCGTCCGTGACACAGATCTCCATTCCCAGGATGAGTAATAGTTCTCTGCGTCTGCCGTACGTGGTGCTCTCGACTGTGGCGCTCATCTGTCCATCCTCCTACTCCACTATTAGGCGGTGGAACATCAAAGGACCGCTGGAAACAAGGACGTGGGGCGCCACAAGCGGCCACGACGGAGTTCCTTGTAGCCGGCTTGGCTCAGTGGGTGTGATTTGTGAATGATAGGTGGCAGGAAAAGTCTTTTCTGTGTGTATGGCCAATCACGTACGAGCCAGGTGAAAATTCTTTTAAAAAGATTGTTACAATTTTAGTACGAGGTAAAACTCTGTTACGGGATCGTTGGACCGACTGCACAATCCGGGACACAAGATGGCGGCGAAAAAACGCCGCTTACCGGCACGTGTGGCGCTGCTTGCAGGCACGTAAGGCGCTAGGGTTGGCCGTAAGTCTTTCACTTAATTTTTTTCTGACCCCGCGGGCAAAGTGCCAGATACAGCGCCCATTGCACAGATCATCCATTGAGTGGTGGTTGTGTTAGCTGCTTGTTTGCTGGTGGCGTGTCTGCTTCTGTTGGTTAGTTATATCGGCATCTGTGTTTGTGTATGTTACTTATATCTTTCATCTATTTGTTTTTTTGTCCGTTACTTATTACGGTCTTGTGTTTCGGGAGCGGAACATGGTTCAACGAATCAACGAAGTTTTTAGCAAGTACCAGGATCGTCTGCGGGAGATTCAGGCTATTCCGAGGCTGTCGTACGAACGTGGGCTACAACGTAGAGACGGTGCACCGAATAGGATGTTTCTTACGTGCCTTTTTTGTCACCACGAACTGGCGATTCAGTTTCTGAAGGACGTGGGACTTATTCGGAGTAAG
>JGI20166J26741_11455696_pt1 | contig 13407 bp, 13 predicted proteins | sample TergutCu122P5_FD_26741 | JGI IMG/M metagenome (IMG submission 26741)
CTGAGTTCGCCAGCCGCCGAGCTCAAGCTGGTAGGGATGCCGGTGGCGACAAGCAGCGCGGCGGTTGCCGGCGTCGGCACGGGCAGGACGCCATGCTGGGTTGCGACCGTGCCGGAGCCCAGCGCGGGCGGCGTGGCGTACAGCGTCCGGATACCCAGCAGATGCAACCCCAGACAGACGCCGCAGATATCGATGATGCTGTCGGCGCCGCCGATCTCGTGGAAGTGCACCGCATCGAAAGCGGCGCCATGTACCTGAGCTTCGGCCTGCGCCAGGGTGGCGAACACCTCGAGGGCTGAGGCGCGCGGAGCGCGGGGCAGCACCTCAGGCGGCGCGCTTTCAATCAGCGAGCGGATCGTTGCCCAGTCGCGTGCGGGAGCGTCTGCGGGCATGACCGCGCCCGGCGCGTCAACCGCGACGCCGTCAGCGCCCAGCACCTTGATACCGGTCGCGGCGATCCCGTGGCTGGTCGTGCGTTGCGCCTGCACGCTGACGTCAAGGCGCAGCGCGTCGGCCAGCGCCTGCAGATCGGCGACGCCGAACTGCCGGGTCTGCTCGCCGACCTCAAGGAGCGCTCCAAGGAACTTATCCCCGGAAACGCCGCTTGAACAATCCAGGTGAGCAATCAGGGCGGTCTGTGCAGAGTTCTCATTCATGTTCCTCAGTCTAGCAGAAATGCGCCGGAGGTCGGTCTTGTCCGGACGGTGGTGTAGTATAAGGACAGTCGATTAAAACGGATCGAAAGGATCGCGCGGATATGTCCACTTCCACCATCGTGCTCGTCAGTTTGGCAGTCGTGCTGGCTGCTTGCGCCGTCATTCTTCTGCTGGTGTTGCCACGACGCCTGCGCCGCAGTATGGAAGGCGCGCTCACGCCCTCGCTGGAAAAGTCGCAGGCAGACGCTCAGACGCAGGCGGCAGAGCTGCGGCGCGACATCGCGGAACAGCTTTCTCAGCAGGCGCAGCAAAACGAGCAGAAGCTGGAAAACATCCGCCAGACGCTTGATGTGAAGCTTGACGCGGTGCGCGCCTCGACTGAGGAGCGGATCACCGCGCTCACGCAGGACAATGCGAAGCAGCTTGACCGCATGCGCGAGACTGTTGACGAGAAGTTGCAGAAGACGCTTGAAGAACGTCTGGGACGGTCCTTCGCGCTGGTATCAAGCCAGCTGGAGCAGGTCAACAAGGGGCTGGGTGAGATGCAGACCCTGGCAAGCGGCGTCGGCGACCTGAAGAAGGTGCTCTCGAACGTGAAGACGCGCGGCATCCTCGGCGAGATCCAGCTGGGCGCCATTCTGAAAGAGATCCTTTCGCCGGAGCAGTACGAGGAGGATTTCGCGATCAAGCCGGGCTCGGGCGAGCGGGTTGAATATGCGCTGAAATTGCCGGGCGAAGGCGAGGGTGAAGTCTATCTGCCGATCGACGCGAAGTTTCCCACGGACCGCTACGCCGCCGTGCTGGACGCCTATGACGGCGGGGACGCCGAGGTGGTCGAGGCCGCGAAAAAGGAGCTGGATAAGTTCATCAAGGAGTCCGCGAAAGCCATCCACGACAAGTATATCGACCCGCCCCACACGACTGACTTCGGCATCCTGTTTCTGCCGGTGGAGGGGCTTTACGCTGAAGTCATTCAGCGCGGTCTGCTTGAGGAGCTTCAGGCAAAGTACCAGATCGTCATCACGGGGCCTTCGACGATGGCGGCCCTGCTCAACAGCTTGCAGATGGGCTTTCGCACGCTGGCCATCCAGAAGCGTTCGCAGGAAGTGTGGGCGGTTCTGGGCAAGGTCAAGAAGGAGTTCGCCACCTTCAGCGGCGTGCTGGAAAAGACTCGCCAGCGCCTGCATCAGGCCGACGACGAGCTCGACAAGCTGGTGGGTACGCGTACCAACCAGATCAACCGCGCGCTGCGCCGGATCGAGCTGAGCGGGGCAGACGAGGACGAGGCGTTGTTGTTGACGCAATCCGCCTTGGAGGATGAGTCGGAGACAGAAGACGCCGAGCCTGAGGGTTTGATGGGGTAATTGTGACTTTTTGCTTAACATTTGCGGGGGATGGTAAAATGGTAATGAAGGGTTCTGTGATCTGAGAGCTGAAAGCTGATAGGGCAGTAACGGGGTTCTCCGGATCACCAGATATACTATACGAGCACGCGGCTCAGGTCGCAGACGATAAGGGTTGATGAGGGAACACAGCATGGCAAATAAAAGCAGCATAGCGGACAAATTTCTTACCAGCATACTCCTGGGAGCCGCGATTGCGGGGATTGCCTACGCGGGCTTTCTGGTTGCTCTCCAGGCCTATAACTATGTTCAGTATGCGACGAGTAACAACAACGTGCGCCTGCTTGCAGGTGACAGCAACAGTGATTCTCTGCGCGCCGCGGTCGGTCTGGGTAATGCTCAGGATCAGGGCGGACAGACGCCAGAGTCAATCGCGGCGGCTCAGCGGCGCATCATCGACTTTGCGGCGTTGAAAAAGATCAACCCGGAGATTATCGGCTGGATCTATATTCCTAACTCACGCATCGATTATCCGATTGCGCAGGCCAAAGACAATGACTACTACCTGCACCACGACTTCTACGGGCGCCGCAGCTTTTCGGGTTGCATCTTCCTGGACAAGGCCGCCAAGCCGGATTTCACCAGTCAGGACTCGCCAGTCTATGGGCATCACATGCGCAATAAGTCGATGTTTGGCTCATTGGTTTACTTCCGTCAGGACAGTTTTGCGAAATCTCATCAGATCGCCTTCATCTATCTACCAGATAAAACGATCAAATACCAGTTCGTGATGGGTCAGGAGTTGTCGACAACAGAACTTCCCGCCAGCAAATATGACTTCAACACGATGACGATGATAACCTGTGATTATGACCAGGTGGGTAATCACTACATGGTGCGCGAGAAGTTTCTGAATTCCCGGGCGCCGGGCGAGGCCGATCCAAACGATCCGCCCGCCGCAGCGACCGCCGCCAACACCAAGAAGTAGGCGGGCGCGACCTGCCTCTCTGGCGGGCTGGTCGCTCTGATGCTCTGATGCTCAACCTTACTCGTCTCAGACTTTTACGCGAGTTTGCAAGTCGCAAAACCGTTGCCGCGACCGCCGAGGCGTTCTTCATGTCTTCTTCTGCGGTCAGCCAGCAGCTGGCAACGCTTGAACGCGAGACCGGCCTGGAGCTGCTGAAGAAGGAAGGCCGCAACGTCATTCTGACCGACGCGGCGCTCAAGCTGGTCAAGGACTCCGACGAGATATTTGCCGCGATGGAGCGCGCCGAGGCCTCGATCTCGCTGATGTCTGAAGGCGCAGGCGGGATCATCGAGCTCTCGGCGTTTCCGACCGCCGCGCGCTGCATCATCGTGCCGATGCTGGTGCGCCTTCGCGAAACCGCTTCCAACATCGCCATCCATGTGAGCGACCTTGAACCTGAAGAAGCGCTTCCGATGCTGCGCGGAGAAGAGCTTGACATCATGGTGTACTACGACTGGTCTCTGGTGCCCAGCGTGCCGTCCCAGGGTCTGGTCATCACGGAGCTTTTGAGCGAGCGTGTCTATCTTGCTCTGCCCAAAGCGCATCCGCTGGCTGCGCGGAAGGGGCCCGTTGCGCTGTCGGAGTTGGAGGACGAAAGCTGGATCGCCGGCTTCGAGTCGACTTCGATGGGCGCTCTGGTGCAGGCGGCGATGGGCCGCGCGGGCTTTGACGCGAATTATCACTTTCAGACCATGGACTTCGAAGTCATCCTGACCGCCGTCGCCGCGGGCCTGGGTCTTGCGCTCGTGCCCTCTCTGGGGATATCCGGCCAACATCAGGGGCTCGTCACGTTCAAGCGGGTCGCCGACATCGAGGTGAAGCGCGTGGTTAAGGCGGCCGTGCGCAAAGGTGCGGAGCAGACTCCGCTGACGCGTATCGTGCTGGGCATGCTGCGCGATATCAGCGAGGAAGTGCTCCAACAGCTGGATTTGATCAATGAGGAGATTAACTGATGATTGAGCTACGGATCGACCATGAACGCGAGGAGCGCTGCGGGTTTCCCGAGGTGGTGTTTGCGCCGGGCAAGACAATCGAACAGATCGTGGCGGCCGCCTCCGAGATCCTCGCGCACAGCGGCAAGGTGCTGGTGACGCGCACGACGTCCGAAGACTATGAGGCGGTTCGCGCCAGTATTCCGCAGGCGCGGTATCAGGCCGCGGCGCGGATCATCTCCGTCGGCGTCACGCACCCGGAAGAGCCGGTGGGCCTGATCCTCGTAGCCGCCGCCGGCACCGCGGACATCCCCGTCGCCGAGGAGGCTGCGGTGCTGTCCGAGGCGCACGGCGCCTGTGTCCAGCGGCTCTATGACATCGGCATCGCCGGCGTGCATCGCGCGCTTGAGCACGTCGACGAGCTGCGCGCCGCGCGCGTCATCATCGCGGTGGCGGGCATGGAGGGCGCCTTGCCTTCGCTCATCGCGGGGCTGGTCAGCGTGCCGGTGATCGCAGTTCCCACCAGCGTAGGCTACGGCGCGCAGTTCGGCGGTCTGGCTCCGCTGCTCACGATGCTGAACTCCTGCGCCGGTGGCATCGGGGTCGTCAACATCGACAACGGCTTCGGCGCCGCGGAACTGGCTTGTCGCATCAATGACCCCAGCTGGGCATAGAGTGAACACAAAAGGGCCGGCCCTTCCGTAGTGTTCGCCGGTCTTCCTGTAGTAAGATAGAGGGTGCGCTGGAGTGGGCCGGGAAGGCTTGGACGGCGGCATACCGTGAACCTGGTCAGGATCGGAAGATAGCAGCCATAAGCAGTCCCTGCTGAGCGTCCAAGTCTACCGGACCCACTTCAGCGCCCCATTCAAGTCGATACCGTATCACCAAGGAGTCCTGTGGCACACACGTCGTTTTATCGCACCTATCGTCCGGCGACCTTTGCCGACATGGTCGGCCAGAAACACATCGAACGCACGCTGAGAAACGCGGTCGCCACTGACCAGGTTGCGCACGCCTACCTCTTCAGCGGTCCGCGCGGCACGGGCAAGACCACCACGGCGCGCATCCTGGCGGCGGCTCTGCTCTGCGAGCACACGGAAGGCGGCGAGCCGGACGGCAGCTGCGCGCAGTGCCGGGAGGTGGCAGCTGGCGCCCACCCCGATGTCATGGAACTCGACGCGGCCAGCCGCACGGGCGTTGACAACGTGCGCGAGGAGATCATCGCGCGCGTGCAGTTTGCTCCCGTACGCGGGCGCTCGAAGATCTACATCATTGACGAGGTCCACATGCTCTCGACCGGCGCCTTCAACGCCTTTCTCAAAACGCTTGAAGAGCCGCCGGCGCACGTTGTCTTCATCCTCTGTACGACCGATCCGCAGAAGGTGCCGGAGACGATCCGCAGCCGCTGCCAGCAGTTTGAATTTCGTCCCTACACGGTCGAAGAGCTGAGCGAGCAGCTCCAGCGCATCGGCGCCGCCGAGGGCATCGCGGCCGAGCCGGCCGCACTCGCGCTCATCGCGGCGCGCGCGCGCGGCGGCATGCGCGACGCCATCACCACCTATGAGCAGCTGGCGGCCTTTACCGACAACAACATCACGGTCGCCGCGGTCGAGTCCACACTCGGCGGCGCCGACGCAGCCAGTCTGGCCGCCCTTGTGCGCATCGTGGCGACGGACGACACACCGGCCTGTTTCAGGTGGGTTGCCGAACAAGTCAGCAAGGGCGCCGATCTGCCGGAGCTTATCAGTGCGCTTATCGGCTACGTGCGCGACCTCTATGTGCTGCAGGTGATCGGCGCGCAACCTGGCGTCATCGACCGCAGCGAGGCCGAACTGGCACGTATGAACGAGCTGCTGTCCCAGCTGGGCGGCCCCGAACAGATCGCGCGCATGCTCGACCTGCTGGCCGAGCTCTCCGTGGCGCTGCGCTGGACCAACGAGCCGCGCACCCTGATCGAGCTTGCCCTGGTTCGCATGACGCGCCCCGAAAGCGACCTCTCCCTGGCAGCTCTGTCACAGCGGATCGAAGCGCTGACAAAAGGGGCTGGGTCCCCTTCGTCAGCCTCCGGCATGACAAAAGGGACCCAGCCCCTTGTGTCAGCGGCGGCCCCGCCTACTGACGCCGGGCGGCTCTGGCGCCAGGTGCTGGACCAGATCAAGCAGACGGCGCGCAGCCGCTACGCGCTGTTCGTCGAGGCCGAACTTGAGCCTGATCCGGAGGGCGGCTACGTGCTGAGCTTCGCGCCGGGCGCAAGCTTTGCGCTCAAGGCTGCCAAGGAGGCTGACAACGTCGCGCTGCTGCGCGCGACCTTCGAACAGCTGAGCGGCCAGAGCCCCTCACTGCGTTTTGTACTGCGCGCCGATCCGCAACTTCCGGGCATGCCCGCGTCGGACGTGGCCATCAACGATGCCCCCGCAGACCCCCTTCCGGCGCCGGCTCTGCATCCGACGCCGCCTGCTGCCGCCGCCGTAACCGGCCCCGCCAAGGACGCGCAGGCGATCTTTGCCGATCTGGGGGCGCTCCCGCTGTCCGGCTACGAGGCGCTCAACGACTCCGACGAACCAGAACCCGAATAAAGAAAGGCACTCACCGATGGCTCAGTTCAATATCCAGAAACTCATGAAACAGGCGCAGGAGGCGCAGGCGAAGATGGAGGCGGCCCAGCAGGAGCTGGCCGCAACGACGGTCGACGCCAGCGCCGGCGGCGGCATGGTCAAGGTCACGATGCGCGGCGACAACCAACTGCAAAGTATCACGATCGATCCGCAGGCCGCAGGTACGGACGACATCACGATGCTCGAAGACATGATACTTGCCGCAGTCAACGAGGCGGCGCGCTCGGTGGCCGAGCTCGCCAGCTCCAAGATGGACAGTGTGACCGGCGGAATCGACATCCCCAACATCCCCGGTCTGATGTAGGCGAGCAGCCTGCCTGCGCGGATCTGTCCCATGAACTACCCGCTCCCCATCCAAAAGCTTCTTGACGAGCTTGAACGCCTGCCCGGCGTCGGCCCGAAGAGCGCGCAGCGCATCGCCTACCATCTGCTTGACGCCGACCCAGCCGACGCCCGACGCCTGGCTGGCGCGCTGACCGAGGTCACCGAGACGGTGCACTTCTGTCCGCGCTGCTTCGACTTCGCCACCGGCGAGCTCTGCGCGATCTGCGCGAACCCCAGTCGCGACGCAAGTCTGCTTGCTGTCGTCGAGGAGCCGCGCGACGTCGGCGCCATCGAGCGCACGGGCGAGTATCGCGGCTACTACCACGTGTTGCATGGCGCAATCTCGCCGACCGATGGCATCGGCCCCGACCAGTTGCGCGTGCGCGAGCTGATGGAGCGCCTCGGCGAGAAGGCCGACGTCGCCGAGGTCGTGCTCGCCACCAATCCCAACGTGGAGGGCGAGGCGACCGCCACCTACCTGGCGCGCCTCATCAAGCCGATGGGCATCCGCGTCACGCGCATCGCGAGCGGTCTGCCGGTGGGCGGCGACCTTGAGTATGCCGACGAAGTAACCCTCGGCCGCGCCCTCGAAGCTCGCCGGGAGCTCTAGACGCTGATTGGCGGCGTTGCTGCGAAGCTCGCGGGCCATAAACTTAGAGGAAACTTCTTTCACTCTTCCGGTTTTCCAGTACAATGAGAATCTACGTTGCGCGTGTGCGCGGCGTCTGTCATCCCTTTATGAGAAAGGATCGCGATGTCTGCAACATTAACTGAAATCCGCTGGCACGCGCGCGCAGGGCAAGGGGCGGTCACTGCGGCCAAGCTCGTCGCCGAGTCGGCCTTATACGAGGACAAGTACCTCCAGGCGATGCCGGAGTACGGTCCCGAGCGCACGGGCGCCCCGCTCAAAGCTTACACGCGCGTCTCGAGCGAGCCTATCGAAGTCTGCAACAACATCGAACACCCTGATGTGGTCATCGTGCTCGACGAAACGCTGCTTGGAGTCGAGGACGTGGCCGTGGGTATGAGTCCGGAAGGCGCCGTCATCGTGAACACGACGCGCTCGCCCGAAGAGCTGCGCGCAGCAGAACTCTCCGCGTTGCCGGACAGCGTCACCCTCGCGACGGTCGACGCCAGCGGCATCGCCGTGGCCACGATCGGCCGCGACATCCCTAATACTCCCATCGTCGGCGCGCTCTCGAAGGTACGCCCCATCGTGGCGCCCGACTCGATCAAGGGTCAGCTCGTCAAGACCTTTGGTAAGAAATTCGCTCAGGAGATGATCGACGCCAACCTTGCGAGCGTCGATCGTGCGTATGAGGAGGTGCAAAGTGAGTAGTAACGTCGTCTGGGACGTCAGTGATTACGAGAGCTGGACGCCCGAAGAGTTTCCGCCGGGGATGTGCGGTCTGGCTGGCGCCAAGTCCAAGGAATACATCACGGGCAGCTGGCGCAGCATGCGCCCGCTCTGGAACAAGGAGAAGTGCACGAACTGCCTGATCTGCTGGGTGAACTGCCCGGACAGCGCGATCGAGGTCGAAGACGGGCAGATGGTTGGCGTCGACCTTGATCACTGCAAGGGCTGCGGCGTCTGCTGCACCGAATGCCGTTTTGAGGCCCTGCGCCTGCTGCCTGAGCACTGCGACGAGGTCAAGTGCAGCGAAGGTCCCGTTCTTGACGAGGCAGCTCAGCCCTCGACGATGAATCCGGAGGTGTAGACATGGCCGTCGAACAGAAAATCATCGCCGCGACCGGCAACGGTATCGTTGCCGAAGCCTATCGCCAGATCGAGCCAGACGTCGTCTGCGCGTACCCGATCACACCCCAGACGACCATCGTCGAGGAATTCGCGAAGTTCGTCGCCGCCGGCAAAGTGAAAACCGAGTTCGTCACGGTCGAGTCCGAGCACAGCTCGATGTCGGCCTGCATCGGCAGCGCCGCCGCTGGCGCGCGCACCTTCACGGCGACCAGCAGTCAGGGACTTGCGCTCATGTTCGAGGAGCTCCTCGTGGCCTCCGGCCTGCGCCTGCCGATCGTCATGGTCAACGCGAACCGCGCGCTGGCGGCTCCTATCAACATCCACGGCGATCACAGCGATGTCATGAGTGCGCGCGACACCGGCTGGGTCATCCTCTTCGCGGAAAACGCGCAGGAGGCCTACGACCAGACGATCATCGCCCCGCGTATCGCGGAGGCAAACCTTCTGCCGGTCATGCCGACGCTTGACGGATTTATCACCACGCACGCCATCGCGCGTGGCGAGGTGGTCGACGACGCCACCGTCAAAAGCTTCGTGGGCGAGTATCATCCTGCGCATGCGCTGCTTGACCCCGAGCCCATCATGGTGGGCGGTTTCGCCAACCTGGGTAATACCTACATGAAGATCAAGCAGGCGCAGCGCGCGGCCGCTGACGGCGCCCTGGCCTCCGTCAAGCAGATCGCCGACGAGTGGGCCGCGCTCACCGGACGTTCCTACGACCACGTGGAGGGCTTCGGTCTGGAGGACGCCGATCTGGTCATCGTGATACTGGGCAGCGCCGCCGGCAACGCCCGCGCCGTTGCGCGCGAGCTACGCGAAGGCGGCAAGAAGGTCGGCATCGTCAAGCTGCGCACCTATCGGCCCTTCCCCTCGGCAGAACTTGCCGCGGCGCTCTCGCGCGCCAAGGCCGTTGCTCTCATGGATCGTTCCGACAGCTTTGGCGCCTTCGCCGGGCCGCTCGCTCTTGATACCATGACCGCACTGTACGCCCACGACCTGCATCCGCAGACTCGCCGCTATATCTACGGCTTGGGCGGCGCAGACGTGAAACTTGAATATTTCCGGCGCGTCTACGAGGATCTGGAGGCGTCGCTTGCCGGCGCCCCTGACCCCGGCCTGACGTATCTGGGCACGGATTAGGAGGCAGACATGGCAACTATCAAAGAACTCACCACCCTGCCCGAGCGACTGAGCGGCGGGCATCGCCTCTGCGGCGGCTGCGGCGCGTCGATCGCCGTGCGCCAGGTACTGATGGGCGCCGGCGACGCCGAGGTCGTTTCGGCCGTGGCGACCGGATGTCTGGAGGTGTCCTCGACCATCTACCCCTACGGGGCCTGGAACGGAGCTGTCATCCACAACGCCTTTGAGAACTCAGCCGCGACGATGAGCGGCGTCGAATCCGCCTTCAAGTCGCTGAAACGCCAGGGTAAGATCGACGCGGACCGCGAGCTGAAGTTCGTGGCTTTCGGCGGCGACGGCGGCACCTACGACATTGGCTTCCAGTCGCTGTCCGGCGCGATGGAGCGCGGCCATAACATGGTCTACGTGTGCTACGACAACGGCGCCTACATGAACACGGGCATCCAGCGCAGCTCCGCGACGCCGCAGTACGCATGGGCGACGACCTCTGAGGTCGGCAGCGCCCAGTCCGGCAAGATCCAGCGCCGCAAGGACCTGACGAGCATCATGGCCGACCACCGCATCCCCTACGTGGCACAGGCCTCCGTGGGCTACTGGCAGGACGTGGTCAGGAAGGCCGAGAAAGCCTTTGCGGTCGAGGGCCCGGCCTTCCTCAACATCCTTGCGCCCTGCCCGCGTGGCTGGAGAAGCGACGCCGCGCAGACCACGGCGCTCTCGCGTCTGGCGGTCGAGACGGGCTTCTGGCCCAGCTTCGAGGTCGAAGGCGGCGTCTGGCGTATGACCATGCCGGCAAAGACCAAAAACGGGCTGACCCCGGTCGTCGAGTTCCTCAAGACCCAGGGTCGCTTCAAGCACCTGTTCAAGCCGGGCAACGAGACCCTGCTTGAGCAGCTGCAGCAAGACGTCAACGACTACTACGCCTACCTGCAGCAACGCTGCGCGCAGACGGCCTGAACGACCGCAAACCAAGAGAGCGCTTCTGGCGCACCAGACAGAAGCGCTCTCTGAGGGCCCCCTTGATCACGCCACCAACTGAAGCGGAATTCGACGATCTGATTGCGCGCGCGATCGGCCAGCTCTCGCGGGAGGGGATCGAGGGGCTTGAGAACGTCGCCATCACCTCCGCGGACGCGCCGACGCCCGACCAGCTGCAGAAGCTTCAGATGCGCGGCGACCAACTCCTGCTGGGACTGTACGAGGGAGTCCCGCTGACCAAACGCGGCATCCACTACAACTTCGCCCTGCCCGACAAGATCACGCTGTTTCGGCTGGCGCTTGCGCATGTCGCGACGGACGAAGGCGACCTCTTTAAACGCATCCGGCATACGCTCTGGCACGAGGTCGCGCACTACTATGGGCTGGATCACCCCGCCATCTACGCGCTGGAAAAGCGCTCTCCACAGGAAAATCAGTAACAAACGACCCTCCAGCGGTCGTTTTCTCACGGTAAAGCGCCATTTGCCGTAACCTTTTCGGAAAAAATGCCACTTATATATAGTTGGAGTGGTATTTTATTGGTAAATACTTCTCTAGATTTTTGAGTTAATTATCAAAGGATGAGCGGTGGATGCGCTCTCGTAAAAGTAGGGGGAACCATGAGAAGAATGAAAAAAGTCGAAAAAAGGACGGGGGAGAGGGCCGTCTCTGTCAACAGCGCGGATATCACGCGTCTGGTGAAAGAGGCCCAACGCGGTTCAGACCGGGCCTTCCGGGAACTGTACAGGATCTATTATCCGCAGATCTACTACTTCGCGCTCAAACATCTGCACTCTGAGGATCTTGCAGAGGAGGCGACGCAGGCCTGCTTTTTCGGCGTCTGCACCAACTTCAGTCAGCTGCGCGCGCCCGAGTCCTTCCAATACTGGATCTTTTGCATCGCGCGGCGCGCCGTGCAGACGATTCAAAGCGAGCGCAGGCGCATCGACAGCCATGAATGCTCGCTCGATGAGGGCGAGAGCGATTGGGTAGAAGGCCTGCCCCTCCAGGTCACCGACCCGTCCGGACAAAGTCCCGAGTCTCTTCTGGAGACGCGGGAGGTGCAGAGCGCGCTCTACGCGGGCATCGAACATCTCCCTGCTGTGCAGCGCGAAACCATCATCTTGTACTACCTTGCGGGCTTCAGCATTGCCGAGACTGCCGAGTTGCTCGACATCACGACTGGCGCCGTACGCAAGCGCCTGTATGATGGCCGCACGCTGCTGAAAAAACGCTTCATTCAGCCCTTGAGCGAGATCGCCGACGAGACGCCCCTCGAGTTCGCGGAGCGCCAGATGCAACGGCGGATACTGGCGGAGTTCTTCGGGCAGGACCCCGAAGGGCAGGGCGCCCACCGCGCCGATTCCGAGGAGGTCCTCAGCCTGCCCGCTCTCACGGCGCAGGCCGTGGTCCGACAGACTGCAAAGAGCGCGCATACGCCGGGATACGGCGAACACCTGCGCTGTGCCGTCGCGAAGAAGGCGGCCTCCGCGAAGCGGATCGTGCCCAAGGTCGGGGCGCCCCAGCCTTCGCTTGCCAAAGAGGCGCTGATAATCGGTGTGGCCACCGTCATGGTCACCGCGATGGCAGTCAGTTGCCACGCGCTGATGCGGAGAGAAGCTCCGGTAAGCGCGACGCAACCCGCGCAGCTCTACCTGCGCCCGCGCCCGAAGACAGCGGCAAAGGTTGCCAGCCTGGCTGCGACGACAACCGCCAGCTTTGCGGAGTCGGCCGCAAGACCCCAAACAGACAACAACCAAACTTCCGCCATCCGGGCGCCCGCGTCACAGCCGGCGCCCCAAGCGCAGGCAGCCGCCGTTCCGACGATCGTGCTTGCCTGCGAAACTCTGAGTTATCCGGTTGGGTCCGCCGTGTCGGCCGACCAAATGCTGGCCGACTGCGGGGCCGTCGCTTACGACGCGCGCGGCGTGGTTCTGCCGATGTCCCTTATCGAATGGCAGACCGTCGACTTCAATCGCCCCGGAACCGCGCACGTCTACCTGGAAGCTCACGACTCCGCAGGCGCCAGCGCCTCGCAGACCCTCTCCATCACCATCATCCCCTGAAACCTCCCAAACCTCCCAAAGAGCCAACTACCTCCGGGACAACCTCGTCGCCTGAGCGACTTATCTATTGACGGTGGTCCGACAATCCATCGAGTCGTATCCAGAAAAGTTATGCTGAGCAACAGGCCAAAGGTAACGGCCAGGTAACGTGAGTCCGCGAAACCGGTGTTTCCCGTAACCTTTTCCACGTATTCTCCACTTTCTTAATAACAGACAGGAAAAGAGGAATAGCGGACTCGGGAAAAAGGAAGGGAGAATAGGCAGGGGGCTTTCAAAGCGTGGGGGAATAAACAGGTACGTCTTTTCCTATAAGTAGTCAAAACCAAATAGTTTTCAAGGGACACACGTCATACGACGCTTGGTAGCGCTGTGTGTCTGGAGGGGATCAGGCGAGCCATCAAACCCCGCCTGCCCAAAATGAGGGAGGAATAACCTATGCGAATAAAGTCTTTATCAGGACGACGCATACTGGGAGCGCTGCTCGCAATCGCGCTGCTTTTCCAGATGATCGCCCCGATGTCGACGCCGCTGAGCGCCCAGGCCTCAACGGCCGCCGGAGTCGGCACGATC
>JGI20166J26741_11455807_pt1 | contig 13407 bp, 11 predicted proteins | sample TergutCu122P5_FD_26741 | JGI IMG/M metagenome (IMG submission 26741)
GGCGCAGCCCGCGTCCGACGACCTGTTCGCACAGCAGTTGGGAGCCGAACGCCCTGATGCCCAGGATGTGGGTGACGGTGTTGGCGTCCCAACCCTCGGTAAGCATGGCGACGGAGACGACGCAGCGGACGTCGGCGCCGAGCTTGTCGCGTTTGCCGACGGTGTTCATGACCTCGCGCAGGATGTCCTTCTCCGTCAGGGCGTCGGCGTCCGCGCCGGGCTTGGCCCGCCGGTACTCGGCCCGGAACGCCTCGATCTCGGATGCTGCGGCCTCCATGAAGTCCTTGCTCAGCGCCTCGCCGGAGTCGAGCTGCGCCGAGTCGATCAGCACCGTCGGCGGGCGGGACAGCGGCAGGCCGTTTTGCACGTTGCTGAACAATCCGAGGTGGCCGGGGGCGTGACGGACTGTGCCGTCGGGCAGCTCGACGGCGAACCCAGCGACCCACTCGTAAACCAGCTTCGAGACGACGGTGTTGGGGGCGACGATGATCATCACCGGCGGCGGCTCGCCCAGCGACTCAAGGCTGTCCTGCCACTGGTGATACGACTTCTCATAGCTGCGATACAGCGACTCCAGCGCGCCCTGAAGCTCGGCCGGCGGGGTCCAGCCAGCGTCCATGTCGGCGTTGCGGCGTTTCGGCAGCTTGGTGCCGATGAACTCCCACAGCCGCAGGTAGGTGACCAATTCGGTGTCGGTGGCGTCGTCATCGACGGGGGTGCGCGGCACCTTAACGATGCCGGACTCGATGGCGTCCATCAGCGAGAAGTCGCTGATCGTCCAGGGGAAGATGTAGCCCTCTGGGTGGCCGGAACCGCCGATGAAGAACGGTGTGGCCGACATGTCGTAGACATGCTTGACGCCGACGCGCTTCGCCACCCAGGTGAGGCCGGTGAACCAGACACCGGCCTCCTTGTTCTGCTCGTCTTCGTCCTTGCTGCGCTTGCCCGTCGTGTCGGGGTTGTAGCGGTAACAGTGGTGGGCCTCGTCGTTCAGTACCACGATCTCAGACTCGCGGGTGGCATCCTTGCCCAGCGAGAAGCTGCGCAGCACCCGCGTGACGACCGCGTCCGGGGTCTCCTTGAACGGATCGTCCAGCGGTTTCTGGCCGGGACGCGCGAGCAGAATCTCGCGGGTGGTCTTCGCCACACCCTTGATATCTTTAGCGTCGCCCTGCAGGAAGGCGTGAAAGTTGGTGACGACGATCTGGGCCTTGCGCAGATGCCCCTGATACTGGGCCGGGACGATGTCGCGCTCGTCGTAGTAGTTGCCGGGGCTGCCCGGCGTCAAGACGCGCAGTCGGTCACGGATCGTGATCGACGGGGTGACGACCAGGAACCGCTTGGCGAAGCGGGGGTCGCGGGGGCTGGCGACCTTGTTGATCGTCTGCCAGGCGATCAGCATCGCCATCACCACCGTCTTGCCGGTGCCGGTGGCCATCTTCAACGCCTGGCGCGGCAGACCGGCGTTGTACTCGCCGTTCTGGTCTAGGAGGTACTGCTGCCAGGCCGGGGAGAATCCGTCACGCCCGGCGGCCTCCGCCAGATAGATCGCCGTCTCGGCCGCTTCCCGCTGGCAGAACAGCACCCGGTTGTCACGATGCTCGTCCGCCCAGTACTCCAGCAGGTTGCGCGTCACCGGGGTGACGTGCGGATAGCGGCGGTTGCGCCACAACTCGACGGCCCGGCGCAGATCGTTGATCAGCGGGTTGGTCTCCCGCCGGTCGCCCGTGATGTCGAAGTCCAGCTCATCCTGGGTACCGCCGACGCCGCGCGTCTTTTTCGCCTGCGCGATTGGCACATACGACTCTGAGACACGCCTGCCCTCCCGAATGACCCCAGTCGGGCCGTGCGCCCCGATCTCGAAGTGACGCTCGGGCGCGTCAAAGGGGCCGTTGATGATCGGGTTGGCCAGGCTGGCCAGCACGTCGTCGCCCATCGTGTCTCCTCCGAGCATTCATCAGCCGGGCTTTCGCCGGCTGACGAGCCCGGCTGACAGCCGGAGACGCTCCAGGCAGCCAGCGCTGTGGCCGGTGAAAGACCTACCTACGATTATCCCGCACCCCACCGACATTTCTGTGCCTGAACGACCATGGTGGTCCAGGCTGATTGGTGGTGCCTGTGCCACCTGAGCGAAGACGACGATTACAAGGTCAACAAGGCGATCCAGTAGCGGGCCCCTTTGGGGGAGGTTTGAACAGTTCAACCTAGTAGCCCCGAGCGGATTCGAACCGCCGTTTCAGCCTTGAGAGGGCCGCGTGCTAGGCCGCTACACAACGGGGCCATTTGCTGCACCGAAGCACCATGACGGCACTCGTTGGGGTACCAGGACTCGAACCTGGACTGACGGAACCAGAATCCGGCGGGCTGCCAATTACCCCATACCCCAGAATCCGGCACAGCGTCCATCAACTCTACGTGATACGACGCGCTCAGACAACGCGACGTCCGGCCGGCAGCGCGCACATGGCCGGGCAAGGTAGGCTAGGTCGGTCACGTCAGGCGCTCAGCGCCTCGATCCAGGAGAGAACCAGATGCGGCGTACCGGCTGGCTGATCGGACTCGTCATTGTTTCAGTCGCCCTAGTGGTGGCGGGCTGCGTCGGCGGGGGAAGCAGGACGACCACCAAGGAATTGCGCGTCGGCGCGACGGCCGTGCCCGACTCGATGGACCCGACGACGAACTCCAACGCCGCGATCCCGCAGGTGCTGCTGTACAACGTCTACGAGACGCTGGTCAAGCTGGACGGCGAAGGCAAGATACGGCCCCTGCTGGCCAAGGAGTGGACTGTCAGCAACGACGGCCTGACCTACACGTTCTCGCTCCAGCCCGACGCGACGTTCGCCAGCGGGGCGCCGGTCGATGCCGCCGCGGTGGTCTCGAGCATCCAGCGCGTTCAGCAAGACCCGTCGGTGACGCCGGTCAACAAGGCGCAGATGTCGGTCGTCGCCGCGGCCTCCGCCGTCAACGCCACGACGGTGAAGGTGGTGCTGAGCAAGCCGTCCAACTCGTGGCTCTACGACATGACCGGTAGCGCCGGGATCATCGTCGACCCCGCCAACGCCGGCGACCTGGCCAACAGTCCCGCCGGTTCCGGCCCCTTCGTCCTGAAGCAGTGGAACAAGGGCACGTCGGTGGTGCTGGCCAAGGCTCCCAAGTACTGGGGCACGCCGTCGCTGTTCGACCAGGTGACGTTCCGCTACTTCGGCGACGCCAATGCGATGAGCACGGCCATGCTGTCTGGCGACCTCGACATCGTCTCGAACCTGACCACGCCGCAGGCGCTCGGCCAGTTTTCGGACACCTCCAAGTACCAGGTCATCAAGGGCACGACGAACGGCGAGATCGTCTTGGGCTTCAACGACCAGAAGGCGCCCTTCACCGACGTCCGCGTGCGGCAGGCGATCTGCTACGCCGTCGACCGCAAGGCCCTGATGGACGCCGTGTGGGCCGGGCAGGGCACGCTGATCGGGTCCATGGTGCCGCCGACGGATCCGTGGTACGAGGACCTGTCCCAGACCTATCCGTTCGACCCCGCCAAAGCCAAGGACCTGCTGGCCCAGGCCGGCTTCGCGCAGGGCTTGACGGTGAACCTGCAGGTGCCCACGCTGCCGTACGCCACCGGCGCCGCGCAGTTCATCGCCAGCCAGTTGAAGGATGTCGGCATCACGGTCAACGTGTCCGAGCTCGACTTCCCGGGCACCTGGATCGACCAGGTGATGACCCGCGGCGACTACGACATGACCATCATCGCCCACGTGGAGCCGCGCGACATCGTCAAGTGGGCCGACCCGGCGTACTACTGGCACTACGACAACTCGGACTTCAAGAATCTGATCGCCACGGCCGACCAGACGCTCGACCAGGCACAGTACGTCTCCCAGATGCAGCAGGCCGCCAAGCTCCTGGCCACGGACGCGGCAGGCGACTTCTTGTGGCTGCTGCCCAGCCTGATCGTCGCCCCCCCGACCATCACCGGCATCCCCGCCAATGCCGTCACCGAGAGCTTCGACCTGACGGCCATCGCTTCGAAGAACGGATAGCGGTGGCCGTCGCGCGGGCGCTGCTCGGGCGGCTCGCCGTGCTGCTGGCGAGTCTTGCGGTCGCGTCCGTCGCCGTGTTCGGCCTGATCAACCTGCTGCCGGGCGACGTGGCGTCCGTGATCCTGGGTTCCTCGGCGACGCCCGACGCCGTCCAGGCCATGCGCGAACGCCTCGGACTCGACGTCGCCTGGCCGATCCGCTACCTGCACTGGCTGGCAGGTCTGTTCCATGGCGACCTGGGGCGGTCGGCGCTGACCGGCGCGCCGATCGGTCCGGACATCGCTTCGACGCTGTCGGTGACGGCCTCGCTGGTGATCATGGGCATGCTGCTGGCCATCCTCGTGGCGGTGCCGCTCGGCGCCTTCGCGGCCATGCGCCGGCGCCATCTGTCTGGCACCGTCGTGTCGGTGCTGTCGCAACTCGGCATGTCGGTGCCGGCGTTCCTGGCCGGCATCGGGCTGGTGCTCGTGTTCGCCGTCGGCCTGCGGTGGCTGCCCGCCAACGGCTACACGCCGTTTCTGGCGGATCCGCTGGACTGGTTGCGGCGTCTGATCCTGCCCACGGTGGCGCTGGCCATCGTGCAGGCGGCGGTGCTGGTTCGGTACGTCCGCGGAGCGTTCGTCGACGTCTTGGGCAAGGACTACTTCCGCACGGCCCGCGCGATCGGGTGGACGCGGCGGCGCGCCATCATGCGGCACGGGCTGCGCAACGCGGCACTGCAAGTCGTCACCGTGATCGGGCTGCAGGTCGCGACGCTGTTGGTCGGTGCCGTGGTGATCGAGAACGTCTTCGTGCTGCCCGGGTTGGGTGCCCTGCTGCTGCGCGCAGTGCAGTCGCGTGATCTGCCCATGGTGCAAGGGATCGTCATGGTGCTGGTGGCCCTGATCCTTGTCATCAACGCGATCGTGGACATGGTGTACACGGCCATCGACCCGAGGCTTCGGACCGAGACGACCGACGCGGACGAGGTGGCGGCATGAGGCGCTCGAAGGTGCTGGTCGTCGGCGCGGTGCTGGTCGGCCTGGTGGTGCTGCTGGCCGTCGTGTCGTGGCTCTGGCATCCCTACGACGTGAACCACGTGGACGCCACGGCCCGGCTGCTGCCGCCCGGGCGATCCCATCTGCTCGGCACGGACGGCCTGGGCCGTGACACCCTGTCGCGCCTGCTGATCGGGGCCAGGGTGTGCCTGGAGGTGGGCGTGATCGTCGTGGCGATCGGCGCGCTCCTGGGTGTTCCGCTGGGCCTTGCGGCGGCGGCGTCCAAGGGCCTGGCGGGAGGGGTGCTGGGGCGCGTCACGGACTTCCTGCTGGCCTTCCCGGCGCTGCTGCTGGCGATCCTGCTGGCAGCCGCCCACGGGGGCGGTTCGATCGGCACGGCGATGGCCGCCATCGGCATCGCGTCGATCCCGGCGTTCGCGCGGGTCACGCGGGGCGCCGCGTTGCAGGTGCTGAGCCAGGATTACATCCTGGCCGCCCGGGCGAGCGGCATCTCCCCGCTGCGCGTGACGCTCACCCACGTGCTGCCCAACGTCGCGCCCGTGGCGCTGGTGCAGGCGTCGGTCAGCTTCGGCCTGGCCATCCTGGCCGAGGCGTCACTGTCGTATCTGGGGCTGTCCGTCGCGCCGACCACGCCGACCTGGGGACGCATGCTGGGGGACGCCCAGCAGTACATCTTCACCAATCCGGGCCTGATGCTGTGGCCCGGCCTGGCCATCGCGCTCGCCGTCCTCGGTTTCAATCTGCTCGGCGACGGTCTGCGCGACACGTTCGACCCGACGCTGCGGGAGGTGCGCTGACCATGGGTGAGGCGCCACCGCTGCAGATCGCCGGCCTCAGCGTCGACTTCGGCCGGCGGCGGCGCCCCGCGCTGCGCGGCCTCGACCTGACGCTGGAGGAGGGGCAGCGCCTCGGGCTGATCGGCGAGTCGGGCTCGGGCAAGTCGGTGACCGCCCTGGCCATCATGGGGCTGTTGCCCGAGAACGCCCACGTCGGCGGTTCGATCCGCTGGCGGGGCCGCGAGCTGGTCGGTCTGGAAGACAGCCAGTACGCCAAGCTGCGCGGCGATGCCATCAGCCTGGTGTTCCAGGAACCGATGACCGCACTCGACCCGACGATGGCCGTCGGCATGCAGGTGGCCGAGGTGCTGCGTCTGCACTACGCCCGCTCACCGGCCGATGCGGCCAAGTACCACGTCGACGACGCCCACATCGCGGGCGACGCCCGGTCCCGCGTGATCGGCATCCTGGACGAGGTCGGCGTGCGCGAGCCGGAGCGCGTGGCGGCGAGCTTCCCGCATCAGTTGTCCGGCGGTCAGCGCCAGCGCGTCCTGATAGCCATGGCGCTGATCAACCGGCCCGATCTCATGATCCTGGACGAGCCGACCACGGCGCTGGACGTCACGGTGCAGGTCCGCGTGCTGCAGCTCATCGACCAGGAGCTGACCGCCACCGGCGCGGCCGCCCTGTTCATCAGCCACGACCTGGCCGTCGTGTCACAGGTCTGCACGCAGGTCGCCGTCATGCTGGACGGCAGCATCGTCGAGCAGGGCAGCGTGCGGCGCATCTTCGAGAGTCCGCGCCACGCCTACACGCGCGAACTCGTGGCCGCGGCCAGGCTGGACGATGTGGCCCCCGGGCAGGCGGTGGACGATGACTGAGGCGACCCAGGCCGTTCCGGAGTTCGACGTTCGCGCCGTCGGGCGCACCTTCGGGCGCGGCGCCGGCCGCACGACGGCGGTGGACGACGTCACGCTGCAGGTGTGGCCGGGCCAGCGCGTCGGCATCGTGGGGGAGTCCGGCTCGGGCAAGTCCACGCTCGTGCGCATGATGGCCGGCCTGCTGGCGCCGATCAGGGGCAGCATCGACTTCCAGGGCCGATCGATCGCCGGCCTGCGCGAGCGCGACCTGGGTGCCCTGCGGGCCAGCGTCGCCATGGTGTTCCAGGATCCCCGGTCGTCGCTGGATCCTCGCATGCGCATCGGGCGCATCATCACCGAGCCGTTGCGGTCGCCGCTGCTACGGGGGCGCCCGGGCATCCCGGCCGATTCCGGCGGGCGGGCCGCCCGGCTGGCCGAAATAATGACGAAGGTCGACCTCGAGCCCGCCATGGCCGACCGCTTCCCGCACGAGTTCTCGGGCGGCCAGTTGCAGCGCGTGGCCATCGCCCGGGCCCTGGCGCCGCGGCCGCGCGTGCTGATCGCCGACGAGGCGACCTCCGCGCTCGACGTCTCGGTGCGCGCCCAGATCCTCGGCATCATCACCAGGCGCGTCCGCGACGACGGCCTGACGCTCGTCTTCGTCAGCCACGACCTGGCCGTCGTCCGGCGCGTCTGCGAGGTCGTGTTCGTGATGCGGGCCGGCCGCATCGTCGAGTCCGGCCCCGTCGAGCGCGTGTATGCCGACCCGCAGCATCGCTACACCCAGGAACTTGTGGCGGCGATTCCGCGGATACGCTTCGATGCGAAATGAGACCGGCGCCGGTCGTCCCAGCGTGCCCTCGTACGATGGAAAGCGTGAAAGCCCTTCTGCTTGAGAACATCCATCCCGACGCCACCGCCCTGCTGGAGGCTGCCTCGTTCGAGGTCGAGACGCGGCGCGGTTCCCTGAGGGGCGCCGACCTGGCGGCGGCGCTGGACGGTGTCACGCTGCTGGGCATCCGCTCGGCCAGCAAGCTGACGGCGGAGGTTCTGCAGGCCGCGCCGAAGGACCTGCTGGCCGTCGGGGCCTTCTGCATCGGCACCAATCAGATCGATTTGGACGCGGCACGGGCCCGCGGCATCGCCGTCTTCAACGCGCCCTATTCGAACACGCGCAGCGTCGTCGAGCTGGCCGTCGCCGAGATCATCGCTCTGTCGAGGCGTCTGGGCGACAAGACCGCGCAGATGCACCAAGGCGTCTGGAACAAGTCGGCCGACGGGTCGCACGAGGTCAGGGGAAAGCGGCTGGGGATCGTCGGCTACGGCAACATCGGGTCGCAGCTGTCGGTGGTGGCCGAGGCCCTGGGGATGCGCGTGGTCTACTTCGACATCGCCGACAAGCTGGCGCTCGGCAACGCCAGGCGGGCCGACACACTCGAGCAGTTGCTGGGCGAATGCGACTTCGTCACGTTGCATGTCGACGGTCGCCCGGGCAACGCCGGCTTCTTCGGGGCGCCGCAATTCGCCGCCATGCGTCCCGGCAGCATCTTCCTGAACCTGTCGCGGGGATTCGTCGTCGACATCGACGCGCTGGCCGACGCCCTGCGCAGTGGACACATCGGCGGCGCCGCCATCGACGTGCACCCCAAGGAACCGGACAACGGCGCGTCCTTCGAGTCCCCGTTGCGGGGCATCGACAACGTCATCCTGACGCCGCACGTGGGCGGCTCGACGCTGGAGGCTCAGGTCGACATCGGCCACTACGTGGCGACGAAGCTGATCGACTACGTCAAGGCGGGCAGCACCGTCATGAGCGTCAACCTGCCGAACGTCGCCGCCCCCGAGATCCAGGGCCGGCGCGTCACGCACATCCACCAGAACGTGCCGGGAGTCATGGCGGAACTCAACGCCGTGCTCTCGGCGCACCAGGCAAACATCGCGTTCCAGTCGCTGGCCACGCTCGGCGACGTCGGCTACGCGATCACCGACGTGACGTCCGCCGATCCGGGGCTGCTGGCGACGATCTCGGCCATGCCGGCGACGATCCGCGCCCGCGTGATCTAGGCGGCGAGGCGCGCCAGCACGTCGTCGTGCAGCAGGCCGTTCGTGGCCAGGGCCCCCGGTCCGGCCGGGCCGGGCACGCCGTCCAGGTTGGTGAAACGTCCCCCCGCCTCGCGCACGACGATGTCGAGGGCCGCCATGTCGTGCAGGGCCAACGACGGCTCGGTCGCGATGTCGACCGCGCCCTGGGCCACCAGGGCGTAGCTGAAGAAGTCGCCGAAGGCCCTGGTGCGGCGGCAAGACCGCATCAGGTCGACGAACTGCTGGCCCCGGCCGCCGCCAATCCAGCCCGGCAGCGACGAATACGACAGGAAGGCCTCGGGCACCGTGGCGGTTTCCGAGACGTGCAGGCGCACCCCGTTGAACAGGGTCTTGCCCAGGAAGGAGCCCTCACCCTCGGACGCCCACCAACGGCGTCCCAAGGCCGGCGCGCTGACGACGCCGACTCGCACGACGCCCTCGACCATCAGGGCGATCAGCGTGGCCCACACGGGGACGCCCCGCACGTAGTTGGCGGTGCCGTCGATCGGGTCGATGACCCACATGCGCTTGCCATAGCCCGTGTCCTCCAGCTCTTCGCCGTGGACGGCGTCCCGCGGCCGGGCCGTGGCCAGCGAGCGCCGGATCGCCTGCTCCGCCGACGTGTCGGCGTCCGTGACGACGGTGTTGTCCGACTTCAGATCGGACGCCAGATCGGACGCCGTGAAGCGCGCCATCGTGATCGAGTCGGCATTGTCGGCCAACAGGTGGGCCAGACGCAGATCGTCCGTGAAGTCGGCCATGCGAGCAGACTACAACAAGGCCGCCGGTCACCAATCGAGGCTCGCGGTCAGCGCGCCCAAGATGCGGCGCAGGGACGCGAGCCGGGCCGGCGCCAGGCGGCCGTCGGCCACCGCGGCGTCGAGGGCGCACTCGGGCGCGCCGGTGAGATGCGGGCAGCCGCGCGGGCAGTCCCGGGCGATGTCGGCGATGTCGGGAAACGCGGCAACGATGGCGTCGGACGACACCCCGGCCAGTCCGAAGCTGCGCACACCGGGCGTGTCGATGACCCACGAGCCGGTGCCGAGCGCCAGGGCGATGGCCGAGGAGGACGTGTGGCGGCCCTTGCCCGTGACGTCGTTCACGTGGCCGGTCGAGCGCCTGGCGCCCGGCACCAGCGCGTTGATGAGCGTCGACTTGCCGACACCGGAATGCCCGACGAGCACCGTCGTGCGGCCCCGCAGCAGTGCCTCGATCGGCTCGAGGCCGGCCCCGCGCCGCGTGGCCAGGACCGGTATGCCGAGGTCGGCGTAGGCCGCGGCGATCTCGCCGGGCTCGGCCAGGTCCGTCTTGGTCACCAGGATGACCGGCCGGACGCCGGCCACGGAGGCGGCGACGATCAGGCGGTCGATCATGCCGATGCGCGGGGTCGGGTCGGCGGCGGCGACGACGATCATCAGCTGGTCGACGTTGGCCACCAGGGGCCGCTCCTTGGGGTCGGCGTCGTCCGCGCTGCGGCGCAGCAGCGATGTCCGCGGCAGCACTTCGACGATGCGGGCCAGGCTGCCGGGGGAGCCGCTGGCGTCGCCGGCGAGGCGCACGAAATCGCCGACCACCACGGACTTGCGACCCAGGGCGCGGGCCTTGATGGCGCGGACGGTATCCCCGCCGGCGGCGGGTTGGGCCAGCTCGACGTCGAAGCGCCCGCGGTCGACCCCCAGCACTCGCCCCTGCGGGGTCGCCGAGTAGTCGGGTCGCGTCTTCGTGCGGGGGCGCGAATAGCCGCTGGCGCGGTCGAACTCGTCGAAGTCGTCGTCCTCGACCCCGGCGGCCCGGGCTCCCAGCCGACGGGGCGTCACCGGGCGTCCGAATCCGCGCCGGGCCGGGCCATGGCGTCCCATCGCTCCAGGAAGTCTGGCATGGTCTTGGCGACGGCCTCCGGGTGCGTCACAGTGATGCCGGGCGTGACCAGGCCCAGGACGGCCGCCATGTGCACCAGGCGGTGGTCGCCCTGGGAGTCGATGACGCCGCCGTGCAGCCGGCCGGCCCGGATCTCCAGGCCGTCGTCGTCCACCTCGACGGCGGCCCCCAGCGCCGTCAGGGCTTCGGCGATGGCGGCGAGCCGGTCGGTCTCGTGCCCGCGGATGTGGCCCACGCCGGTGATCCGGCCGGCTCCGGCCACGGCCACCAAGGCCGACACCACGGGCGTCAACTCGCTGGCGGCGGACAGGTCGATGGCCGCCGCCGTGAGGGGGCCGTCGGCGCCGGCGCTCAGCGCGCCGTCGGCGCCGCGGCGGGCCCAGCCACCCAACGATTCGATGATCGGCCGGATCAGGTCGCCGGGCTGGTTCGTCGTCGCCGGCCAGTCGGCCACCGCGACGCGCCCCCGCGTGGCCACGCCGGCCGCCAGGAAGGCGGCCGCATTGGTCAGGTCCGGCTCGATGACGGCGTCCAGGGCGTGCAGCGGTCCGGGCTGCACGAGCCAGTGGTCCGGCTGGGGCTCGACGACGTCGATGCCCCGGGCGCGCAGCATCGCCATCGTCATCGCGATGTGCGGCCGGGACGGCAGCGGCGGCCCGTCGTGGCGCAGGTCGAGGCCGTCCGGATAGCTGGCCCCCGCCAGCAGCAGGCCGGAGACGAACTGGCTTGAGGCGCTCGAATCGATCACGACCGGACCGCTCGCCCAGCGCTTGGGGGGCGTCAGCTCGAATGGCAGGGCGTCGGCATGGATGGTGGCTCCGAGCGCCCTCAGGGCGTCGAGCAGGGGCGTCAGCGGACGCTCGCTGGCCCGGGCGTCGCCGCGGAAGCGGGTGGGCCCGTCCGCCAGCATGGCGACCGGCGGCAGGAATCGCATCACCGTGCCCGCCAGCCCGCAGTCGATGTCCGCGCCGCGCCAGGCCGCCGGCGGTGTCACCGTTGTCGCGGCGCCGGCGATCGTCACCTGGGCGCCGAGCCCCGCCAGGCCGTCCGCCATCAGGCTCGTGTCGCGCGAGGCCGGCACGCCGCGCAGCCGGCTCGGACCGTCGCCGAGCGCGGCCAGCAACAGCGCCCGGTTGGCCTCGGACTTCGACCCCGGAACGGCCACGTGGGCCGCCAGGGCGCCGGACACGGTCGGCGGGCGCCACACCGGGTCGTCGCGAGACTGCATGGGTCATGTCTACCACGGAATGAAGACAGGGCGGGCGTGGTTGACACAACATGCGTGCGGCGAGCGTCACCGGGCCAGGCGTTGAGACGACGCCCGCCTGGTGGGTAGTAGTCTCATACCTCGTGACCCTGACGACGAAGGAGACGCCCCAGCAGCGGGCCGAACGCTTCGAGCGCGATGCACTGGGGTATCTCGACCAGTTGTACGGCGCCGCGCTGCGGTTGACGCGCAATCCGGCCGATGCCGAGGATGTCGTGCAGGACACCTACGCCAAGGCGTTCGCGGCGTTCCACCAGTTCGCCCCCGGCACCAACCTCAAGGCCTGGCTGTACCGGATCCTGACCAACACGTTCATCAACAACTACCGCAAGGCGCAGCGCCAACCCGTCACGTCCGGCGAGGACATCGAGGACTGGCAGCTGGCGCGGGCCGAGCAGCATCAGTCGACCGGCCTGCGATCCGCCGAGATGGCCGCCCTCGAGGGCATGTCGGACGAGGTCGTGAAGGAGGCGCTGCAGTCGCTGAGCCCCGAGTTCCGCCAGGTGGTGCTGCTGGCCGACGTCGAGGGCTTCTCGTACAAGGAGATCGCCGAGATCATGGGGACGCCGATCGGCACCGTCATGTCTCGCTTGAACCGCGCCCGGGCCGCGCTGCGGGCCAGGCTGTCGGATTACGCGCGCAGCGTCGGCATCGGGCAGGAGCAGCCATGAGCCACCGCGACGCCGACCCGACCGTGGAGGAGTGCGCCTACGCGATCGACAACGTGCAGTCGTTCCTGCACGGCGAACTCGACGAGGCGACCGCCGACGAGATACGCGGGCACCTGATGATGTGCGAGCACTGCCTTGACCTGTACGACACCGAGTCGCTGATCACGGTCATCGTGAAGCGTTCGGCCGGGCATCCTTCGGCGTCCGTCGGCCTGCGCGAGCGAATCTCGCTGCTGCACGTGAGTCTCTGATACAACAAAGCCCTCCGCGAAACGGAGGGCTTGTGGTTGGTCACGCCGTCGGGCGCTTGCCGTGATTGGCCGCCTTCTTGCGACGGGCGCGCCGCCTGCGTCCACCCTTGCCCATGGGACCCTCCTCGCTCAGACCCGGCAGTCCCGGGCAACATCGGACGACTTTACCATCCGTGGGAAGCTCGCGCAGCGCGCGTATCGTGGAGCCATGCTCTCGTTGGCGCAGGTGGTCGATCAACACAGCCCGCTGAACGCCGCCGACCGCGCCTGGCTGGCGGCCCTCGTGCGCGAATGGCACCTGCTGGCCGACACCAGCTTCTCGGATCTGCTGCTGTGGGTGCCGGATCACGACGACAACGTCTTCTGGGCCGCCGCCCAGATTCGTCCGAACACGGGCCCGACGGCGCTGGAGGACGACATCGTGGGGGAGTCGATCGTCCACGAACCGGACCACCCCGTCACGACGGCCTTCCAGTCGCACGAGATCGTCGAGACGAGCGAGCACGCCCTGGCGATCGGCAATCCGGTCGGTGTGTGGGCGGTCCCGGTGATGCGCGACGGCGAATGCGTGGCGGTCGTCGAAC
>JGI20166J26741_11456140_pt1 | contig 13399 bp, 11 predicted proteins | sample TergutCu122P5_FD_26741 | JGI IMG/M metagenome (IMG submission 26741)
TGGAAACGACAGAAAGAAAGAGATAAAGCGAATTAAACTGACAGGGAGTTATGCTCCATCTCCGGCAAGTTTCCCTGTTCCATTGTATGTTAGTTAGTATCTATTTATCCGACTTTGGTGCGCCAAAGGAACGATTTTTTGTGAAAAAAATCAAGGGCGCATTTTAATAGTCAAATTATATGAAAAAGAGTGGAACAGGGAATCGGGCGGGAGTTGAGAGTTGAGAGTTGAGAGTTGAAAGCTGAAATGCTTCTGTCATTGCGGGCGTAGCGAAGCGAAGACCCGCAATCTCCTGAAATTGAATGAAGATTTATTATTTATACATTTAGACAATTATAACATTTAAAAATTAGAGATTATGCAAATCAAGAACAAACAATTATGGATGGCAGTCTTTTTATTGATAGCCACGTTTTTTGCCGTGCCGCTGAAGGCGCAGGTAACTATCGGCGCTCTAACCGAGCCGCATTCTACTTTGGAGGTTGTTACGCTTCCCGCCGGCTCTGCGACGCCCGACGGTATTATGGCGCCGCGTCTCACCGGCGACCAGCTCAAAGCATTCGACAGTAAATATGGACCGAATCAAAACAGCGCGCTCGTTTATGCAACCGCAAAAGTAAGCGCGCCTGCAAGCGCTAAAACAAAAAACATTACCAAACCGGGGTATTATTATTACGATGCTCCAAACAGCGTGTGGGTAGCCGTAGGCGCGGGAGAAGGATGGTTTTATATGCCGAGTATCAACCTGCCGCTCGGAGCAACCGTAGGCGCTGCGCTCACTTTCAATCTCTACAACGAGTATGTAAGGCAATTTACCAGAGCGGGCAATGCGCAGTATATGTCGTCGGATGGCGCCGATGCAACCGCCACAGACGAAGCGCTGTATAAGCCCGCAGATTTGAAATTTGTCGTTACGGCTTATTCGGGCGATGTGATTACGGTTACGCAACTTGACCCTGACGGTACTTTGCACTATACGGTCAATTCCGTTACTGTACCCGACGGCTCTTTTATCAATGTTATTTTTAAGGTAAAATAATTTGGAAATGAACAGAATAAAAGTATTTTTTCTGCTTGCAATAATGCTTTTTTGCGGGCAGAACTTGAGGGTATTCGGGCAAAATACGTGGAACACAGTCCCGTACAGTATGGTTCAAACATTAGGTACGCCAACAGAAACTGTTTTTTACGGCTTGGATGTTCTTAGCGTCCCGATGAAGTTTACGGAAGTTTGTACTATTCCCATTCCGAATTGCAACGCTACGGCTTATAATGTGTTGGATAACTTTCTATATACATTGCCGCAAGTACAGGACTTTACAGCGCCATTCACCATATACAGAGTCGGCAAGTTAGGAGGAACGCTGCCATCTACCGTAACGCCAAACTATATTGCAACAAACGCCCCAGATCATATAAAAACAGGCGTTATAGACGAATATGGTATCTATTTTCTTTATGGACCTGTAGTTGCAGGAGGGAATCCTGGATTGTTCTGGATTGATATGAAAGTTACACCCTACGTTATGAATCGGTTAAATATGAGCGCTACGCCATTTGATTGTGCCGACCTGGCATACGACGTAAACAACAGCTGCTTTTATGGAATAGAAGGTGCATCACCTGGAAATATGGGTAAAATAATACGCATCATTGTGGGCAGAAGTGGGGCAAATATGACGCCTACTTCTGCAACAGCATCATTTATAGGTCCGTCATATACTGATCCGGCTACCGGCGGCGGTACGGGATGGGGCGGAATGTACATGGGTTCTGATGGCGTGCTTTATGGTTCGTTTAACGGTGGAGGGTTTTGGCAAATAGATGTGAACAACGGCAGCAGAGTAAAATTAATGGACGACCCAATAAGCCTCGGGTTAATTGCGCTTTCCGGCAACGATGGCGCTAACAATCCTTTGGTTCCTATCATATTGGGAGCGGATATTCAGGTTACCAAAACAGACGGGAATCTGTCGGTACTCAAAGGCGGCACAACAACTTATACAATAGTGGTGCGCAATGCAGGTCCTTACTATGCGCCTGATGTAGAAATCAAAGATTTGGTTCCTGCCGGTATTCCCGATGCAAATATGTGGCGCTCTCCGACTACTGTTACCGGAGGCGCTACTGCCCTTTTTAACGGAGGAGGACCGACGGGACCTATCAGCGGAATAGCATCAATGCCTGTTGGCTCAACCATTACTTTTACGGTAAAAATAACCGTTCCGCCGGATTATCCTTACGAAGCGCTTACAAATACCATTTCGGCAATACCAGACCCTAACAGTACGCTCGACCCCGATTTGTCGAATAATACGGCGTATGATTCCGACAGGATAGGTATTTTGCCGCTCAATCCGCACGTGCGGGGCAAGTTTGAAAAATGATTGAAAAGTAAAAAAAGGTGCAATCTCAAATTATCGCACTGCATCATTGCGAGTGACTGATTATAAAATCATACAGTCACTCGCAATGACGGTATGGTGCAAAACATTTTACCATGCAGGGGGCAATGTCGTTGAGAACAAGTGGTAATCCCTTTGAGAAGCCGCAACAAAGTTATTGCCTTACGTAAGGGAGCATGCCTGCCTTGCGTAAGGGAAAGTTATTGCCTTACTAAAGGGAAGACACTTGCCTTTAGTAAGGCAACAACTTTGCCGCCTGTTCTCTGAGGCTTAGAGAAGCCTTCGCAAGTGCCTTCAAAATAATTTACCAATAGAAGTAATAATAAACATTACCGGCTTTTCAAAAGAGCAAATTATGGAGTTCCGATAGGTCCCCGCAAAAAAACACAAAGAACACAAATTTTTATGTGTTCTTTGTGTTTTTGCAGGAAAATTCTTCCCTGCATCCAAAACATTTTTCTTACTTTGAATTTTCGATAGATACTTTCCGAAATTCTTTCAAGGCTTTTTCGATAGCTAATGAAAGCTTGCGGGCGCGAGCGCCTGCCGCTTTGTTCCCGTTTTCTGCCTGAGCTGCCGAATCTTTCTGAAATTCAGCGATAAGTTGATTCAAGTTTGCAACTAAATCTTTCATAATGTTTATTAATTTTAAATTCGCACAAAGATAAGGGATTTTTAAATAAAAAAGTGTTTATTGATAAAAATTATTGACTTATTTTATTTTTCTTGCGCTTCCACTTGCTTTTTTTTCAATAATACAATATTTTCAACATGATGAGTGTGTGGAAACATATCGACCGGCTGTACTTTTATCACTTTGTAACGACAGTCCAAGGCGTTCAAATCTCGGGCTTGAGTAGCCGGATTGCAACTGATATACACGATTCGTTGCGGTTCGGCAAAAAGAATCGTTTTTATTACATCATCGTGCATGCCTGTACGGGGCGGGTCTGTAATAATAACATCCGGACGACCGTATTTTTCGAGAAAGGCTTTGTCAAGCAAATCTTTCATATCTCCGGCAAAAAACAGGGTATTGCTGATTTCATTCAATTCAGAGTTGATTCGCGCATCATCGACGGCTTCCGGAACATATTCAATGCCTGTTACCTGTAAGGCGTCTTTTGCTATAAAATTGGCAATGGCGCCGGTTCCGGTATAAAGGTCGTAAACCCGCTCTTTGCCGGTCAACCCTGCAAAATCGCGGACGATCCGATAAAGAATGCAAGTCTGTTCGCTGTTGGTTTGAAAAAATGATTTGGCGCCGATTTTGAATTTCAACCCGTCCATTACTTCCAAAATAAAATCTTTTCCTTTGAAGCAGAATACCTCCAGATCGGTTATCGTATCGTTGGCTTTCCCGTTTATGATGTAAAGCAACGAGGTAATTTCAGGAAATTGAGCGGCAAGGTGATTCAGCAGAAACGTTCTTCGAGGAGGGTCATCTTCAAAAAAAACAACAATCAGCATGATTTCGCCGGTAGTAGCGGTTCGAATGATGATGTTCCTGAGCAAACCTTCCCTGTTTCTTAAATCAAAAAAAGGAAAATCATTTATCAGAGCAAACGATTTGATTTCATTCCGGATTCGGTTGGATACGGGATCCTGCAACCAGCAAGTATTTATATCCAGAACTTTGTCGAACATCCCCGGTATATGAAATCCAAGCGCATTCCGGTTGTTAATTGTTCCTTCCGAGCGGATTTCTTCTTCTGTCATCCAGCGTTTATTGGAAAATGTAAATTCTAATTTATTTCTGTAAAATTCGGTCTTGGCAGAGCCGATAATGGTTGAAATTTCAGGTAATTCCACTTTGCCAATTCGGGTTAGCAAATCGACTACCTGCTGTTGCTTGTAGCGTAACTGTTCGGAATACGGAAGAATCTGCCACTGACATCCGCCGCATACGCCATAGTGTTCACAAAAAGCGGCTTGCCTCTGCGGAGAAAGGGTATGAAAAAAAACGGCTCTCCCTTCCGCATAGCTATTCTTCTTTCGGGTCAATTGAATATCTACTATATCTCCGGGAACGACATACGGAACAAAAATAACCCAATCGTTGTGCCGGACAATGGCTTTTCCTTCTGAGGCAATTCCTGAAACAAGCGCTTTTTCGATAAGCGGCAAAGGCTTTTTATTTTTACTCAAGATTTTATGTTTTTTTATTAAAAAGAGAAACTTGTCTAATCAATGAAAGAAACAGGTAACAAACAATGGCTAAGCATATTCCCACTATATGGAAAAAAAAGATTAATACCAAGGCTGTCAGAATCATAATATATGAATATTGGTTGCCGTGCCATTTATAATGAGTAAACTTGAGAGAAAACATGGGCAATTCGGAAACCATCAATACACAGAAAACAACGATAAGAATAACAACAGCAAAAGTATAGAAAGTATGATTGCTGTCTGCGAGCGGAATGGAGGGAATCAATGCTCCCCAGAACAAACCGTTTGCAGGGACAGGTAATCCCAAAAACGAAGAAGTTTGCCTCTTGTCAATATTGAATTTTGCCAATCGCAATGCGGCGAAAATCGGAATTAAAAAAGCGAGGAACGGAACATTCGCCGCAAAAGGAACATCAACTGCTGAACTTGACAGAAAAGAATAAATCACGAACCCCGGCGCTACGCCAAAACTGACTACATCAGCCAACGAATCCAACTGCGCTCCGAGAGGAGAATATGCCTTCAACAGGCGGGCTACATATCCATCCATGAAATCAAAAAAGGCTGCTATCAGTATAAACAGGAATGCGCCTGTATAATTTCTGAATACCAGCGCCATTACACAAGACTGGCATCCGGCAAAGAGATTCAAAGAAGTGACAACGTTCGGAAGATTTTTCATCATGAATAAGCATTATAACTGAGCGATTACCGTTTGATTTCCCTTCACGCTGTCGCCCAGTTTTACATTCACTTTTGCATTCAGCGGCAGGAATATGTCCACCCGTGAACCGAATTTAATAAAACCCAATTGCTGATTAATGTGATATTCATACCCCGGTTTTACGTAGGTAACAATTCTTTTAGCCATCGCTCCGGCAATTTGTCTGACTAAAATTTGCTCGCCATTGTCCCGCTCAATGACAATATTGGATCGCTCGTTCTCATGACTCGACTTGGGAAGATAAGCAGCCAGAAACCGTCCGTTCTGATGCAGCGATTGAATGACTTTCCCATTGCAGGGTACCCAGTTGACGTGCGCATTAAACAAACTCATAAAGATAGACACCTGTATTCGTTTTTCAAATAAATATTCATTTTCCAGCACGTCTTCTATGACAACTACTGTTCCATCGGCAGGAGCTACAACAATTCCTTCCTGATGATCGCAGAAAATACGCTTGGGACAACGGAAAAAATTCAAGATAACAAAAAAGACGCCTATGGATGCCAGTAAAATAAAATAAAAGACCACCGAATGTTTGATTAGCCTGTATAAAATCGCATTTAGCAACAGCAAGGCGATGAATGTATAAATAATTATGTAATAGCCTTCTTTATGAACTTTCATGCTTAATTGCATTTTCGACCATACAAAGGTATGATATTTTTTCCAAAAAATGCCTATCTTTGTCTAAAATAAATAACTATTCAAATGAAAATTGTTTGTGTCGGAATGAATTATGCTACTCACAATAAAGAGATGCAACATGCGTTATTATTAAGTGAGCCTGTGATATTTATGAAACCTGATTCTTCTCTGCTGAAAGATGGTAAACCGTTTTATATTCCCGATTTTTCATCGAATATGCAGTATGAAGCGGAAATAGTAGTAAGGATTAATCGATTGGGTAAATGCATCAACCGAAAATTTGCCTCAAGGTACTATGACAGGATTACTTTAGGTATTGATATGACAGCAAGAGATTTACAACAAGAACAAAGAAAAAAAGGTTTGCCTTGGGAAATCAGCAAATCGTTTGACAATTCCGCTATAATCGGCGATTTTGTTTTTCTGAATGAAGAAGGCTGGAATATCGATGCGATTCCGTTCCGGCTGGATATTGACGGAAAAACGGTTCAACAGGGTAATACGGCGGATATGATTTTCAGAATCGATGAAATAATCGAATATGTAAGCCGTTTTAACACCTTGAAAATGGGCGACCTGATTTTTACCGGAACTCCGGCGGGAGTAGGAAAGGTGGAAATAAACAATCAGTTGCAGGGATATGTTTATGATAAGAAGTTGCTCGACTTTCAGATAAAATAATAATCGCTGCGTCATTGCGAGGCTGCGAGGAACGAAGCAGACGAAGCAATCCAGTTATTAAAATAAAAATGATAAAAGACATAAAATATTGTAGAGTTTTAACAGCAATGATTTTATTGCTCGGATGGGCTTCATTCCTTCCGGCTCAGACAATAAACGACGGAAGCCGCTATACGGATAACTCCATATTGTCGTCCGGAAAATGGATTCAATTGAAAGTAAAGGAAACCGGCATTTATAAATTAACCTACGACGAAATTAAAAACCAGGGCATTAGCGATCCATCCAAAGTGAAAATTTACGGTTATGGCGGATGGATTTTGCCCGAAGATTTCAGCCTGCCCTGTATCGACGATCTTCCCGAAGTTTCCGTATATATTAATAAAGGTAGCGACGGCATTTTCAACTCCGGCGATTATCTGCTTTTTTATGCTCGGGGCGTAACCAAGTGGACTTTTAACCCGACAGCAAAAGTATATGAACATGAAAATAATCCTTATGCTACCTGGGGTTCTTATTTTATGACCGAAAGCAATACAGGACCCGAAGAAATGGATACTGTCGCAGCTTTTTCCGGTGATAGCGCTACCCCCGACCCTGTTGTTCTGAACGTTTTTGATGATTATGCCGTGTATGAAAAAGATACGATTGCTATCCTGAATAGCGGGCGCGAACTGTTTGGCGATAATTTTATTACCAATTCGGGTAAACAATCTTATATTTTTACGATTCCGGGCATAACATCCGATCTCGGAAAAGCTCGATTGTCTTTTGCAGCAGCTCCCAGCGCGGCCACGCCGGTGAAGTTATCAATCGATGGAGAGGACATTCTAAATTTGTCGATTGGCGTTCCGGGCGACTACTACCAGAAAGCAATTTTAGCAGACAGTTGGGGAAACTGGACAGGAGCAAAAGCCGGGAAAATAACCGCAACAGTAACGTATAATTCTTCCAGTCAATCGGTTGCCAATCTGAACTTTATCGCTTTGAATATGAAGCGGTCATTACAATTCTATCCGGTTGGTTCTACTTTTTTCCGCAGCAGCCTGAGTCTTCGCAACAGCGGGAACAGTTCAACTCCGGTAACTTATTCCATAGGAAATGCCACAGCCGCTTGTCAAATATGGGATGTCACTGGAAATTTTAAGCCTCGACTGATAGAAACAAAGCTGCAAAACGGCAATATATCATTTACGACTTCAACTTCCGACACTTTACACGAATATGCTATGGTCGATTTATCACAGTCATTTCCAATCCCTGAATTTGCCGGTGTAATCAAAAACCAGAACCTGCACGCCCTTCCGGCAACAGACATGGTCATTCTGACGCCATCCGTTTATATGGATCAAGCCGAAAAATTGGCTGAAAAACACCGGCAACAATCCGGATTGAGAGTAACCGTAGTAGATGACCGATTGGTTTTCAACGAATTTTCGTCAGGTACTCCGGATGCGACAGCTTACCGGCGTTTCATGAAAATGTTTTATGACCGAGCTTCTTCTGATGCCGATAAACCCAAATATTTGCTTTTATTCGGCAGCGGACTGTTTGATAACAGGCATCTTACGAGCGCCGGCGCTAATGCAGACCCGAAATATTATTTATTAACCTATCAGGTAAAAGAATCCTTAAATGAAACCATTTCTTATGGAACAGACGATTATTTCGGACTGCTCGATGACAAAGCCGGTAAAGTGATTTATTTAGACAGCTTAAACATAGGAATCGGCAGATTTCCGGTTAATTCCGTATCACAGGCAACCGACGCTGTGAACAAAGTAATCAACTACATGGACAATACAAAATACGGAAATTGGAAAAGCAAATTAATCTTTACGGCTGACAATACCGATACGTCTGACCCTGGAGGCTTTGCCGTTCATGCCAATCAAGCCGATAATCTGGCTCAATATGTCGAGCAAAACTATCCGGAATATATGCTGTATAAATACTATATCGATGCTTATAAATTGGTTACCATCAACGGAAAAACTACTTGTCCGGATGCAAAAAACGCTATGCTTAATCAATTGAAAGCCGGCTGTTTTCTGCTGAATTATACCGGTCATGGAAGCACAACCGCTTGGTCTGGCGAAGATTTACTGAATATTGTGGATGTGCGGCAAATGAACTTCGAAAACCTGCCGCTTTGGATTACGGCTACTTGCGATTTCGGATGGTTCGACGGTTTCGATACTTCAGGAGGTGAATCAGCTTTCTTAAATAAAACCAGTGGTGCTATCGCCTTATTTACAACCAGCCGAGTGGTCAGTTCATCCAGTAATTTTGACCTGAATAGCCAATTTATCCGGTATTTATTTAAGAAGAACAACGGAAAACACCTTTGCCTCGGCGATATTTTGAAAGCAAGTAAAAATCGTTTAAGTTTCGACTCAAACAAATTAAATTTTGTTCTCTTGGGTGATCCGGCTTTGGTATTGAATTATCCCGAATGGAACATCCGTCTGGATTCAATCAATGGAAATCCTCTTTCTGAGCAGGATACTGTTACGTTGAGAGCCTTGGATAAAGTTACAATTTCCGGAATGGTCACAGACGAAAATGGAGTTCCTGCCGATAATTTTTCCGGAAATTTGCAAGCAACCGTTTTCGATAGCAAGCAAATTTTAGAATCTGTAAGCGTTAATTCTGCCGGTGGTCGTTTTTCATTTACAGATTACCCCGGCATGATTTATTCGGGAAATACAAATGTCAATAACGGCGCTTTCAGTCTGTCTTTCACTGTACCATTAGATATATCCTATACCAAAGAAAATGGTAAAATGGGCATGTACGCTTATGACCAATCACTGGGTAAAGACGCAATCGGCAGCTTTTTACGATACAATTTGTCTGAAACAAACAACGATGTGGAAAATAATGGAGAAGGTCCCGAAATTGTTAAAATGTTTCTGAATACTGAAAATTTCAAAGACGGAGATCCGGTGAACGAAACGCCTTTCTTTTATGCAGAAGTGAGGGATGAAAATGGTATCAATCTGGCTGGCAGCAGCTCAGGCCATGAACTGCAACTGTGTATCGACAATAATCGAACATGGACTTACCCCTTAAACAATTATTATCAATCCACAGATGTTACGCAGGGCAAAGTCGGTTTCTCCATTCCCGAATTACCCGCAGGCAGCCACAGTCTGACTTTCAGGGTTTGGAACAATCTTAATAACTCGACGGTCGATACGCTAAAGTTTTCGGTGGTTAAAGGATTTAAACCAACGATTTTGGATTTGCAGGCAAATGAAAACCCTGCTCATACCCATACATTTTTCACATTAAATCATAATCTCCCTGAAACATCGCTTAATGTGGAAATCGGAGTTTATGACTTAACTGGGCGAACCGTTTGGATTCATTCCGAAAAAGGGTCATCCGGCTTTTTGAAACAATATCGCATCCAGTGGAATTTAGACACTAATGCCGGAAACAGGGTGCCGCCGGGAATCTATATTTTCAGGGCGACTGTCAGAACTGCAAGTAGCGTAGAAACGACAAAGGCGAAAAAAATTATAGTCTTGGGACAATAAAATGCAGATAGATACAGTTTAATACAGTAAACTTAACACTAAATGAACAAATTAAAAATTTTTGCAACCTTGCTTTTATTCGTTTATACAACGATAGCTATTCATTCACAGAATGATAAAAGCGAATTTAATCCGTTGACAGTTGGTGTTCCATCATTGACTATTGCACCGGATGCAAGAGGCGGCGGTATGGGTGACGTAGGAGCAGCAACAGAACCCGACATTTATTCGCAATACTGGAATCCTGCAAAATATGCATTTTCCGACAGTAAAGCAGGCGTTGGTTTGACCTATACCCCATGGTTGAGGCGGCTGGTTGATGATATAGATTTGGCTTACCTTTCAGGATATTACAAATTAGGAAGCAACGACCGCTCGGCAATCAGCCTGTCTTTACGCTATTTCTCCCTTGGAAAGATTAATATGACCGATTGGGGCGGAGCGACGATTCAAGCCGTCAATCCGTATGAAATGGCATTCGACGTCGGTTATTCGTTCAAAACATCTGAATCTTTTTCTATCGCCGCCTGTTTGCGATATATCTATTCCGATTTGGGAACAGGAGTCGAGGAACTCTACCCCGGTTCTGCATGGGCTGCCGATGTAGCCGCCTATTACCATAAATATATCATGCTTGGAAACAGCGAAAGCCTGTTGGGAATCGGATTAAGCGCTTCAAATATCGGCAGTAAAATTTCATACGACCAGAACAATACCAGCAACTTTTTGCCAACTAAATTAAAACTCGGATTTTCTTTGCTCTATCCAATGGACGATTATAACAAAATCGCCCTTAATCTCGACGTAAATAAATACATGATCCCTACCCCGCCGCTTACTGAAGGCTTGACGCCGGAAGAAAAGCAAGCCGCCTTGCAGAAATATTTTGCCATTTCTCCTATTTCCGGTATTTTCAAATCTTTTACAGAAGCGCCGGGCGGAGCGAAAGAAAAATTTAGAGAACTCATGTGGTCGGCAGGAGCAGAATATTCCTATCGGGATCAGTTTTTTGTACGGGGCGGCTATTTTTATGAACATCCAACCAAAGGAAACCGGCAATATTTTTCAGTAGGCGCCGGCTTCAAATTGACTTCTTTTCAATTGGACGTTGCTTATCTGATTTCCACAGTACCGTCTAATCCTTTAGATCAAACGCTCCGATTTTCGCTTAGTTTCGATATGGATGGCTTGAGAAACTTAATGAAATAAATCATGCTGCCAATTCGAGTGGGTATGGGTTTCGACGTACACCGACTGGTTTCAGGTCGGGAGCTTTGGCTGGGAGGAATTCATATTCAACACGATACAGGATTGTTGGGACATTCCGACGCCGACGCTTTAATCCATGCGCTTTGCGATGCCTTGCTGGGCGCAGCCGATTTGCGCGATATTGGATTTCATTTCCCCGATACGGATGAAAAATACAAAAACATCGACAGCAAAATTCTGCTGAAGGAGACAATGCAATTATTGCGTTCCAAGTCGTATGAATTGGGAAACGCCGATATAACTGTTTGTGCAGAAGCCCCGCGTTTGAATCCTCACATTCCTTCCATAAAAGCCTGCTTATCAGAAACAATGCAGGTTGATTTCGACGCTATTTCCATCAAAGCGACCACTTCTGAAAAAATGGGGTATGTGGGTCGCGAAGAAGGAATCGCCGTTTATGCTACGGTCTTGATTTATAAACAATGACATCCCCCCATTAACATAACAATGGAGTAAAATCAGGGAGCGGATAAGTTTATTGTGAAACCTGTTTTGTTCTGTGTCCGAATTTTCGCCAGATTTTTCTTCCAAATTTAAAGACAAAATACAAAAGCACAATTACAAGAATAAAGGCGATTACGGGAAATATCAGCGCAGCGCCCGTCATCACAGCAGCGCCGGCATTTTCGGTTGTCGATACCAAATGATTCCCGATTCCTCCGGTCGTAGCAGTAGAAGCCGCCCGTGTTCCCGCAAATACTGAACTTACCGCTGCCGCTGTGCCTCCGCCGGCAATGATTGCCATCGCCCACTGAGGAAAAGTGTTTAAATTGGCAAACTGCGAAGCAAATAAAATAGTACCCGCAATCGTTGCCAAAGGTATGGAAATCGTATCCAGCAAATGATCGACAAATGGAATGTAGTACGCCAAAATTTCCACAACAGTAGCGACACCGGTAGTAATCAAAGTCGGCAAACCGGCAATCCATGCAAAATGTTCGTTCATCGGAATCCAACCCATATACGAGGCTAAACTCACGAAAAATATCGGCAAAAAAACACGGAAACCTGTTGCCGCCGCCAGCCCGATACCGATAAAAGCGCCAATAATATATTGCCAATAAGGTAGATTTTCTAACATTTAAATCTTATTTTTCAGGGAACAAAGTTAAAGAATTATTTTAAACGAATGCTCTTTATCCGTCTTAACTTACACTTGAATATAGTCAAAGCTATACCATCCTTATACCATCCCTATACCAAGCTTATGAACTGCATTTATATCCGACTGTTAAACATTAAGTTATGAAAACTGTTAAAAAAGGAAATTTCAGGCGGCGAATTAGTTTTTTATCTTTTGATAAATAATAAAAATACAGACTTTTAGAAAGATTTTACAATTTTAGTTCACAAAACATTTTACAGTGAATAAAAAGTATTACTTTTATGCCTTAATTGCAGTTTTGAAAATAGATAATAGCATTTAATAATGAAAACATTGGTATTAGACTTTTATAAAAATAATATGAAAAAGTTAATTTTCAGTTTATTAGCTCTTACACTATCAGTAGCGATGCAGGCGCAAACCCTGTCGGCGCTTGATATTGTGAAGAAAGCCGACAGCAAAATGCGCGGCGAGAGTTCCTATTCCGAAATGACAATGACCATTGTGCGCCCCAACTGGCAGCGCTCCATTTCGATGAAAGCATGGACAAAAGGGACAACTTTTGCGTTGATAAAGATTACCGCTCCCGCCAAAGACAAAGGGACGGGATTTCTGAAGCGCGACAAAGAGTTGTGGAACTGGATTCCTTCCATCGACCGTTTGATTAAAATGAGCGCTTCGGTAATGGGACAATCATGGATGGGTTCCGACTTCACAAACGACGACATGGTGCGCGAAAGTTCTATAGTAACGGATTATACGCAAAAAATTCTGGCAGAAGAAGATGTTCGCGGATTTCACTGCTACAAAATTGAGATGACTCCGCTTCCCAATGCCGCTGTGGTCTGGG
>JGI20166J26741_11456251_pt1 | contig 13398 bp, 10 predicted proteins | sample TergutCu122P5_FD_26741 | JGI IMG/M metagenome (IMG submission 26741)
AGATAGATAGATAGATAGATAGATAGATAGATAGATAGATAGATAGATAGATACATAGATAGATAGATACATAGATAGATAGATACATAGATAGATAGATGGGATGGATGGATGAATGGATGGATGGATGGATGGATGGATGGATGGATGGATGAATGGACGGACAGACACAGACAGACAGACAGGTAGGTAGGTAGGTAGGTAGTAGGTAGGTAGGTAGGTAGGTAGGTAGGTAGGTAGGTAGGTAGGTAGGTAGGTAGGTAGGTAGATGGATGGATGGGCAGATAAACAGATAAACAAACACGCGCGCGCGCGCGCGCACACACACACACACACACAACTAGCCGCCAGATGACGAATTAGTATTTCCAGCTCATCAACCATTTTCGAAATTAATTCATAATGTTCCTCCATAGTCAACCTGCCCAAAATTACCGAGTCCGATGGGGGCCTGTTCTCCCAGCACAAGTCTGAACAACTTACAATATGAAACAAACTGATGTAGCCTTCGCTACTAACACCGCGAATGGTCAATTCGTACAGCAGCTCATTCCTTAACAGACAATTTGAGTTCACCTACTCCCTAAAATAACCGCTAAATCTAACAATTAACAAAACTGTGCTTTCGTATGGAACTACAATAAATTCACCATACGCGTGAACTAAAACCACTTCAACCGTCAAACAGCGCATAAGGAAAACACTACACATGTTCCCACTAAACTAATCAAATACACATACTTTACCTGCATTAAAAAAACGCAACTGATCAAAAATCCCATCCAGTACAGCCAGAATGACTAAAAACCTACTACCAACTTGCCACACAACCTGTTATAGTCCCGAACTCTATCCCAACTAATGTTATCCTCGGCTAGACCGGGGAAGAAAAACAGTGTGGCTGCAACTCATATAGTTCTATACACAAAACAGTTAAAACCTACAGTAACAGTATTTATTAACAACTGAATTACACAACAAACACAGAATTCACTGTAACATAAAATAATTTTCGAGGGAATTATACCCACGATTAAGATCAAGCTCCATGCCGCAAAGAAAACATTAAATGAAAGAAACTTCGCATGTCACCAGCAGGACTCAATACACGAAACGAAATGTGCAAGCCTGTCGTACCAAACGACGTTGTTGGTACTCTGCTTAAGACCCCCTTACAAGACAGATTCAGTATTCTGGGCCGAGACGGAAATTTAACGAGATGGACTTGTACAGCTCATTCAGGGTGAAGTTCTAGGCAGCACGGGAAATAGACACAGCAGGAGGATGAGGTGGATGGGGGTAATGCATGATGCGAAAGGCATTACGTCATAAATCACAGGAGGTCCACTCCTAAGTTAACTGTCTCATCACAGGGGGAGTACAGGTATGGCTCCACTCATCCTTAGCCTCGGCACTAGATGGACGTTGGCGGTCAACTTCAGGCTCAAGCTTTACCCCCAGGAAAGAACCCCCGTAACCACTGAATAAGAGGCTGGGTGGACCCAATGGCCGGTCCGGACGGTTATGGAGAAGAGAGAATATCTTTCTCCTGCTGGGATTCGAACACAGTAGAGTCCAGCCGGTAGTCGGTCGCTTTACCGGCTGTATGACAAAGTGTGGCTAAATAAACCAAAATACAACAAAGCAACCCCAAAGGACACCTTAGTCACAGCAGTAAGACCTCATGCGGCACGACGCAAGATGCCAGAACTGGCTGCTGAACGTTGTAACACTTTTCCGAGTGACCTTGTGGACCTTGTTGCGCAATTCCTAAGCAGTTGGAACAGCAGACACCACTGGCGGTTAAAACCTGCACGACACGAATATTAAAACCCGCGCTGTGTCCCACGTGGCAGTTGCATCAATGAAAATTTATTAATACTGAAACCGGGACATCAATTGTGTGGCTCAGTTATGCAGTATCAGTGTGTCAGTACAGACGGACGGGCGCAACAAACTGACAACTGTCTCCTATACATCGCATCTACTTCATTAACTGTTCATTCATATTCTACATAATATGATGTTGGATTGATTTTTTTTTTGTCTTCAAATTGCAGGCCGGCCTTATTCCATCCTACTCAGTTTGTAGTCAGCTGCTCGCAGCACCTTCACAGATTTGTCTGATTCTATGGATCTTCTTCCATGCCGCCTTAATCCACCATTAGAGCAGTGTTTTCCAACCAGGGTTCGGCTAGAAATCGTATAATAAACATACAAATAAATAAATAAACGTATATATATATATATACATATATTAAAATACCGAAAAAATCCCAAATGTCCCTTAAAATATTGCGTGAATTTTTGTCTCTGAACTGCCAATACTGGTGTAGTCTCCTCGCCATCAACTTTTTTTTCTGGCTTGTAAACGTTTTCATAGATTGAGGGATAATCGGGAAGTAAAAAAAAAATCATTTTATGGGTTCATGCATGCAAAAAAAAAAGGCTGGGAAATACTGCTTTAGGTCACATTTCTTTACCAATCTTAACACGGGCCCGAACCAACCGAACCTTCAGTTTTTAACTACTTTTAATTCTTTCAACGTCTAAATTTTTTTTCGTCTGTAATTCCAAATTACGGAATTTATAGTCTTGTTATATTTATTACGCATCTCACTTCCAATTATTGTACTTTACCTAGATACGCAAGTGTTCATGTCACGGATGAAAAACAAGCAAAACTGTAGAAACGTTGTGTGACCGATGAACAGACATATCTGAGGTTTCTGACCCTTCAAGATAAGACCGCTACGCTGTCTCGAAACGTCGGGAACCGATTACCAAGTGTCGCGGCGTCACATCCCTGAGGAACGGAAACCTCAGTTACACCGCTAGGAAAACCTAAAATTTCTCACAGATTTGTTACTTTCATAATGAAATACAAAAATCCGTTTAGGATCATTAGCTTCACAGAATTTGTCCACCTTCTGGTGCTGTAAGTGGAAAAAGAAATAAATCAAACATTATGCTTCATGGACACGATCGGTCCCCATTTTCAGGTTCGGGTAGCATGGCCCACTCAGTGGGGTCCGATAGGCAAAGCTACTCTCAACCCCTGGACTTTACTTTTTATTACCTCTAAAACACTAGACAACGAATGAAGCCCGTGAAGCTAATGATATAGCCCTACGTGACATATCATCAGAATCTTATAAAATTTTATCATAAACTTAAATTCAGTATTCGCGCGTATTTTTCTCCTTTCCGATATGGTGAAAGACAGCGGTTAAATAACGGTGTGCTAGCATCGTGGCAATGAGAGAATTGAAATTTCAACCAGAAGTTCAAATCGTCATCAAACTCTTTACCCAACACTCCAGCCTTTATCACAATAAAATGTCATTATCTTATGCTAACAACTACGAACAGACATTTGTGCGACACGTACAACAGTAAGAAGTCTGCAATCAACACGTACAAACAGTGAGCAAAAATAAAAACCAATTGCAAATAATAATAATAATAATAATAATAAGAAGAAGAAGAAGAAGAAGAAGAAGAAGAAGAAGAAGAATAAGAAGAAGAACATACACTTCTAGTCAACATCAAACAGGAAATGGTATTAAACTGTTGGGTCGCTAAGTACAGAAACACAGCCACACGTGACCAACTTATAGACAATTCTAAAACCCCCCAAGAAAAGCGACCATCCAACAAGATGAATCCACCAACTACGTACGCACCAAGACTTGAAAGTTATCCGCATCTTACAACTCGAACCGGCACGGCGTGCAGCCACTAAGCTCCTACCCAACTCTTCTACATACAATAATGTCTCATGTACACACTCAGCCCTTGTTTAACGCCCGTTTGTTTTAGGCCTGTTTGCTCTAACGCCCCATGCCAATTTACACCACTCCTTCATTTGCGATCTCTTATTTTCGGTTTAACGCCCTTTGGCTGACTGCGTTCTATTAAGCTAACTCATTATTTGTGATGGGAATGTCAATTTTGATTTACGCCCACTTTATCAGGGACGCAACTAGGGCGTAAAACAAGGGCTGCGTGTACTTATTTTTAAATACATTAATTTTAACATCTGACTCGAGTCTTTTATGAATATTATGAGTGAGAGATCGTTACCACATTGCTAAGACAATAACATAGCAAGCAAGCCTGAATATAGTACGAACGTACCGAAACACGTAGCAGAAACGTATATGACATAATGCAGTTTGCGACTGATACATAACATACAGAAAACTGAATTATGCACAGACATTTCACCTGAAGCATCCCGTTTCACTGTATTACGTACATCTACTGGAAGATTCCGGTTACTTAGTTTATGAAAATACTTATTCACACTTGTAGATCACCAGTATACAATTTTCGATACACGTTTTGAACTCCTAGAAGTAACCTTCAAGCAACTTGTTCTCAAATTTATAAATAGGAACTGTCTACGATACCACACTGAAGGCAACTTTGGATCCGTGGCTTTACACAGATCACTGTTTACGTATGAAGACTGATTAAAATGTAATTACAATATGAAACTACAATTACGCCTTTACATCTTTGTCCGTAGATTAATGTGTATATGTCAATATGTTCATCATTAATATGCTCCAAGATAGCGTAATCAGTAAAGAGAATCGCTACAGGTTTGACGGTGCGGGTATCGAATCACGGTGGGTGCGAGATTTTCCGCACCCGTTCAGACCGGCCTATAGGCCCATCCACCCTCCTATACAATGGGTAACAATTCTCCTTCCCGGGGTTAAAGCGGCCGACGCTTGGCGTTGAACACCCATCCCCCATCTACAACCGAGTTTAAACAATATGGGTATACCTTTACATACAGTCTGAGCCTTCATGGGCTGTTATAGGGTGAACTTCATGTTTATTACTAATTATCTGAATTTAGTCTAAGGCTGAGGTAGCTCATTATACTCGTAATATAGAGAAAATATTGTAGTGAAATGCTACATTTGGAGTAAGTTATAGCTTAGTATGGTGCTGAAACTTGGACACTTCGGAAATTAGATCAGAAATACCTGGCAGGTTGTGAAATGTAATGCTGGATAGGTATGGAGAAGATCAGTCGGACCGATCGTGTGAAAAATGAAGTATTACATAGAGTCAAGGAGGAAAGAAATGTCATACTACAATAAAACGAAGGAAGGCGAACTGCATTGGTCACATCTTGCGTAGGAACTGCCTTCTAAGACGCACTGTGCAAGGAAAGATAGAAGAAACGATAGGAGTGAAGGCAACACGAGGAAGACGACGTAAGCAGCTACTGGACGACCTTAAGAGAACGATAAGATACGGGAAATTGAGAGAGGAACCACCATATCGCACAGTGTGGAGAAGTCGCTTTGGGAGTGGTTATGGATGTCGTAAGACAGACTACGTGGTGCCGACAAGTATTATTAAACGTAATGAACTCCATGCAGCACAGTCATTCTTGAGAAGCTAACAGTTCCTCAGGTAGCCAAAAACTCCTCGCATTTTGTGGATCCCGAAGGGTCATTACCGCGTTCACAACAGCCCACCACTTATTCCTACACTGAGCTACATGAACCCGGTCCACGTCCACCCTTCCAATTTCCTCAAAAAACGTTTTAATATTATTCTTCCACCTACTCCTTTCTTTTTCCAAGTGGTTTCGTTCCTTCGGGTTTCTCCGAAACCCCCTGCACACATTTTTCCTCTCCCCATAGGTTGTACATGTCCCACCCATCTTGTCCCCCTTGATTTCATCTCCCTCGTCATACTTCGGGAATACAAAGGAAGACATATTTCGGGAAAACAAAGGAAGAAAGCTCGTCGATACGTAATTTTCTCAACTCTTTTGTTACCTTGTCCCACTTAAGCCCAACTTCCTCAGCACCATACTGCCCAACACCCTTGTCCTACGCCCTTCCCTTAATGTGAGAGACCAAGTTTCACACCCATTAAAAACATGCAAAATTACAGTTCCGTACATTTTTTAATTTACAATTTTAAACAGGAAACTGGAAGACAAAAGATTCTGGACGGACTGACAGCAGGCATTCCCCGAATGTAATCTGTTCTTAAATTCTTCACGTATGTAACTGTCAATTGTTCGTGTCGTTCCCAAATACGCACCATTTGAACTACGCAGGATTTGTTATCTGTCTTTATGCTGGGATGCTGTTCTGTGTACTTTACACGATAGATGACCATATACTTAATTTTACCAGCATTTACTTCTATACCTACTTCCTTAACGCGACTAATAAAGCTTCTGTGTTTTCCATAAAGTATGTATGTTTTCAAGCAATATAGTAATATCATTAGAACAAACCAGAAGATGATGCTTACGATTAAAATTTCAACCCATTCTGGTTTCCTTGAACCTTCATAGTGGCATATCCTAAAGTAATTTTGAAAAGCAACGAGGATAAAGCATCTCCTTGTTTCAGATCTTTCTTAACAGGATAAGTATCAAACATCTATCCAGACTTATCTACGCAATGTACGAGTATTAACCGCAGTAGTTTCATGGGAACTCAAACGCAATGGGAATATTATACAGTATAAATCACCGTCCTACCTGAATACTTGGCTTTATTGAAGTTTCCAACTACCCGACGTGTTGCACCACTGTAGTCCCATCCCCCCCCCCCCTTCCCAAATGTTTGACGAATGCGGAATATAGAATCAGAAGATGATGTGGTACGTCGAAATACACACTGATAATCCCCAATACTTTCTCTGAATATGGAGTTACCTTCACAGAATATGCGATAAAATACGCTATATAGATGATATCAAAGATACGCCTCGACGACTGCTATTATCGGTTCTATCATCGTTCTTATAAATAGGTACAATAATAGCCAGCCTCCTTCCACTGTCGAGGAAATGTTTCCTTAATCCATACGTAACAACAGGTTAATGGAACTTGAAACGTAGTGGCTTCATGATTGAATCAGTTCTGCTGGAATTTGATCAACACCTTGCAATTTGTAAATTTTCAGAAATAATAAAACATACACAAGAAGATACGTTAATTACGTACCATCTTAATTTCGTAACACTTTACACACACACACACACACACACACACACACATATATATATATATATACATATGTATGTATGTAGGGGGTCGTCAATTTTTCGGAATTTGTTATTTTCCATACACAGATCAAGGAAGCTACACAATAAAAGTTCTAGAACTCACGAAGTTATTTTCGGTACATTTAAATATTGGTGTGTTATGGAGTACTTAATGACAGGGTGAATAAATGTGACTTGCCTGTTCGGTAAGTGTTAGAAGGAAGGATTAGTATCGGTAGTGAAGTAGCCTACGGTAAATGTCTGCGTGTTTTTGTATTTATTACTACCAACTGTTTATTTCTCTACATACTGCCAACTAAGTTTCTAGCCAGACACAGCACCAGAGATAGGATCAGGTGTGCATCCGTAAGTTTCGTTGATTTGTAAGACTGTTTAGTAGCTACATATATATATATATATATATATATATATATATATATATATTCACATACACACACACAACACGTCTCCGTGTTCGTGTATTGACCTTCATTAATGATACGTAGCCTGCTATTTCTGGTATATAATCAATGCTTCCAAAGGAACAAAGTTTTCTGTCCAGTACGTAATTAGTTAATTTTGAACTACAGCTATTATTGTTCAGTTCTTGAATATTTTCATATATATATAACTGTAACACAGTCCCAATATAGTGCTAGCTTGTTCACCAAAATTTGTGACGGTAAATCGAAATAACTGTATAATGAGGAATTTCTTTTCACAGACTTTCATAAGCGCGAATTCCAACCGGTGCTATATCGGGGTCTGGTTGTATTATAATATATACTGTATGTTATACATACATGGATGCAGATATTAATATCTATATCTGCCATCAACAAACTTATTAACCGTCTGAACACCTACACAATCCCTCTCCACACAACACCAAGGACCACAATCATACACGCAACAGAAATAACGTAAATAATTAGGGGCCCACAAAAATGTAGAAGCCACCTCCAAATTCAGAATGCCAGAATGATGAAGTGAAGCAAATTCCATACTAATAACCAAAATGCTAGATTGATCCAAGAACCTCACTGCTACGTGGCGCCTTCTGCTTTGTGCATGTGAGCCGATACACATTTTTGTGTGTATGGAAAAAACAGTAATTATGCAGAAAATATTAGGCGTCACAGTACAAAAATTAGTGACCCGGAAGACCAAGCGCCCAGGATTTGTGCATCCCTGGAATAATCAACGCTGCTCATAATCAATAAAAAAAACAGAGACAGTGCAAAAATTCACCCCACATAACGAAAAAAGAGGCCACTTTTACTTATGTAACAATACCATTCAAAAATCTAGGCCTAAATGAAAATGAAAAAGTGACCCATATAGTATAACATTAGTGGAGTATGTTAATTAAGATGTAAAGGTCTATTTGAGAATGAAAAAGTTAATCATAAAACTTCTTTTTTTCCATGGCTCAACAGCCCCTAGTGGGCCAGGGCCTCCTTATTATCGAGGCTTCACGATAACACTCAGACACACCACATTCGGTAGGACTCCTCTGGACGAACGATCAGTCCGACGCACACACCCCTACCTGATAACATACAACACTCACAAGAGTCAGACATCCAAGCCCCCGGCGGGATTCGAACCCACAATCCCAGCAAGCAAGCAGCTGTGGACCCACGCCTTAGGCGGCGCGGCCACTGGGATCGGGCTATATAATATTAGTGGAATACATTAAGATGTAAAGATTGTCCCTAAAATACATGGGATAAGGGTGGGACATTTCGAACAACACACGATAAAGCACAGTATATTACACAGTGTACAGTACTAAATAGTAATTACGATTAGCTTCATACTAAAAAGCCACACTCTGAAGTAGACAGCATGTAGGGTTCGAAACTGTTAAGACAGAACAAACCTTAAAAAGAGTTTAGCCTAAGCCAGTGTTAACGTATTTTGTTTATCGCAACAGCATGCGTGTTTATCACTCCTTCCGAAAATAAATGCCGTGGTGCGAAGAAAATAGATTCGTTATATCAGGCATACTTGTAGATAAAATAACGAATTTTATATAAGGTTCACGAAGTATGGCACCTTGGTGGTTGATAAGAAAGACTGCGTCGGTTTGTAGGAGCTCTGGGGACTGAAATACACAGTGTGTGGCAGTAACACCGGATGGTTTTCAAATAAAAACAATTCCAACAAAAATAATAATCTGAAATTTTATTTTATTTTTTTTAAATGTTACGTACAGCTCAAAGCATTTTATACAAACTCTTCACTTTTTAAAATAAAATAACTTGGGTGACTTCCAACACACTGAACACTTTGTTGTAAGGCGGAAGATTAATTCCCCTTTATGCACAGTAGTCACCTCGATCAGTCTTGCATCTGATACCCCGTTCCAGTTCGGCAATATTCCTGAGGCGGCTGACATATATCGTGCTCTTGAGACATCTCAAGAGGAAGGAGACTTGCGGAAAAGTCCGGAGACCTTGCAGGCCACTGAACAACGCCACTCCGAGAATCTTACACAAAGACATAAACTTCGGTGTCCTAAGAGACCATATGATAATCTCTAAAACGTAATGGTGGAAGTCCTAGCATGAAACATGCTGGTCTCTGTGTGCTTGCTCGGCAGAAATTTCAAATGTCCATGCTAAGCCAAAAAAACTCAGACTATCAAGAGATAAAACTGACATTATTAATGACTGCTTACTGCACGGAGAAATGAAAAATATTAAGATAAAATTGGCATACAAATCCGTCTCCTAAACGTTAAATTGTCATGCTTCCAAAACTATGGCAGTTCAAAAATTAAGCAAACGTAGCATTCGCAATCGCTGATCATTTTCGAGAGATTTCTTGAAATTTCGGACATAGAATTAATTATTTTTCTTCTTATGGCGAACTACATTTCCATCCCTCCTAGCGGAATGGGGATTCAACGTTACATCCCGGAAGACTTAAATCCTCAAAAGAGAAGTAAATTATTGAATGCGGATGCATCAAGAAAGACTAGTAAAGGGCCAATTATTATGCGACACAACTATCATCAATTCGCTTGGAAGAAATGAAGAAGACAGTCACATATCACTCTCAGGATATACGACAATCGGTAACAGTTATTTATTCGTAAGCTGATTTGCCTGTCACGGCCGTCTTAACCTTCAAGGTGAATGCACAACACCTTCTCATTAGCCAAGAGAACCAACGCGTGTCTCAAGACCGGAAAGCCTTTAGAAAACAGCTACTGATGTTAATACGAGGCAGATCGTCTGGTACTTGGCAGTGACTAGCACCCTGCTTTGTATTCAGAAACCACTGGTTTGAATCTCGACCTGATGGCCGGCCACTCTGATGTTTCTCCTTGCTCCCCAAAGTTCCTCCAATGCAAATTCAGAAACACTACCTTATAACAAGCCGTGATCACTTCTTCCTTCTCCTCAATCACGCCTAACCATCGACGCATTCGGAGTTATGAAACACAAACAGCTCATAAAGTAAAGGTAAAGTTGTCCCTGTACACGCCATAAAGGCCTACAGCGGGAGTGGAGATACAGCACCACCCATTCTTAACCTCGGCACTAGGATGGGACAGCTTCACGCCCCGGCCGAGTAAAGATTCCCAGGAACCAATTTAGCAAGAGGATGTATGGGCCTCAGAACCAGTCTGGGCGTTTTGGAGAAGAGAGGAATTTCTTACCCTTGCAGGGATTCGAACCCCAGATCCTCCAGCGCCCGTAGGCTAGTCATTACAACAACTACGCTATCCTGGCTCCGCAGTTCACCAAGCGTCGTTTAAGAAGAAAGAACTGTACTAGGCTCCATAAACGTTGATAAACAGACGCTAAGCTCGTTTCACTTTCAAGTTTTACGTTGTCATTTTGCCCATGTGCCTTTGTTTACAGAGGTTTGGTAAAATGTTAACACTCTGAAAGAGTACGAAAGTCTATCTCATAATATCGGGGACCATACAACACAAGAAAGCAGCGACTAATTAATACTTGTGGGGCCTCAGTAAGAAATGGGCTTTTTGTCACCCTTCTGGTGCCCAGAACGTTTGTGCACCCCTGATATATATAACCCCGTTACGTATTAATTTGATCGAAATCAAAATCTGTCGAATGCGCAGAAAATATAATTGACACAAACCTTATCTGATTTGAACCCCTTAAACAATATCTGTGTATGCGTGCGTGCGTCTACACAAAAGCACACATACACACACACACACACAACACATATATATATGTATATATACATATATAATATAATGGTAACACATGAAACGCTAAGTCAACTGTGAAGGTCATCAGCCTGTTATGATGATAATGAAAGAGTTGGTGGTGTGTGGGGGGAGAGGGGATATGTGGACACTTTGAAAGTAGGACGCTTGATCAAAACACACATTTGCATCTTACAGTTAGGGCTGGTAACACCTTGTTTCGCGCTACAGTGAGCATTACTTGTGGGAGCTATTTTAAAATAGTGACTCGTTTGGCAAAGTGGTCCCAAGAGTAGGAGTGTGTCCACTTATTCGCAATCCGCCAACAGCAGCGATTAGAACACTTTGCTTACAGCCCTGATCTGGCACTCAGAACTATCGGTATCCAGTGCTGCACCAACAATCTGCGAGTAAGAAACTTAAAAACATATTACGACGTTGAAAACAGCACTGCCAGGATCGTTCAAAGAACACGAAATTTATTCCACAGATAGAAAACAGAAAATCCATCCTGCGGGATATGTTTTAGTGTTCAAAGTACAATGTATAAAATTGGTTTACAGGCCGTGGTGATGCTCTGTTATCAATGCTGAAGATCTAATAAATCACACCATGTTATAAGGCTCTAAAACGTACTTTTTTACAGTCGCAGCATTCGGATATTCCGAATCAGAGCACTTTTCATTCCGTCAATACATTACGAATAAACAATTTTTCTTGTTTGCAATAATAGCTACATGTTTTGGCTTTAAAGTAAAGCCATCCTCAGGCTCAGTACTATAAAAACGTAAAGATATAAAACTAACCTTATATCACATAACATTTAATTTATATGAAGGTTACTTTTATATCTTTACAGACTTTACAGTGGCTAGTCTGAGTCTGGTTTTGAAGCCGAAACATGTAGTCAAGTACAGTCGGTTCTGCTACAACGCGATGATTGCCTTCATGTGAGACCTCGCGTTGTAGAAAATCACATCATGAAAATGCGCTCAGATAAGAAAAACTTTGGTCCGTCATCCAACCTTGTTTCTTCACACCGATCGCTGAAATCGCGTAATAGCCAACATGCGTGTGCGAAATTTCGCGCCATACAATCGGTATTCACCTATTCATCAATCGTGCTACAGCCAATTCGCGTTAACGAAACATGCATTACAGCAGAATTGACTATACTGCGACACAGTTCAGGAACCACAACGCGATGTCACATACTAAGAACCATACATTCGTCTATAAAAATGTAAAAGTGTTACAATAATATTTGGGTGTATATGACTCCCTACTCCCCGCCAAGAAGTGGCCGTGCGTCCAAATTCTTAATGTTCTTCGATTCGCAATAAAACACACATTTAAATAAGTTTTCTGTAAGACACAATTAAAAGATCCGACATGGTGAGACAGGAAAAATAGGTTAGAAATGCTCAAAGGTTTTGAACCGATATGAAAACACGTAACTATACTAGCAATGGGGCAGACATTACAAAAATTAAATTCTTTTTTGACGTGTGACATCCCGCTGTGTTATTTTATAAATCAACACACAAAGTTTATATCAGTCTAAACACAAATAAATTCTATTTTGCTTAATAGAACGACATGTTTCGGCCTAGTCTAGGCCATCCTCAGGTTCATAAACAATTTTAAACAAACATATTCTAGTTCGTACATTTTACCTTAGCATGTTTTAAAATTGTTTTGAACCTGAAGATAGCCTAGCCTAGACCGAAACATATCGTTCTATTAAACAAACTAGAATTTAGTTGTGTTTAGACTGTTATAAACTTTGTGTGCTGATTTGAGGGTATGTTGAAGTTTACAAGGCACATCTATTTCTGCATATACGAGGGCAGTCCATAAAGAAACCGAACATTTGAAATAGCCAGACAGCGAGCGCGCGCAGCACGCTCGCGATGGTGGCGTCGTATAGCGGGGACTTTAAGCTTTATTCTGACACCAGCAGTATCACGCCACCTCAATTAGTCATCGAGTGACTTGCGCTTGATTGAGTGTGTGTTTAGTACCCTTGGCCATTTTTTTGCAAGTTGAAACATGAAGGATCTTCAGGAGCAACGCGTTTGCGTCAAATTCTGTTTCAAATTGGGAAAAACTTTTACGGAGACTTTTCAGATGTTGCAACAGGCTTATGGAGAGGATTGTTTGAG
>JGI20166J26741_11456362_pt1 | contig 13397 bp, 12 predicted proteins | sample TergutCu122P5_FD_26741 | JGI IMG/M metagenome (IMG submission 26741)
TACGTAGTTGGCAAAAGCGATATGCCCCTATAGTTATTACAATCTGTTTTATCCCCCTTCTTATGGATAGGTACTATTATCGACTCCTTCCATTCTTCAGCCAATTCCTCTTTATTCCAAATAGAAATGATAAGTTTATGGATCGCACAATGAATTGTCCTACCCCCTGCTTTAATCAGTTCCGCTGGGATTTGGTCAATACCTGGTGGCACACGAGTCTACGAAAGTATATTATGCCCTTCGTATACCTCCTACTTGTTTCGGCCACTCTAATGGCCAATTTCAGGGAGAAACATTACAAAGGATACATGGAAATATTACAGAAGCTTTCGAGCCAATGCACAGATATAAAATATTAAATTGAATACTACACTCCTGTAATATTTCGATGTAGCTGTCCTTTGTAATACATCTCCCCGAAGATGACCATTATCGAGTGGCCGACACGTTTACGAGGTGTGTGGTGTGTATAATACACTTTCATACGCTTATGTGCGTTTGTTAATTGTGATAGCATGTGTGAATCGGTGGAGGTTTTTCTCCTGTAATTGTATGTGTTGTCCTGGAGTTTTCGTAGAGGCACTAAGAAAAAAATAAGAAAGACCTTATTCAGAATAGCCTCTCTTGCGAGCCGAGATATGAACCCGCGACGCCCCGCATTCTGTATAGGATCGTTAATAACCGCAGCTTTCGGTATTATTGCTGTAAAAATGCTACGACCTTCCCTTTCATTTCCTTTCCAGTTCACAGTTCACAATAAATGTCATGCTGTAAGATCTGTGTGTGGTGTTACACAGGAGAAGACCTAATTAAATCATCCAAGAGGCAAGTTTTTTGACAGCACTAACTTCTGTGGTCATGATCCAGTTACACGACGGCTAAAAAATTGTCAATCCATCATAATAAGAAGTGACAGACAACAAAATTTTACGTATTGTCACTTTGTAATACAAAAAATTAACTTGATTCGAAACGTTTGACCGCCCAGTCGAAGTGCCAACTGCTTACTGCAAAAGTTTACGAGGAAAGCCGACATGAATTTCAGTCTCAAATAATAATCTGTAGACAGAACACCTTTAAACAGATATTACTGTCTTTGATAGTGATTATGTAGACGGAACGCAAGTTGGTCTTCAGACAAACGGCCATCGTTTTTCATTGCTTCATCAAAACCTCAGTCATTTTAAAATCAGTTACGAATATTGATTAAAGAAATTTACTTCAGCAGATAACATCTCAACCCTTCAGTGTAAGGGCTGAGATGTTATCAACACACACAAAAGTTCCTAGGACGAAGCATGTACGGTACAAGCAGGAATATATGCAGTATGGCATGGAGGGTGCTGTGTAATGCGAGCGCCCTGAATCTCAGGGTTATCCTTCTGACGTCAGACATTCCAGACTGACTGTAAATACAATAGCCTTGCTCCTTAATTTATTTCTATTTCATATCTGTCGATTTTCTTAACATAACCTACATATACGTCATCTCTTTTTTTAATTACATGTCAGGGTACAGTTGTCTCTGTACACGTCATGAAGGTGTATGGGGGAATGGAGACATATCTTGACTCGGCCTTAAACGCGGTACTAGGTATGACCAGTGGTCATTTTCATGCCACGCCCCTTTACCCCCGGGGAAAGAGTCCTCATTTCCGATTGCATTTAAAGCTAAGTGGGCCCCAGTTTCGAGAAGGGATGAATTTCTTGTCCGTGAAGGAATTCGAATCACAATTCTTGGGACATCCCGCTCGAAAGTTACTCACAATATTTGCTACGCTATGCTGGTTCCCAGATACATCATGTAGGCCTAACTGGTAATATTAACTAAACACCTTCGAAAGACCATGAACTGTGACTCGAGTAAAATACAAAGAGTGAAAGCTACTCGTATTTTGGCAATTTTAATTGTCGATAACGTAATTATGAACGTTAGTGTGTGTTGAGGTTTGCGGTGCGCGGGATTGAAAAGTGTGTGAAAGTAAAAGGATGTGAGATATGATTTATATTGAAGGTACAAGGATGTGAGATATGATCGTGTATGAATTTACAAGATTGTGAGATATGATCGTGACGAATATTCAAGAATGTGAAATATGATCGTGTATGAATGTTCAAGGATGTGAGATACGATTGTGTATGAATGTACAAAGTGTGAGATATAATCGTGTATGAATTTTCAAGGATGTGAGATATTGTTTGTACTGAAGGTCGAAGGATGTGAAATATTATCCTGTATGAATGTCCAAGGATGTGAGATGTGATCGTGTATGAATATACAAGGATGAGAAATATGATCTTGTATGAATGCACAATGGTGTGAGATATGATCGTGTATGAATGTACAAGGATGTGAGATATGATCGTGTATGAATTTTCAAGGATGTTTGATATTGTTTGTACTGAAGGTCGAAGGATGTGAAATATCCTGTATGAATGTCCAAGGATGTGCGATATGATCGTGTATGAATATACAAGGATGAGAAATATGATCTTGTATGAATGCACAATGGTGTTAGATATGATCGTGTATGAATGTACAAGGATGTGAGATATGTATTGAAGTTACCAGGATGTGAAATATGATCTTGTATGAATGTACAAGGATGTGAGATATGATTTGTATTGAAGGTACAAGGATGTGAAATATGATCTTGTATGAATATACAAGGATGTGAGACATGATTTGTAAAGAAGGTACAAGGATGTGAAATACGAATATTATCGTGTATAAATGTACAAGGTTGTGAGATACGATCGTGCATGAAGTTACAAGTTTGTCAGATATCAAGCGTGTAGGTGCAAAGATATGAGGCGCGATCGTGCATAAGTTACAAGGACGTAAGACATGATCTTGTGTGAAGGTACAAAGTTGTGAAATATGATGGCGTTTGAGTGATGCAAGGTATTAAGTTGCTACCACACCCCGCAGATATGTCGCTATGTGGGTGACTTTAGTTACAAACGCTTTCTGCTGCAAAAATTGTTTCGATATATTTAAAATACGGCCCCAAAGAGAAACGTGTAATATAAATCAATTCTAGACTTCCGTTAGTTTTACTCCTAATTGAGACACAGCAGATAAAGATGATTAATACAAAATTCCATAAATTTTGTTCTGTCTCTTTTTAAATATAGGAGGAATGGCCATTAGACAATTAAATGTCCTCAGTTCTTCATTCCCTGTCCTTTCGATCCCTCTCTTTTTCTGCCCGGTAGCTGCAGTCACTTCCTCTGCCTATATTTTCTTCAGTACCATTGTTGCGTCTCTTCGTCTGTCCTCAGATGGCAGAGGCACCAGCCTTTCTAACGTGGAGGGTCCCCTGCACTTAACCCGTCCCTAAACACTAAAGCTATATGAATAACCGGAGATCCTCTGCAGGGATGCAAACGAGCCTTATTAGGAGGCCACGTCATTGCGTTTGTCTGTTCGTCTGTGTATGAGTTATTACAATCTCATAACCACTGAAGAGACACCTATTGCATTGCGACACGGGAGACTCATTAAAAGTTATTGGGAATTTTCCAATTTTCAGCCTTATTTATCTGTAATAAAACTTATTTTTTATTAATTATTTTTTCATGTAGTCCTGTAGGCTATTATAAAATGAGCTAAGTTTTGGTGAATTTCGATATGAGACCTTTTCATAATGTAAATGGCAGTTTTGATTTTTAGCCGTATGTAGTTCTTACAAAGCCTAATATGCAGTACCTTATATGGACGCGTCCATGAGCCACATGACCTGTTATACAGATTCTGCTGGAATTTCGCTTCTACATTTTAAAGCCATTAACAAGCGTAAAAATTCTATTCCATTTATCTAACACGTGTTTTGTTGCAGTGTTCTTTGTAAGCCGGTTGTAAATAAGCTTAATTAAGTGCAAAGAAAGCGTTGGGAATGTTTTATACTACATTATGGAGTAGGCTTACACAGTTTTCAGTCTTTTTGTTTCGTATTCAGTACGACTGAATACGTACCAAAACTCCGAATTCAGTATCTTGAAACATACGAACGGGTATTTGTGGTCAGGAGGTGGGAATCCTATTTACGTGTATCAACACTTCCTTTGATTCTTTGAGCACACAGAAACTTTTATTTTTAATTTATCGGGGTTTTTGTGGCAGGGTGTCCAGCGTACAGAAACTAATCCATTTGAAACCAGCATGTAGACTGGGGGGTGGGGGCGAGAGCTCTGTTCATGTCGGCCAGAGCCGTAGGTTTACTCGATTACTTTTATATCGACGATTACAATTCGTTTCAAGTTTGCAAAATAATTTTCGAATGACCTTTCCGATTCTGCCCCTAAGCCATATCTATCTCTGATTAAAGTGAAGTTGAATTTCGAGGGCGGAGGTTGGAAAGGATAGCTTATTCGAACGAGGTCGTGCGCATGTTTGGTTTCTATGACGTCGTGAGCAAGGGGACGCGGCGTCTCTTTTCTCATGTACTAGCTTCCTGAAAGCAGACCGCCCATTTCCATTACCACAGTTTACGTCACACATGAACAATGTTCAGCACATTGAACACGTATTTGGGTCTGCAAGTGTGTATCACACACTGAGCTTCGTAACTGAAATTAGTTATTAGAGAGATGGGCTAAACATGTAGTTCGGATAGGAGTATTGGCTGATATACCTGGCTAGTTGCAAGTTATATTGTTGGTGCTGAGCTTTCGAGTTGTCAGCGGAATTAGGTGCAGTACATTAAGTGAGTTTGTTCTTATTCAGTTAGTGACTTACACAGTCCCTCATTTCGTCAGTTTGTCACTGACATTATCTTATGCACTCGTGGGATAAGACGCCTCGTCGCAGAATAAGTTCTAGGAAGTGAAGGCACTATGTTCCTTCGAAAAGACGGAAACCGATTATTCGGCGATGCGGACTCTTGTGCCAGAATAACGGAACCCTCAGCTACACCACCGTGAAAACCTCTCGACCCGAATGTATAGTCTTCTTACGTAGAATTACATAGTAAAGTCACCCAGTAACATCTGTAATCACTTCGTGAGCTAAATACTTTTTCTTTGTGGCACGAACAGCTCCACTCGGACCAACGCCGCCTCGTTGTTGAGGTTCGCATATCACACCACACTTGGTAGGGCTCGCCTGGACGAGTGATTGGCCCGTCACATAGACCTCGAGCCCGGAATCCCAGCAAAAAAGCGACTGCAGACCTACGCCTTAGACCGCGTGGCGACTGGGACCGGCGAGTTATATTTAGTCAGAAATATGTCAGTAATTACTTTTCATAGCTGGGTACTTAGTTAAACCTAATCATACTTAAGTCCCCCCCCCCATAGCTGGACATCCGTAATAGGCCTAGGCATCCTTGTTGAGGTTACACTCAGACACACCACGCTCAGTAGGACGTCTCTGGACGAGTGATCCGTCTGTCGCAGAGGCCTCTATCTAACAACACCACCACTCACAGAGACAGATATCCATGTCACCGGCGGGATTCGTATTCGCTTTTCCAGCATACGATCGCACGCAGACCTACGCCTTTAGAATCGGGATCGGCAATTGTACTTGGATAATAAATTATTCAGTAAGGTATTTAGTTATGTGGTTACGTAGTCAATTCTTGAGATGGCGGTCGGTCATTCAGGTAGTGTTTAATTTTTGGAGTGCCTTTATCAGTGTATGATTACTTTTACTTTGAAGTAGGCTGCAGTTCGAAACCAGGTGAGACTAAAGTACACATATGATTTTTCAGAAATGTATGTGCCTTTTTCACACTTCAGTTTACCGTCATAATTCATATCGCTTATGGAATGATAAGTCTACCGTATTAGCAAAGCTACATAACTAAACAAATAAATGTAATATTATAGAATAATAATAGTAGTATGTTGGCATGTGGCATTTAAAATCATTGTTTTTTTTTAAGATTATCTACGGCTTTTGCAGCAGCCATACAGTGACCCCCAACACAAGTGACGGTAATGTATTTTTCTTCATCTTGCGGCTCTCTCGTCAACGGAGGTTTACTGTGTTTTATTGTCTACCAAGTCTGAAGACATTTATATTGACTGTTTTGTCATTAAAAAAGAAAACTTTTGGGATACTGAAGGCCTAGATACTTGTAAATACCAGTGGAATCTTAAGTGCAGTAAATTTTCTACACAGTAAAGTCATGGAGCGAGTTTATGCATTACGAGTTTGCTCGACTTGACAGCAAGAAATTCCGAATCTTACATGGTTCCGCGCTGTCGGAAGAAGTCACTGTATACCCGCCATATATAAAAAGAAAAACTTATGGGACCCCTAAAACACGACAAAATAATGAAATTACGAAATTTTCCAGGAAGCATACATGTGTCTGGTCAGCCTAGCTTACAGGATTACCCTTTTCCTCACAAAGAAGATGTCCCCTCCAGCGACATAGTGATTATACTGGCTGTTATTAATATCCGTCATAAATTATCGAGCGAATTGGACAGAGACCACACACAAAGATATAAACCTATAACTCCTTATACAATACGGAAAGTAGGGTAAGAAAGTCTTAATGTTTCTCACGTAAACATTGCAGGTACTCAATTTTCTAATTGTTATGGGTCGCGGTTAACTGGAGCTGTTTGATGCTGAATACTAAAAAGTATCGTCATACTTTGTGGTTGACAGCTGAACACCATAATAAGAAGTATTCCAACGTATAAGACCTCTCCCGAATCATGAATTACACAACGGCTGGAAGACAATTCTTGCACAAAGGAACTCTATAAGCGTGCGCCATAATGAATTACACAGAGTTTGCCAAGGCGCTGTTGTCTGTGGTTCTTTCAAAACGGTACCAAAAGGCTGCCGATTTGTGAGCTTATTTGGAGGGTGCAAGATTAGTTCTCTGTTTTCGTGGTTTTGCCGCCTTGAAATAGATCACTACCACTTCCTGTATGTCTTACACCCATTTGTAATAAATATCCTTACTTAATTTGATACTAAGACTGCATTGTTGTATTAACATGAATCACAAGAAGGGAGTCTCAAATTGTGGAATTGCGAACATTCTTGTGAAAGCGAGTCAGCATATGCTAGTTCAGCTCTCATGCCGGGCTTACGCGGCGTCGTATAATGAAACCCCGTATAATATAACTTGCACGTTATAATATGTTTCTATAATTCAGTGTTTTATTATGTGCTATAAATGCTTTCAGTTATATCTCAAGCTCTAAATATCACACGCAATTCTCCTCGATTTCGATAAATGCCGTTCACTATTTAACCGTAAGACTAAATCAGGTTACCCGTCCGCAATTACCCTTGACATTCTACAGCCAGTGGTACTGTTGCTTGCTCCCGCTAAGTCGAACTGCTGTTCCCTGCTGTCGGACATAGTAGGAAAATGGTTTTAAATTAAGGCTTGGCTCCTGGAATTGGATATTCTGCATAAATATGAAACTAATCGCGGGAAGTATGCTGGGAGTCTTCAAGACGACCCCGCAGTTCATCTCTTCTGTTTTACATCCTTTGGAAAAAAGGTTACGCAGCCATTCATCAATCCAGGTGATTTACCTTTCTTCAAAATTATATCACTTTGAATTATTTCAAACATTTCCTAATTGAGGAAGGTGCTTCCTAATGAGAATGCTTAGGTCTACTTAATTACACTTCTCCCGTCTGTCGTCTAAATAAACGGATTTCTCACCAAACCCCCCAGTTTATATTACTGTATCGTGGGATGTCTCGCCCAATAACTGAATACAGTAACGGCCTGTCAGAGCGGAATCCTTACTTAAAACCAACAATTTCAACCTCAAGAGATCCATTCAAACCAGAGCGGTAGATGGATGCAGCAAGATTGAGCTTACGTATCTGCAATTGAACAGGGTAATTAATCGAAAGTATTTCCGATTTAAGCTTTGCTTGGAATATCTAAACAAATATTCGTCTTAGTTAATTTTTCTACGTTTGGGCCTGTTTCTGCTGAACCCCCTAACAACCCGCTTCTGTTCCATACTTTCAACATAACACTCCCCATTACTTTTTGTGTTACGCATTGCCCATGCCGCTGAAATAGTTGGTTATGTTTTGTGCATCAGTGACTGATGAAGAATCAATCGCACAATTTTATTTCTCTGTCTACTTGTGACCGGCATTACGCTTTGTCGGTAAGAGAAACCTTAAGAAAACATGACTACGTGACTTTTGTTGTTACGTGGTCTGAATCTCATTGTGTGGCTACAAACTTTTCTAAATATATTGTCATGTTTCACTACTAACAGTGTCATATTGATAGTAAATAATTGACATCATGACCATGTCTTCTTTACTCACATCCTGAATATCAATACCTGTAACGAGCAAAATTAGTACCTTTGGCACTGGATCAGACGGTCACCAGGTGTGGAGATTAGCTGTAGTGCCGGTAAGAGTGAAAGTATGAATCCACATTAAAATATCGCCATTCGTTTCGTGGAGTTATATTGCACACCATACCAGACGACGATCCGTTTGAATATTCAGTCATCCATCGACTTACATCATCTCGAAATACGTCGTTCCGCACTTACGTCTTTTGCCTCCAAACCCACTATATTAAGCCATGCACTTTAATTCGTACCTACAATGCTGAAGTTTCTTCGAAATGCTAAATTCCAGTGATCAGGAGCTGATGCTTGAGGATCCTGCTGGAATTCGGAAACACAACGCCCTTGAAGAATATGAGGACGTTGAGGAACCTTGGCCTGCACTTAACGAAAGGACGATGACGGCTTTAAAGCTGGCTGAGGGGCTTCTACTGATTGAAGCTCACGTCAAGGTGTTGGAGGACGTTGATTCAAACGAGCAGCGAGCAGCAACGACTAGACAGGGAATCAAGTAGATGCTTGCTTGCTATGAGGAGATAATGTTAGACAAGAATGTGTCTTTGTCTCGCCCAACTTCATTGCCTGATTTCTTCAAGCCATCTTCAGGGACTTGGGTATCGCCACCTGTATTGCTGGACATTGGATATGATGATACAGATGACCCAAATACAGTTCACTAAGTAGTTCCTTCACTTTAAATTGTTATTTACTTGGCAGTTCTAACATTTTTAAGAATGAACGGATATTTTTCTTTTCGGTAAAACATATTCTCTGGAGCCACCATAACATTGCCTTTCATAGAATATCTTTCCCGGCTTAAGGTCATCTCAACCAAGTCGCCGATTTCAAAAACACCGACGGCGTAATTTCGAGGGATGACTTCAAATAAAATTACAACAATGTCAAAGAAAAGCAGTAAGTGGTAAAGCACTCATTTTTTAATATTTTAATCAAAAACCCAGTTTTGCTACTTGGAAGTATGTTTGGGTTTATTACGTAATTTGTACATGTATCCATTAAGAGAACAGAGTTAAGAGATTTAAGCTCTACTTCGAAGGGTGCATGGACCGGGTTAACGTAGTTGGTACAGCGACTCGCTACAGGCTGGAAGGTCCGGTAATGGAATCGCGGTGGGGGCGAGATTTTCTTCACCCGTCCAGACTGGCACTAGAGGCCACCCAGCCTCCTGTAAAATGGGTATCGGTTCTCTTTCCAGGGTGTAAAACGGCCGGGGCGTGGCATTGAACACTCAACCCTATCTAGCGCCGAAGTTAAAGAAAGACTAGAGCTGTACCTGTACTCCTCCTCTGGGACTTCATGGCCCGTTCTAGGGTGAAATTTACCTTTACCTTTTTCACTTTTACTTCGAAGTTTGTGGACAGAGGAGTTAGGTGTGATTCGGTTAGCGTACCTGCTGCCCTAAGAACATTACCACTAAAGCGTGGAAATGACAAACTGGAGTTTATCTACACACATTTTCAAAACATTTTTCCATGAGATTTTGCATACAGCTCATTGGCTGTGATATCTACTTATTTTGCACATAAATATTTATCGTTGTATAAAAATCTACTTTTTCATCCAGACGTCATTTTTCCCAAAAGTTTTAAACCGGAAATGGAAGTTACAGATGAAATTAAATAATTTGGGGTTTTCTTTATCACAGTACAGAGAGAAGTATTTCAAACATAAGTTACAATTCTGCAAATTAGTCGTAGGTTTTATGTAGAGCCTAATACATGAATTTAGGTAGCCCCACGAAAAAAAAATCCCTAAAAAATAGCCAAGTTCTGCTTTCATATCGCTAGAGTAGCGTCTGTCTATTGAATCGATAAAAAAAAGACACGATATGCTGGCCAATTTTTGTTACAGACCGCCCGATACCAGATTTAGTCTAAACCCATTCAGTAGTCTAGTATTTATAACAGACGCACAACAAATGGGCGGAAATGATCTCCAATATTTCTCTTCACTTATAGACCATTGTATTCAGACAGCACATAAAGGAATCTTATTTCAAAACTTTGTCAGGAGTCCGTATAGGGCATGTTACCCTGTTCAATGATTCAGACCCCATGCCACGAGTCGTGACATACACGCGGGCTTCAAGCACAGCTACATACATGGCCGAGTCTTCTTGGTCGAATGATGCGCAGAGAAGTGAAGCTGAACAAGTCGTCTCGTGAAGGTTGTACTGCACTCTAAGTGCAGGACTGATGTACTGTCTACGCATTAAGAATTATCCCTATATCACTACACTTCTCCCTTATCCGTTCTTCTTGGGCGCATGCAGATGCCACGACTTGTAAATTACATATGCGAATATATGCACGCATACAGTAAACAAAAGAGGTAACAATATATTGGCATACTTGAGGTTCGATAGAAGACATCATAATTTACCAACCTGTTTCAAGGAAACCCCGAACAACTTACCAGTAAATGGCACGGGAAAATACAAGTGTTCCTTGCTGCATCAGAATCCAGAAATAGACCCAAGCTTTTACAACGTCCTAAGGACTGCATTTTATGTCACAAATTTCATTCGAGTCAAAATAGTATGGCCATGTCTAGTTTACTTGGCAACTTTTAGTGTAGTTTGTCACAGAATTTCATCAGAAACAACCACAACTGTTTAGAAAAAATCTGTCATTTTCGTACTTCCTAATTTGGCATATTTGCCAAAGTAGTGCTATCGACGATATAGATTATAAAGTAGCAATGACCTTCAGAATCATATTTCTGTACATGCTGCATTAAAATCCATCGTTCTGTTCAGAAGTTACTAGAAATAAATGTACGCATTAACAAAATATTGCTATAATGCTGTCTGTATTATAAAATAAGGCAAATACAGTAGAATATCAGACATATAAACACTAAAAGCATGCTCATAAAAGTATTTCTGTAGTGAGTTAATGTGAGCAGCTAATCATATTTGGTTCATTTATAGAAAGTTGGAACAGTTGGTGATTCTGCCTTCACTCTACAAAATATTCCTTGTTAATCGGCAGAGCTAATTGAAATTAAAGTTTATATCCGAATTATATTCACGGAATAAACTAAACACCCAACCGACTCTGATGTACGTATTACTGCAGTGCACAGTCTTACTACTTCCGTCAGGGGCGCCGATTAATTTGGCGCCGAGACAATATAATCGGTTTGTATTCGGGAGGCACTGTATTCATTTCGTGACTGTATGACTGTCTAATCTCAAATATTCATAATTTTCCGTCTCGTTCGATGAATATCTACAAATACGTCAGGAAAGCCTATTTTCAAATCCTTTCACATTCACAGTTATAACAGTATCTCTCATCGCTTGTGGCTAAATCCATGTTGCTAAAACGGTGTCTTTAAATAACCTGAGAATCAAACTGTAGTTTAGGTGGGCGACTTGTGGGGAAGTCCTAGATATTATGGGTTTTGTACGGCCTTGACGTGAAGTTAACAGGGAGGGCATGTGTCTGTATTTTCTTCAAATTTCTTCTTCTCTGCTCTCTTTGCTCGTTCGCGTAAGTCGCAAAGAAACGCCGATTAGCGTCGTCATGTCTATCCGACTGTCCGTCCGGCTGTCTGCATGTATCAACTCAGCACCCAATGGACGGATTTTTGTGGAATTTGGAATTTTATAATGGAAACTTTTGCATAAATCTGTCGAGAAATCCAAATTTGGTTAAAAGCCGGCAAAAATATCGGGCACTTTATATGAAGACCTAAACGCGTTTGTATTATTTACAGCAATACAAAAAGTTTTGTAGATCGACAACAATGCATAGGGAAATCATCGCATTTCTATAGCAATGCTCTCCTGTTTTATATTATTGACAGCGAAATATGAATCAACAATACCAAGGGACCATTTTTTTTTTCCACGGCAAAAACGGTTACGCGAAAGCTCCACGGTGTTACATTATACTTAAAATGGGTGTCTTGTTAACATATCTTGCGAAATTTCGTAAGAGCAGCTTTACCTTCCTACCAACGAAACTAAAAAGCAGCAGCTGGTATTTTTTAAGAATGCTCCGTTGAAAACAAAAATGAATACAAATATGTCATAGAAAATATTCCTCGTTTTTATCTATGACTTTCCTTTTAAAATTGTTATGAGGGATATGTTTAGAGAAATAAAAGAATAAGTGTTTAATAACACTACGTGTTTTCAAACACTTACGATAATTTTTATGAATTTCTACATTTAAATTTCAGTGAATTAAAACAAGCAATACTATTTACAAATGTGCAAAATCATAGATCCTACTGGACACAGTGGGCACACAGAAACGTTTTTCTCTTCTGCACAGTCGTTAATGAATTTTCTGCAATGAAAACGACCTTCAGCATAAACATAGTGCTTTACAAGAGAATGAAATATTTTCCAAGTAACTTGATTGGAAAGTTCCATGGATTTTGTAAGTTTGGTTTTAAGTTTATTAGTTAATTAAAAGAACAATCAGTCATTCTGCCGTCACTGTGTAGTACATCAGGTAGCTGCTGTGCCATATAATTTTTTGTACGTAAATTAGTCGGTCAGACAAACAGGTAGGCAGAGAGAGAGGTATTAGTCTTGTCAGTTAGTACTTGAACTATTTAGCTAGATGCTTGGTACTTAACAGGTTAGAAATTAGTGACTTAGTTTTTTAGTCTGGAATTGCACCAGTTTCCTGTGATGAAGCGAACCACAAGAACGACTAATTTTTTGATAACTGATAACAGATTTACATGTTCCGTGCAGTGAGAAGTACCTTAGCTAGTATCTTTATTTCAACATGTTTCCACCTACTTCTTTGAAATGAAAGTGGTTTGCTAGTGCATGGCAACACTGTCTGCTGTATATTGATCAGTACTACACTGAGGTTCGCTGAAAGTTTTGTGCTAGTAGAAGTGGACATGTGTTAATAATTTACAAAATTTTAGGCTGTTTCAGGGTATTATTATAGGAAACATTCCTTCGGCGTGTCCTTCAAAATCCTTAAATCTGTGAAACACGAATTTATCTAACGGTCATAAAAAAACTGAGTTCTTACGTCATATTATCCGAGGTTCTCACAGCGGTGATTGTGACGGTTACAGTCCTCTGTGAT
>JGI20166J26741_11456473_pt1 | contig 13396 bp, 14 predicted proteins | sample TergutCu122P5_FD_26741 | JGI IMG/M metagenome (IMG submission 26741)
CTCCATCTGACCCTTGCGCACCCTCAGCTCAGCGAGGGTCTGCTCGTCAGCGCGCAGTACTTCCTGTGCCGCGCGCAGCTGGTCCTGCGAAGCGTGGACGGTCTCGCGCAGGCTCGCGCTGTCGCTCTGTTCCAGGTTCGCGCGGTCACGCAGCATGATAGCCCAGTGATCGGCGCGTTCCTGCAGGATCGCGAAGGTCTCGTGGAGCGGCTCGACGCGTTCGCGCAGAAGCTCCAGGGCGCTTTCGAGCGCGGCCGTCGCCTCGATCGTCTGCTCCAGTTTCCTGACCTCTGCTTCGGCAGCGGCAAAGCGGGTCGTCAGATGCTTGACGCGTTCGCCGACAGTCGCGATCTCGACCTGGCAGGCAGAAAGACGATCGGTCGCCGTCGATTCATCGCGGAACTTCAGGTTACGATCGCTCTCAAGATCGGCGCCGCGCGCCCGCAGGTCCTCGATCTCTGCGGCCAGCCCGGCGATCTGTTCGTCGACGGCCTGGACGGCGGGCGCCTGTGTTCCAAGACTCGCGGCGACCTCGTTGGAGCGCGCCTCAAGCGTTGTGCTCTCCGCGGTGAGTTTCGTCGCCTGGTCCTCGATCCGACCCAGTTCCTGCTGGATGGAATCTCGCTGGCCGATAAGGTTCGCGGAGCGCTGGTTGAGCTCCAGAGCATCCTGCTGGGCCGAGGCCAGCGCTTCTTCTGCCAGCGCCAGTTCAGCTTCGCGTTCTCCGAGGTCGGCCTCCAGGCGCGTCTGCAGCTCCGTGAGCTCGTTGATGCGACGCGCGCGCGCCAGCACACCCTCGTTGTCGGCGACCGGACGTCCGAGACTGATCTTGCCGGATGGCCAGAAAACGACCCCGTCTGGGGTGACCGCGCGCAGCTCCTTGCCTGCTTGGGTGAGTTCGACCGCCTGCTTGGCGTCAGACACTAAGACGACATCTCCGATCAGGCTCTTCAACCCGGTAAGGTAGCGCTGATCGAACTCAAGGTGGTCGAGCAGGTAACTGCCGCAAGGAGGCTTCTTCAAAAGCTTGGGCGGCGTCATATCAAGCGGGATGATGGCGAGTTCCCCGGAGCTGTGGCCCGCTATCTCCCGGGCGAGTTTTCTTGCCGTCTTGCCATCACGAACGAACACACCGAAGAGGTCGGCGCCAAGGACGCGCTCCGCCAGCGCCTCAAGCGCGGGCTCAGCTTTGATGCTGCCCGACACGACGCCCTCGAAACCCGGGATCGAATCCGCCCGTTCCAGAAGCTCCTCCAGAGCAGGCGTCGCCGAGACCAGAGCACGCTGCATCTCTTCAAGAGCGACCTGCTCACCCCGGGCGGCGAACAGGTCGTTTCTGATCGTCTCGAGCTCGCGGCGCCGCGACTCGTTGACGCGCACACGCTTGTCGACGTCAAGCTCAGCGGCGCTGATCTCGCGCTCGAGCCGGTGGTAATCGGTCTCGATCACCTCTGCCTGGGCCCGCCGCGCGCTGAGCGTCTCGTGAAGGTTGGCAAGCTCGTTCGCCAGCGCCTCGCTTCGTGCGGAGAGCAGGTCCTTCTGGGTCATCAGCGAGGCGAGCTCCTGTTCGAGCTTGAGTTTGGCGACCCGCGCCTCGTCGCTTCGTGCCTGGGCGGAGCGGATAGACGAACTGAGCTTGTTGAAGGCCTCGTCGGCGGAGTTGCGCGCCTTGCGCGCCTGCTCGCCTCCCCGCCGCAGTTCGGCGAGCTGTGAGTAGAGCTCCTGCAGCTGAGCATCGGCCTCGACGCGTTGCTGGGACAGGGCCTCGCGACTTTCCCGCGCGCTGAGCACCTGTGACTGGGCGTGCGAGAGGTTCATCCGCAGCTCAGAGAGGCGCGCGACGAGGTTCTTGCCCTTCTCCTCAAGCAGCAGCAGGCTCGCGTCGAGACGCTCCTGGATGGACTGCATCCGGCGTCGCTGCTCGCCGAGGTCTCCGACGAACAGGCCCTTCTCTTCGAGCAGATGCTGGAGCGAGTCCAGCTCCCGCTCGCGCTCGCTCAGCTGGTAGCTCGCGATCTCGAGGGCGGCTTCGCTTTCCTTCTCGGTCTTGAGCAATACGTCCCACTCGGCCTGCAGGCCGCGCAGTTCATCGACGGCCAGGGCGACTTCGAGCTCACGCAGCTCATCGGTCATCTCCTGATACTTGCTCGTACGCGAGGCCTGGCGCTCGAGCGGACGCAGCTGATGGTCGATCTCCCTGGCGATGTCGGCCGCGCGCTGGAGTTTCTCGTCCAGCCCGGAGAGGCGCCGCAGAGCGCGCTCCTTGCGACGCTTGTGCTTCAAGGTACCGGCGGCCTCCTCGATGAGCGCGCGCCTTGTGTCGGGGCGCGCCTCTAAGACCTCGGCCAGATGTCCCTGGCTGATGATGGAGTGCGCGTCGCGACCCAGGCCCGTGTCATGAAGCAGATCGACGATGTCGAGCAGGCGGGTCGGGCTCTGGTTGATGAGGTATTCGCTCTCTCCCGAGCGATACATGCGCCTGGTTATCGTGACCTCGTCGAACTCCAGGGGCAGCAGGCCGTCGCTGTTGTCTAAGACGAGGTCGACCTCCGCGACGCCGACGGCGCTGCGCGCGGAAGATCCCGCGAAGATGACGTCTTCCATCGCCTGGCCCCGCAGGGTCTTCGCGCTCTGCTCGCCGAGGACCCAGAGCACTGCATCGGCGATGTTCGACTTGCCCGAGCCGTTGGGACCCACGATACAGGTGATACCCGGCTCGACGGCCAGGACGCTGCGGTCCGCGAAGGACTTGAAGCCTTTCAGTGTCAGAGACTTGAGATACATCGCTCTCTATTCTATCCCAGGAAAGTCCCTGAGAACGAGAGCGGCGGCTTCAGACTGCGCCTCTTTCTTCGAAGCGCCCTGGGCCCGGGCCCGCTCACGCCCGTCGATCAGCACCGCCGCGGTAAATCTTGGGGCATGGGCCGGTCCTGACTCATCGACGATGCGGTACTCGATGCTGCGACCACGTTCCTGAACGACCTCCTGCAGGCGGGTCTTGGGGCTTGTCGCGGTCTGAAGGAGCTCAGCCGACAGGAAGGGTCCCAGGGTGTCGAGCACCCAGCGCCGCGCCTCATCCAGCCCCCCGTCGAGATAGAGCGCAGCCGTAGCGGACTCGTAACAGTCCTCAAGCGCCGAGGGAAGCCCGCGCGATGCAGATCCTTTCTCGCTCGCCCCGAAGATGATGAGCTCAGCAAATCCCCGCTCCGCCATGATCTGGGACAGGAAGCTGCCCCTGATCACCGCGACCCGCAGTTTGGTCAGATCGCCTTCCGGCATCGTGGGATAGCGCTCATAGACCGCCTCTGCGATGATGAAACCGAGGACGGCATCGCCCAGGAACTCGAGGCGCTCATAGTCGTCGAGCGGATCGCCCTCGGTCGCCGAGGCATGCGTCAGCGCCTGCTGCAGCAGGGCGCGGTCGCGGAAGCGATACGCCAGGATCGCTTCTGCACGCGTGAGCCTGTCGTCATATGAGGGGGTCGATGTCTCCATGGCCTCTCTATTGTAACCGAGCGAAAAGGGCCCCCGCGACAGGTCGCAGGAGCCCTTGCCAAGCCGTTGTACGAGGCTCTATGAATGCGCCACGACGAAGTCGACCGCGTCTGCGACCGTCTTGATGTTCTCGACGTCCTCGTCGGGGATCGTGATACCGAACTCGTCCTCGAAGGCCATGACCAGCTCGACCAGATCGAGCGAGTCCGCCCCGAAGTCCTCGATGAAAGAAGAGGTCTCCTTGACCTCGCCTGCCTCAACGCCCAGCTGATCAGCAACGACCGAGGTGATCGTCTTCAGCACTTCGCTTCTCTCCATGTGTAGCTCCTTAGAATCGTTGATGTCAATCAGCATTAAACCACAGAGAACGGGTCGGTTCAAGAGCTGGACGACACTTGTGATGCGATGCGCGCGACCAGCCCCGCTCGCACCGCTTTGGCCGCCACCAGGATGCCGGAGCAGACCGCCTCGGCCGATGACGAGCCGTGCCCGATGCAGACCAGCCCCGCAGCACCGAGCAGCGGGGCGCCCCCGTAGGTGTCCGGATCGAGACGCGCTTTGAGGCCGCTCAGCTGTCGTTTCAAGGCGAGCGCGCCCAGTTTCGAGATCGTCGAGGCCATGAGCGCGTCCCTGAGGGCGCCCAGGATATAGCTGCTTGAACCTTCGAGGGTCTTGAGTGTGACGTTACCGGTGAAGCCATCGGTGACGATCACGTCAGCGACGCCGGCCAGAAGATCGCGGCCTTCGACGTTGCCGATGAAGTCCGGGAGCTTGTCTCCCATGAGCTCGAAGGCTTCCTGGGCCAGCTTGTTGCCCTTCGAGTCCTCCTCGCCGATGTTGAGCAGGGCGAGGCGCGGGGCCTCGAGGTCCAGGATCGCGCGCGCGTAGGCGGCGCCCATCTGCGCGTACTGGAAGAGGTACGCGGGCTTCACGTCGGCGTTGGCGCCGGTGTCCAGAAAGACGGTGGGTTTCTTTCCCGGCAGGACCACCGCGATGGCGGGACGAAGCACCCCGGGGATGCGTCCGACGATCAGCGTGCCGGCCGCCAGACAGGCGCCGGTCGAGCCGGCGCTGAAGAAGCCGTCAGCCTGGCCGTCTTTGACCAGCCGTGCCGCCACGACCAGCGAGGAGTCCTTCCTGGTCCGTACCGCCTGCACGGGATGCTCGCCCATCGTGATCGCTTCAGTGGTCGCGTGGACCTTCAGACGCGGTCCGGCGAAGGGACTCAGGGCGTCTGCGGGGCCGGTGAGCAAGACCTCCAGCGCGTCGTCGCGCTCAAGCGCCCGGCGCACGCCGTCTATGACCGCCTGAGGTGCAAGATCTCCGCCGAGTCCATCGACGGAGATCCGGGCTGTGATATCCATGTCCGCGTTGTCCCTAGACCGCGATGACCTGCTTGCCGTTATAGGTGCCGCAGTGCGGACAGACGCGATGCGGGAGCTTGGGCTCATGACACTGCGGACACTCCTGGGTCGCCGCGGCGTCCAGGCTGTGGCTGCTGCGGCGGGAGTTGGTCTTCGCGCGTCCTTTTTTCCTCTTGGGTACTGCCATGTTCTCTGTTTCCTTCTCTTCGTCAGCGGGTGATCGGCTTGCCCTGCAGACGGTCACGCCCGCGCTGGACGGCCGTGAGCATCTTGCCGAGGTTGACCTCAAGGTTGGCCATCATCTCATCGGCGTAGTCCTCCGCACCCATGCGGATCTCACGCTCGTTGGCCCGCGCATCGTCCATGATCTCGGCGGCGCGCGCCTCAGCCTGGCGTACGATCTCGGTGTCAGCGACCAGTCCGCGCGCGCGCTCCTGGGCCTCCTCGAGGATACGGTTGGCCTCGCGCTCGGCTTCTTCGGTCATCTCCTGGCGCTGCTTGACGATCCACCTCGCCTGCTTCAGGTCCTCGGGATACTGACCGCGGATCTCATCGATGATGTCGAAGATCGCATCTGGATCGACCATCTTGTTGCTACTGAGAGGCACCGACTTCGCGCTGTCGATGACCTCCTCGATGCGATCGATGAGTTGCAGAATGTCCATCAGTTACACCTTTCGGGTTGGGTGCTGCTCTCCCCGTCTACGATAGTACCGCATTGTATAGTACCATATGCCCTGCAGGATTGCGCCAGGCTGACGCTCCCCCGTTATCTGGGATATCACCGAGACTCATCGAGCAGCGCCTCTTCTACGCAGGCGGGGACCAGACCCTTCACTGAACCGCCCAGAGCCGCGATCTCCTTGACCGCCGATGAGCTGAGATACATGTACTCGGGCGATGACATGATGAAGAGTGTCTCGACCTCGCAGTCCATGCGGGCATTGAGCGCGGCCATCTGGAACTCGAGCTCGAAGTCGGTCATCGCGCGCAGGCCCTTGACGATGACGTCGCCCTTCTGGGCCCTGACGAAATCGATCAGCAGGGTGTCGAAGGAGGCGACTCGCACGCGAGGCAGGTGTGCGGTGGCCTGGCAGATGAGCTCGACGCGCAGCTGCGCGGCAAAGAGCGGGCCGGTGCCGTTCTTGTGCGCCGAGGCAGCGACGCCGACGACCACCTCATCGAAGAGTGTCGCCGCGCGCTCGATGATATCGAGATGCCCTGAAGTGATGGGGTCGAAGGTGCCCGGTACGATGGCGGTCGTCATACCCGTCTGTGCTCCTCTCCGCTAAAGGCGCAGCTTAACCAGGTCTTTCCATAGCGCGCCGTGTGCTGTCCATGATACCATCCGGGCCAGTCGATCGGACGGTCCCGCTGATGCTCGTAGACGAGGTAGGCCTCCGGGCCCAGGGCTCCCGCCTCTGAGAGTGCGTCCACGAAACGCAGGACCTCTGCCGGCGGCGTCGCGTAGGGCGGGTCGAGCAGGATCAGGTCGAAGGGGCCCTCACGGGCGATGCGCCCCGCGAGCACGAAGCTGTTGCCCACCCGCAGACGGGCCGCCTCCTCGGTCAGTCCGCAGTGTTCGAAGTTGCTCCGCGCGACTTCAGCCGTCGCCCGGTCACTCTCTATGAACAGGCAGGACGCTGCCCCGCGCGAGATCGCCTCGATCCCGAGCGCCCCGGTCCCGGCGAAGGCGTCGAGGACCCGCAGGTCCTCCAGGCCAGAGAGCCGCGCCTCCAGATGAGAGAACAGGGCCTCGCGGACCCGGTCCGAGGTCGGACGGGTGCCGGAGCGTGCAGGCGCACTGAGGTGGCGGCCCCTGAGTCTGCCCGAGACGACGCGCATCAGCTCAGCTGGCCTTCGAGGCGCAAGTCGGACTCCAGTTGCGTGACGCGCAGCTCCAGCAGGGCCTCGGACGCTGAGAGCTGCCTGCAGGCCTGGGCGTCGCAGTGCGCGGCCTCGACAAGTTCGCCGTCGACCGCGACGTCTCCGATCCTGAAGCGGGGTATCCCGCTCTGCCGGCTCCCCAGAAGTTCGCCTGCGCCGCGCATCTTGAGGTCGAGCTCTGCAAGACGGAAACCGTCGTCGATCTCGACCAGGGCCCTGAGACGCTGGCGACCCTGATCGCTGGCGTGGCGCGCGACCAACCAGACCTCTCCGGAGACCGGCCCCCGACCCACGCGGCCTCGCAGCTGATGGAGCTGCGCGAGGCCGTAGCGATCCGCATCGAGCACGATCATGACCGTCGCGTTGGCGACGTCGATGCCGACCTCGATGACCGTCGTCGCGACGAGCACCTGGATCTTGCCGGAGACGAAGCGCTCCATCGTCGTCTCCTTCTCTGCCGCGGTCATCTTGCCGGTCAGTATCTCGACGCGCAGGTCAGAGAAGATCGCGGACTTCAGGTGACGGGCCTCCTCTTCGACCGATCTCAGATCGCTCGCTTCAGAATCCTCGATGAGCGCGCAGACGACGTAGGCCTGATGACCTGCCGCGACCGCCTCGCGCACCGCGCGGTAAGCTTGCGCCGTGCCCGTGGCGTCGACCAGCTGCGTCCTGACTCCGGCGCCGGTGATCGGACGGGTACGCAGGTAAGAGGTCTGCAGGTCGCCGTAGCCGATCAGCGCCAGCGTGCGCGGGATGGGAGTCGCGGTCATGATGAGCACATCGGGCGCCTGTGCCTTGCCCAGAAGCGCCTGGCGCTGCTCGACGCCGAAGCGATGCTGCTCATCGATGACGATCAAGGTCAGATCCTTGAAGCTGACCGCCCTTTCGATCAGGGCATGCGTCCCGAAGGCGACCGCTATCGATCCGTCGGCCAGTCCCTGCAGGATGCGGGTACGCTCTGGAGCTGTGGTCGAGCTGGTGAGCAGGGCCCAGCGCACGCCGAGCTCATCGAGCCGGGGTCCGAGCCTGGCCGCGTACTGCTGGGCCAGGACCTCGGTCGGCGCCATCATCGCGGCCTGGGTCCCGGTATCGACGGCACAGAGCAGCGCGAAGAGCGCCACCAGGGTCTTGCCGGTCCCGACGTCGCCGAGCAGCAGCCGGTTCATCACATCAGGGGCTGCCATGTCGCGCGTGATCTCTGTGATCGCTGTCTCCTGATCGGCCGTGAGCGTCAGCTCCCCGGAGAGGGTCTCGCGCAGGAGCGCAAGACCCCGCCCGTCGATAACATGGCGCCTCCCCTGCCCCGCCTGGCGGGCGCGAAGGCCTCGGCGCGCCATGAGCAGGCTGAAGTCGAAGAACTCACCATAGGCCAGGCGACGGCGTGCCTCACTCGCGCGCTCCAGAGTCTCAGGGAAATGCAGCTCGCGCAGCGCCTGGGCCAGGGGCATGAGCCCTCGTTGATCGAGCAGCGCAGGCGGCAGGTATTCGGGCACCTGGGCGTAGTCATCTGTGGCCGCCGCGACGATGCGCCGCAGCCACCCGAGCGAGAGCCCCTCGGTCGTCGGGTGTACGGGCAGGATACGGCCCAGGTTGACGGGCTGGCCAGCTTCCGCGAGCTTCTCGTAGAACGGCTGGATGATGCGGTTGAAGCCGTAGTCGAAGACCACCTCGCCGGCGAAGGCCACCGTCTCGCCCACCGCGAAGGCCTTCTTGACCCAGGGTTGGTTGAACCAGACCCCGAGCAGGGTCCCCGTGTTATCGACGAGCGCCACCTCGGTCACGAGCAAGCGGGGGCGGGGCCTGCGCTCCTTGACCTCATAGACGGTCCCCTGGACGGTCGCTTCTCCCCGGCTGACCTCTGCCAAAGTCGAGCTATGCGTCAGGTCGAGATAGCGCAGGGGCCGATGAGAGAGCAGATGCCCGATGCGGGTGATGTCGAGCTTCGCGAGCAGGGCGGCGCGCTCTGCGTCGACGAAGCGCGCGGTGGCGACCGGATCATCCCAGGCAAGCATCCGCTGGGCCGGATGTGCGGCGAAGCTCGCCATGGGGCTAGACCTGCGGCAAGGGCGGGCGCCGATACGTGAGTATGCCGATGGTAGCCGGCCCGCAGTAGATGCCCACCACGATACCGACCTGGAACGGTCCGTCGTAGCTTGCCTTGAAATCCGCCTTCGCGAGCGCTTCGTTGATCGTCGCCTCAAGTTCCGGCTTACTCGTGATCGCGAGCGAATAGTGCCAGCCCTCCCCCGGGGTGTCCTCAACGGCGCGCTTCGCCAGTTCCGCGAAGGCCTTCTTCGCGCCGCGACACTTCTTGTAGGGGTCGATGTGTCCGTCCTCGAAGACCCGCAGGACCGGCTTGATGTTGAGCGCCGAGGCCAGGACCTGCGCGGACTTGCCCGCCCGGCCTCCCCGGACCAGATACTCGAGGCTGTCGACGACGAAGTTGATATGCAGGGAGTTGCGCACCGCCGAGGTATAGGCGACGACCTCTTCGAAGGAAAGCCCGGCATCACGGGCCTCGGCCGCCGCCAGCGCGATGATCGCGATGCCACGGGTGACGGCGTGAGTATCGATGATCTCGATCGGCAGCGATGCGTCTGCGGCCGCCTGACGGGCGGCCTCGCAGGTCCCGGAAAGCCCCGATGACATCGCGACGACGAGGATGTGCGTGGCGCCCTCGTCAGCCAAACGCTCATAGGCCTCGCGGAACTGGGTCGGCGAGGGCATCCAGGTCTTGGGGAGCTCATCGATGTCTGCGAGCACCGCGTCCCAGAAGTCCTTCGCGGTAAAGCGCGCCGAGTCCGTCTGGGTCCCGTCGCCTAAGAGGATGCCGATCGGTACGACCGTGATGTCGCGGCGCGCGGCCTCGCCGGAGCCGATGTCACAGCAGCCGTCGGTGACGATGGCTATCTTCTCGTTTCCGCGCACGCGTAGACGTTCCCTTACTCCACGGACATGATCAAGGGGTAGAGCGGTTGTCCCCCGTCCTGGGTATCGTATTCAAGGTCAGGATGGCGCTCCTGGAGCAGGGTCTGGACCGCTTCAAGATCGGACGCGTCAAGTTCTGCGCCCGCAAGCAGGGTGACCGTGTCGGCCTCGTCAAGCGGCAGGGTCTCGAGCAGGGCGACGGCGACCTCGGGGATGCTCGTCCCCTTGGCGCGGATGTCCTTGGATCCGACGATCCCGATGATCTCGCCCGCGCAGATATCGCCTACCGGTGACTTCGCGTCCTTGACCGCAGTCGTGACCTCGGCGGTCGTGACCTCTGAGGCGGCTTCAGTCATCTCTTCCTGCTGCTCCTCAAGTGAGCCCTCCTCATCGAAGGCCAGCAGGGCGGAGAAAGCCTCCAGGACCGAGGTCGTGGGCACGACGACGGTCGGAGCAGCGATGAGCTCGGCGGCAGAGCGCGCCGCCATGATGATGTTGTGGTTGTTGGGAAGCAGGATGTAGGAATCGGCCGGTACCGAGGCGGCCGCCTCGACGAAATCCTGGGTCGCGGGGTTCATCGTCTGACCGCCCGAGACCAGGGCCGCCACTCCGAGCGACTTCAGGATCTCACCGGCGCCTTTGCCGACAGAGACCGCGATGACCGCGATCTTGCGATGAGGAAGGGCTGCGGCCGGCCCCTTGCCACGCTCCGCCTGCTGACGACGCATGTTATGGATGTGGACGTCGGAGACCTCGCCCTTGCTCAGCGCGAAGGCGAGCACCGCTGAGGGGTCGTCGGTGTGGACGTGGATCTTATACTGACCGAAGTCACCGACGACGAGCTCAGAGCCCCCCTGGGTGGCGATGTGGTCATGGACGCGCTCGCGATCGATGTCGTCGCCAAAGAGCAGGAACTCCGTGCAGTACAGATACTCCTCGTCATCCCAGTCGTCGACCGGATCGACCGAGAGCAGGCCGGCCGGCATGAAGACGGGCGTCGCGGCCTCCTCTTTGCCGAGCAGGATATTGGCCACCGCGTCGTAGATGATCGCCAGACCGAAGCCACCCGAATCGACCACGCCGGACTCCTTGAGCACGGACAGGAGCTCGGGGGTACGCTGGACCGAGGCATGCGCGGCCGCCGAGACCGTCTCGAGCGCGTCGTCGAAGCTCTGCTGCTCCTCAGAGGCGCCGCGCGCGGCGATCGCCATGTCAGAGAGCACCGTGAGTATCGTGCCTTCGACCGGCTTGCGCACCGCCTGATAGGCCACGGTCCGGGCGTGTTCAAGCGAGACCGCCAGGCGCTCGGTCGGCGGTGCGTCCGCGGAGTCCATGATGCCCTCGCAGACACCGCGGATGATCTGGGACAGGATGACGCCCGAGTTGCCCCGCGCCCCCATGAGCGAACCGTGGGTGGCGGCCCTGGTGACCTCTTCAAGCGAGACATCGGAGGGCAGACTCAGGACCTCGCCGGCCACCGACTCGAGCGTCAGGCTCATGTTCGTCCCGGTGTCGCCGTCGGGGACCGGGAAGACGTTGAGCTTGTTGACTTCTTCATGGCGGGATCTCAGCACGGCAGATGCGCCTGCGATGACCTCCCGCGGACTAACCTGAACGGTCATGGCGGGACTCACCGCACCTTCACATCAAGGATGTGGACGTCGACGCGTCCGACCTTGACCGAGGTCTGGGTCTCAAGTATGTAGCGCACGCGACGGGCCAGGTTCTTGCTCACCTCAGTGAGGTTGGTCCCGTATTCGATGACGATGTAGAGGTCGATGTCGACACAGCCTTCACAGTCGTCTTCCGGCGGGGTCATCGTGATGCGGACCCCGCGTCGCAACTTCGCTGCCGGCAGGAGCTGCGCGACCCCCTCGGCCAGCGTCGGCGCCGCCATGCCGACGACTCCATAGACCTCCAGGGCACAGTAGCCTGCAAGATCTGCCAGGACATCGTTGGATATCTGTATCACACCAGGGATATTGTCTGCCATGTTCCGCTCTCTTTCCTCAGCTTGCACACGGACAAGGATACGAACAGTTATTATATCAGGTAGCGGACGGTCGTCGAACGCTTGTCAGCCCGAAGGGCCTGTGTTAGCATGGAAAGTCGCGAAACGAATCCGATGAAGCACTGAGGAGTCCCACCATGTCACAAGTATGCGCGCTATGCGGCAAGCACCCCACTGCGGGGCGCAACATCAGCCACTCGCATCGGGTCACGAACCGGACCTTCAAGCCCAATATCCAGAAGGTCACCGCCCGTCATGAGGGTAAGGTGCAGAAGATCAACGTCTGTACGAAGTGCCTGAAGGCCGACAAGGTCGAGCGGGTCAACTGAGAGTGCGCCCAGACGTGATGCGACGCCCGGCCTGGAGCCGGGCGTTTTTCATGCGCGCTGCCCGATGAAGAAGGCCGCGCCGGACACGACGCTGACCTCGGGAGCCTCGCCGGTCAGAGGCTCGTTGCTTACCCCGACGGTGCTCAAGGGCTCCAGTCGCGCCGAGTCCAGCGGCCAGCGCGCGCCGCTGACACTTACGATCGCGGCCTCTGCCGCGACCAGCCCGAAGCTCAGTACGGGCTCCTCGCACAGGTAGCGCTGCCCTGCGAAGAGCGCGGTGGCGAACTGCGTCGCGCTGCGCACCGTCACCCGCAGGGCCTGATGGCGCAGCAAGGCGCCGAGCATGCCGAGCTCCTGGTCGAGCCGCCCTCCCAGGGCGCCGATGACCGTGACCTCGCCGACCCCGCGCTGCTCGCAGACCTGAAGCGCCAGGTCGAAGTCCGTGTAGTCCTTGTCCGCCGATACCAGCTGGACCTCTGTGCCCGCCGAGCGCGCCCAGTCCAGATCGCCGGGCGCGACCGAGTCCCCGTCGCCGACCAGCAGGTCGGGGGCGGTGTCCTGCGCGCGAAACCACGCCAGCCCCCCGTCGACCGCGAGGCGCAGGTCGAAGGCGGCGGGATCTGCCTGATCGGCGCCGGTGGCAAGCAGGCAGACGACCAGAGCGCTAGCCATGGACGCGCTCACCACGGACCAGCGGCAAGATGACCGGCGCGACCAGCGCGAGTATCAGCCCGCAGGCGACGGCTGCCGGGATCAGGTAACTGAGATTGTAGACCAGCGAATAGAGAGCGACGTTCTGACCTGCCGGCGCGTTGCTCGCGAAGAAGGCGACCCCCGAGATGAAGTGCGGGACCAGCCGGAAGAGGGCGCCGGCAAGCGCCGCGGCAAGCGCCACTCCCGCGACCAGGATCCTCTTTCCCCGGGCGATCAGGCGCCAGGCAAGCGGCGCGAGGAGTCCCGCCAGGCCCACACAGGCGAAGGCAAGCGGATAGTCAAGTACCACCTGGAACGGGGCGACGATATAGGGTTCGAGCATGAGGTCGATCAGCCCGCAGAGCGCCCCGGTCACCATCCCCCAGCCCGGCCCGTAGAGCAGGGCGAAGAGCACGATCGCTGTCATCGACAGCGATATCGTCCCGCCGGCTATGTTGTAGGGCAGACGGATCTTGAAGTAGTCCAGGACCGCGAACAGCGCGATGCAGAGTCCCGCTACCGCGATCATATGGATCCGTGAAGAGTTGCCTGATGTGCTCATCGTTTCTCCTTTCTCTTCGGGGAAACGACGAGGGAGTGCTCCCATGCAGGCCCCGCATTACCGGCGCCGTCGTTTCGGTCGCGCGGTGCGCCCGCGCCTCTCAGCCACCCGCAGGCAGCTCCCGATC
>JGI20166J26741_11456584_pt1 | contig 13396 bp, 10 predicted proteins | sample TergutCu122P5_FD_26741 | JGI IMG/M metagenome (IMG submission 26741)
CGGTCATAACTCCGTAACTGTCCAAAATCGGACACATGTTTATATGAACTTTTTTCATCACAAAGACCTAGGAAATCACCTCCTGCAGTTATGCCCTAAGTCATGAAACACCCTGTATATAAATAGTACTAATATTTCTCCAATTATGATAATAAATAGGATATATGAAACTCAAAATCTTCTGTCACTGTAGCTTGTTTCCTCCTGGTCATGTTAAGGACTTATCAGCACCCCTGTACACATACTGGTTTACCCTCTTGATGTAGTATTCATGCTACTATATTACTCACTCTGCCTGGCTGCATACATTTGGAATGTAAAATAATAATAATGACAGGCCATGCCCTGGCTTACGTAGTTAATCATTTGGCCTCTTAGTGCAGAGGTTAAGTTCAGTCTCAGGCCACCCCATGTGACAGATGTGGTGGGCAGAGCAGCAATGGGACATCTTCCTAATAGTACTTCAGTTTTCCTATCATTACCATCCCATCAGTGCTCTGTATTCATTCATCACTGATGCTACAAAATATTTGCAACTGACAAAATCCTTAAATAACACACAAAAACAATATGGGAACCGTGTGAACATTACATTTACTCAAAGTGTAGCTTAATGCTGATAACAACTGCACACCATGACAACTTTTGTATGAAAGTGTCTATAATTTTTATCATAAAAATGTTTCATATTAATCAGATGCATAATTATAAACATGCTGAGTTTCAACATTTTTACAATATATTTAACATTTATGTACTAAAAACATACTTTGTAAAAATTACAAACCGAAATATTCAAATGGACTGCATAATCAGTACCCACTACCTCTGTTTAAACTAGGCATCATACTTTCTTCAAAGAATTTACTGTTCAAACAAGTTCCAGTACCTCAAGCGTGAAATATTCAGCACTCACCTAGTAAGTTTGTCCATAATACCCTTTATTCTTGTCTCTGTAACAGCAGGCAACAACTTCTGAACCATCTCACGTACAAACAAATCACTGATTCCGGGACTGGCACGTTCTGCTAATTCAAACGCATTCTTCAGCTCTTCAATAGTATCTGTCTTATGGGAAGACTCAGGACCACGTGAATTATAATGATGCCGTCTCTGCAGCTAGAATGAACCAAATTATTCATGTGTGTAATCCAGTACTTCTAGCATAATTCTTGGTAAAAGTGTGCGTGAAGTATGTACGTCATGTACATACGTTTGTATGTGATGTGATATATGTGTTTGTGTTTTTGTGTGTGTGTGTGTATGTATGTATGTGTGGGTGTAAAAGACACACTTCAAAGCTTGAACAGTCTAACAGTCAGACAAAACAGTCAGCCAGAGAATATGAAAAACTCTTCAGAAAGTCAGTTCTAACAACTCAGTGAGAATAGTTATGTGTATTTCTTGACTTGGTTAGGGCAGGATGTGAGACTGGATTCATAGTAGCTTATATTTCTTTCAAAAAAGACCTCAACCAAAAATGTCCTATCCTCTAGGTGGAGGACAGATATTGCATGCTTGGTCTTCTGCAAGTAAAATGGGTTGACAGTGGAAATGGTTCAGTCAGTACCTGTATGACAATGATCAGAAATGTGGAGACAGTATTTTTCGAATAACAGACCTAAGAGTAGTTAGGTTGTAATGATGGCTGTTTCACAGACAGAGGGGCAATGAAAACAGGGTCCTCCTCCAGAACTGTCAATGTGTCAGTGTCAGACTACCAGCATGGTAACAGACAATAGACATCAAAACCTTCCAGTCTGTCCAGTACAGGAAACTTCAACATCACCCAATCACTATAAATATGTCAACTTTAGTACAAGACAGAAGTGAAGGCAAATACAAAATTCCAACCCCTACAGGAACTAAACAATAAAAATCCATCCTGCAGCCAGTCACTATAGCATAATGAACAAGCCATCCTGGCTCATGTAGTCAGGTTCCTAACTCACCTCTGAAATAAGAGGGTAGATAACACCAGATAAACATGGAGACCGTAGATGGCTCGGTTTGCTGCTGCTACTATTGCTATTTGTGTTAATGTCCCGACCCCTCTGAGCAGGCTTCTTTTCTCCACTTTCACCAAGTTCTCCTCGATGATCCAAAGGACCCATTTCCTTTGAACTACGCTTCTCTCGATTATGGGATTCCTTAGGTTCCCAATCCCTTTCTCTTTCTCTCTCCTTGCGGTTATCGACAACAGGAATGGCTGGAGCTGCTGAGGGAGGTCGTGACTAAAATACAGAAGTCAGATGTGAATACAATGTGATAGTTACCATATTATTTATTTGTAAATAATCTCATGAAAAGAATAAGCTGTCAACATCAAAGACAAAAATTTACAGCATATACATCCGATTTCAAAACCTGCTTAAGTCTGCACCAATACATGCAATGGCTACAATATAAATAACATGTCTGTGACTGTTGCATTAACTTCACTGTGCACTTATTCAGTACACACAGCACAACCATGACAGAACATGTATGACTTGTAACAATAACTTCACTAAAGTGGCACTAATCATTAGCACCACCAGTTTACATAAAAAAACTCACATCAATAGGAGACACCTTCTGGTTCTTAACAACATGTAACACACGTCTCTAATGCAAAGCAGATAAGAGAACTGGACACTTCACCTTATTAAATGAAGATGGTATTCTAACTACTACACATTTTAGGGAAATGACAATGTGGAGAATTGACATAGAAAGTCAAACTTGCAAAGTTAAACACACTTACTAAGATATAAAATTGCCTGTAATCCTACTAAAGCAAATAGCTGCAGCTATCCCAAGTGTAACTGCAGGTAGGAAAGTATGTTTCTGTCACAAGCTGGCTGAGCTGTCTCAAGTGAGGCCTAAAAACTTTCATGCACAAAGATGTACTTGTTTTACTAACACCAACCTTGAATATAAGCAGCACAGCACATACACAAATACCTGCTTAATACAACATACAATCAGATAAAATTTAATAGCATTCATGTGGCCATTTGTCCAGGACCAAACAAAAAGGGAACAAAACTGGTAGAATGTGAAACCTGAGCTAGCAAAATCAGAGTTCTGTGATCATTACAAATATAAAAACACTGAAAAATCTTAGCAGTGATAATCAGAATAATAAATTTTATTGTCATTCACTGGCACATTAAAACCTTGTTTCCAAATACCTGCAATTTGGTCACAATGTTGAAAATATTCAGCATATACAATGCATTTGCAATTTCAACACAGAATGTTATAACCAACCATTACAGGACATTATTAGTTTCTTTAACAATTCAATTCTTCAACCAGCCCCAAAGCAAATCATCATACTTACTGGTGTCGCTTTTTCACTCCTGTAATGGTTTAGATTTGAATCCTTTGGAGGAGATTTTGTTAGAGGAGGTCCTGACCCATTTTGAACCTTTTGAGGAATTTTATGGTTTGCAGGTTCATCATTGGGTGGTTTTATGGGGTGTGGGCCTTTAACTGTCATGATCCATGGTTCATCCAAATCACTATTTTGCTTTGATTCGTCTCTGTAAATACAGAATAAAATACACAAACAGATAATTATCATCTGCATACAGAAGCAGCATTCCAAGACAACAGGAAAATTGAAGCAAAGTTTCACACAGTCATAATCTCTATACTGGATAAAGGGATCAGCATCACACCACTCCTGCTCCAGTCCCTGGGTATTCACTGCACTAGGTCAACAGTGGGAGATGTTAAGCTCTTACAGTGCAATGTTTGAAAATTATATAGTAATCGCAGACAGGTACCAACACTTTTAACGAACCTGCTGCCTCCAACATCGGCACAGAGCAGTAAACCACGTCGCAAAGGAACATTCAGATATTGGGAAGTTACAGTTTTCAAGCCACAGTCTTATGCTGGAATGCTCACAGCCCTTTCCTCTCCCCACTCCTAATATCTGGACATCCCTGTGTCTCACAGACTATTATGCCAGCCAGAAGATTGCAGTAGCTGCATGTTGCTCTACAATGATGGTACCTATCTTCCAAATGAAATGGTATCACTTCCAATAAGACTATAATCTAGGCCATGCAATGGCTTAGGAAGTTCACTGCTTGCTGTTCAAAACACCAGCCTGGGTTAAGTCATAGGCCAGTGCATGTGGGAATGTGATGGATAAAGTGGCATTGTGACAGGATTTTCTGTGTATGTTTCAGTTTTCCCTGTCACTTTATCCCACCAATTCTCCACTCATTCATTCATCTATAACTGATGGTATATAATGTTGGCAACTGAAAGCATCATTAAATAGCAGCCTTAATAAAGGGGGAAAAACTGCAATCTTCTGTGTGGTCAAGATAACAAAGAAAAAATCTCTGCCCCTGACAGGGATAAAAGACTCAGTCAGTCGACCTATAGCCATACACTTTACTAATTTAGTTTACAGCTACTTCTCTCTCATTCACACATACCTCACCCACCTATAGAACACCTCCATGCACGCACGCACACGCACACACACACACACACAAACACACACAGTGGTAAATATTTGTCAATCGGAGCAAACTGTTGATACCACCAACTATGGCAAAGCATCATGTTTATGGACAGTTTACGGCTTTCACCTCTACCCCCAAAATCAATGAGATAATAGAAACAAACTTGTTCTGACAAAATCCAGATAAGAAAGTATGACTAGAGTGAATTATGTGACTAAAATTTCTGAAAACAGTACAGCTAACTCCTGAATCAAATGCATTTTGTGTTGACTTTTAAACTTCTAGTCCCATTCTCTCCACACTTCTTATCAAATGAAACCCTAGAAATGATTCTAGCTCTACACAATAAGACATACAGGCAGAAGGGAAGTACATTACATCCTACTATAAACTCTCTTTTTCTGCACTATTCTGGGACACGTGTGTCTTGCAGCTTTTGAAACGACACAGTGCTATAAGATCTTATTGGGCTGACAGCTCAAGAAGATTTCATTATAAAATATTTTGGAAAACTGTATCTTCTATCTTTAATGTAGAATTTATTTTTAAAAAATTACTAGCATGGAATACTTACATATCTGAATTATCCGAATCTGTTTCACTTTCACTTCTCTGAGACTTCCACTTTTTATATCGATCTATAAGGTCAAGTAAATAGGAATTTTTCTTTGCTTTTCTAATGAAGGGAAACTTGAGCAATTCTTTCGCTGTTGGTCTCTGAAAACAGAAAAGAAAAATTAAATAAGGAAAACAAACACAAACATACGAGCAAAAAATTCAACTTAAATGTCTTTCTAACCATGGGCATAACTATTCTGCATTCACTATTATGAACAAGAGACAGGCTCCTGATGTAATGGACATTAAGTATGTCCAATAAGTAGGCACAGATATTCATAGGTGGTGGTTGGACAAAGGGCTTCCTCACCACAAAAACAAGCACATTACAAAAAGTTACACATGGCTTAGAGCTTGCTGTGTTTCAGGCTGCATGGAAGCAAGACAATTTTTTGATGAGCTGAGCAACTAGTAGCTGCTCAGAAGGTTTCAGCTCAATAAGTCAGTCAGTCAGTCAGTCAGTCAGTCAGTCAATCAGTCGGTCGGTTTAGGAAGACAAGTGTAAGAAAGTTCTAACAAAAAATAAGAGAAATACTGTCTGATTGTGGTTTTTCAGGTTAAGAGAGTCAAAGACCCCCAAAACAGAGGCAAAATGTTTACATTCACAAATGAAACTACACAGCAACAGAAACTAGAAAACTACACTCTGAATTCTCACTATTATGATGCCACATCTTATGCACTGTACTCTGTATGACAAGAACACAAAACTAACTGTTAATTACAACATGACAGGCTACTCACATTCTCTGGGTCCTTATTCAGGCAAGCTTCTACAAAATCTTTGAACTGTCTTGTGTAATTTCCTGTGAGTTGTGGAGGATTATTTTTAGGAATTAGGAAAAGTACCCTCATTGGGTGAAGCTCTGAGTTGGGAGGCTCTCCCTTGGCAAGTTCAATGGCTGTAATTCCTAGTGACCAGATATCAGCCTGGAATATAAGCAGAAGCTTAACAAAAACGCAAAAGAATCTCCTAGTTAACTGAAAGGTACAAACATCACAGACACTATGCAAATTTTGGTCATTCATAGTGATGATGATTCTTATCTACCTGACTGACACCTGCAAAAAAGTATTATAATAATAATGAGCAGTTGTCTGTTTGTGAATTTAAAATATTCAGCTACACTGAGAAAGGTATGCGATGAGTCAACTTGTTAGACATTCCGCATAAGTAAGTGGACACATGGATACAGAACTGCAGACAGTGCTCTGACAGAATTTGTTGCCATGATATTACACTGTGGTCTCACAATAAAATATGCTGATTAGTTTATACCAACTTAATTGACTAAATGTGCTGATCAATTACACACACACACACACACATTAAAAAAAACAAATTTTGACTTCTAAAAAATTTGTGTCTTATTACACACATTAATTAAGCTCATTATTGAACACTGTAATAAAATAAAATGAAATAAAAAGAAGATAAAATAAAATATCACGATACTGAATAATTATTCAAGTACAGTCCACATAAACATGGGCAGAAAAATTAGTAGACTCTGAGGGGAAACAAACTTGCTACACCCAGGCAACCTAAAGCCTGTTTATGCAAAAAGAATCAACAGAAGTTGTCTTGAACATATTCTTTCCATTTGTGACAGATTTGTTGTTGAAATATGTTGATCACTGAACATTTCCTGTGCCTTACTAAATCTATGGTTCTAGACGATGGTTTACAAAGTGCCCCATTATTTACTGAGTTATTCCATGAATACGCACTCAAAAATAAGAAGATATATATATATACAAATTAAAAAAGAATTCAAGAAAAGTGCTGTTCAAAGATAAATGCCAGACATCCAAGAAATACACTTCTGAAATCAGCATGTGGTAATCAAGGATATGCAGGTAATACCTATATTCAGCAAGTACTGGCATACAACAGTGCAAACAAGTATATCAAGTACTGTGTGATACATGGAACAGGAAACAAATCTGAGACACAATGTAGCCACAGGACAACACAAACTTAGCTACTTCCATGTGTGTTCAAAAAATGTACTTTTGGATTAAAATCCATTGGAATAAAATATAATTGTAGTGGTCTAACAGGAATCTCTCATACCTTAGAGTCATATGCTGACTGCTTGATAACCTCTGGAGCCATCCAGAAGGGGGTCCCAACAAATGTGTTCCTCTTGCTGGTAGTATTTGTCAGTTGCCCTGCCACCCCAAAGTCTGCCAGTTTAACATCACCCATTTCACTTAGTAAAACATTGGCAGCTGAAAAAAATTAAAACATTATGAGACACTGTCAGACAACCTACAACTCAGCAATTTAAAATCATTATACCAAAACAGGCCAAATTAAAGAGATGCCTCAAGTGACCACACTGAATTTCATTACTTCACTGGTAGAGCAATGGGACCACATAAGATATATTTGGTAATGAGACAACAAGTGGCACACAAATCTCACCAAGTACACAGGGGTCATTACAACTGCTTTATCAGGAGTACTATCAGCATTTTGTAATACAAAACATGTCAAAGAAAAAATAAACATAGAGTTTGTTAAAATGAATCCTGTTCAAGCCATTATTCTGAGGTAAGAAGCAGATGCCTTTAACAGGTCTCCACAGTCTCTATAAGACAGGCATCTCCTTGACACACCAGCCAATGGATCTCCTCCCTAAAAAAGATGTGGGCTGTTACTGGAAACAATGCAGCAGCCTAACCTGAATACAGGCTACCAGAATCTACAAACTTCTAACACTTTATTAATGGGCCAACACATGGAAGTTACACAGTAAATGGTCCAACACATGCAACACAGAGATGTTGTGCACCACAATGTCACCTCTTGTGAGCACGGTGGGATGTTTTCTGTTGATGGTTGTATAAAGGTCTCATAGGGTTCCACAGCAGCACTGTGCATTAATGGCACTGTTAGGTTGCTTGACTGCTGAAGTAATAATTGGCCACAGATTCAAAATAATGAAGATGTCAAGGCCTGGGCAGTTTCCTGCAGAAGGGTTCAACTACGTGGTCAATCAAAGGGATGGCTAACTCAAAAGAGGTGGGGACTACTCATAATAGCCTATACTTCTCTGTGTGGAACAATCCCCAAACAAGCTTCATTTGGACAACCCTCATGCCCTTTTCTTGGGAGGTTAAAACATGTTCCTCTTCCATGGAAAATTCTGCACAAAATCTGGGTACCTTATAGTCTGAACACACAGAAGGTTTCCTTTCCACCTGTAATTTCACAAAATCTAGGAACTCATAAATAGTACGACACAACAGTTTCAAACATATCCATGATCTTGAGCTAAATGTTCTGTTGGTATTTTATTCTGACAAAAATATGCCAAGTAACATTAACAGCAGATACAATCACAACTGCATGGGTAACAATGTGAAAGGTGGTGTTGCCTTCTACTTTTCTTCTTTTAATTCTCATATATGCTCACTGTCTGTCTACACAGCAAACAGTACCTTATGTGATTACTAAATGCAAACAATAATTGAATTGACAAATTAATATCGCCACCTACAAAAAATTTGAATTAATTAAGAATATAGCACTTTCAGAGATAAGATGAACAACTTAGAAACATCCCAGCACACTTTGTTTGGTATATGAATAAAACAGGCAGATAGAGATGGCCAGAAAGAGAAACAAACCTACTGACTGAACCCTGATTCTGAAAGTTTCAATTCTGAAACACAAGACTCCAGCAACACTGCATAATTCACTGTACCTTTGATATCCCTATGCAGTTTTCTTTCGCTATGCAGATAGTCCAGACCCTTTAGAACTTCTCTGAGTATAATGGCAATATGCGTCTCTTCAAAATTTCCAGCTTTCATGAGATCCAGTGCCGAACCACCTCCCAAATATTCCATAATAATCCACAGCTTTGTACCCTAACACATAAGAGATAGGTACAAAACATTATAAATTATGCAAAAGCAGTTACTCTGGAACGCCCAAAATTATCATCTAGACCATACAGACATCACACAAGCCTACAACATATCACCTGGGGATACAAAATTTATGTGTAACATATTTAACATACCATAATTTTCTGTTCTATAGCCACCACTTTTCACTCATTATAGACCAAAACATGTATTTAGTGATGCTTGTATACAGTCCACCAGATATATTCAAGTAAAAAAAAAACTCCGTATCTTAGGGATGTCAACTACCTTTTAAAATACAACCTAAGTCCACTGATAACTTCACAAACTCCATTCACCCCCTGTCTTCAGTATGATACACACAAATATTTTCATACCTACTGCTGGTCTCCGTTGGTGTGCAAGTATAGCCAGTCATTACACTTATTGAACTATCTCCGATCACACAGTAACAACTTCTTGCCACAATGCTAGGTTGAAGTATTCAGTGCACAGTTTATCAGGAAACCACATTACAGCACTTACACACTCAATCAGAAGGAATTCTCAGAAAAACTCAAGCAGCCTAATATATTTTAAATTCTTCCATCTTTATAGACACTTAAGCCATATTTCTAACAGCAAGATTCTATGGCTTTAGTGGTCAATGCCCATTTTTTTTTTCTGGAATGTACTATCTAAATCTCATTACAGAGTTTATTTCTGGGGGAAAGGTGGCCACAGGCAAAGCAGAAAGCTTGGCCTTCAAAATAATCCCTCCTTGAAACAGGTAAATTCCCAAAAGTCATTTTGCTTCCTGTAATAGACCACACAAGGAAGAAGAATCATCGTTGAAAGACTCAAAAGCATCTTTCACACCATGTACAATATACTGCATTAAATGGTATGATGAATGACACACTTCAAAACATATGAAAGGAAGAGATCACACTCTATTTTAATAAACTAACACACATATATATTTACAGCTAGTCTCTAGCTGAGATTTAAAATAATGAATGTCCAGCAGGATCAACTTACTGATATATTTTTTATGTATTACTTCTATAACATGGGTTTGCAACAAATCAAAGCTGCTACATAATTTTGGGGGTTCATGAAGCTTGTAACTTTTAATGCATGCATAAAATGAAAGCATTCAATTAAAAAACTGAAAGCAAATGTATTACACATGACTACCAAATTTGATGTGTTACACTACACAGTTATCAACATGAAACAGAAAAGTAAACATAGATAAGGAACAGGCTGAAAACCACTCACAGGAAGGCAAACACTGTGCACCAGTTAAACTAAGAGGCCTAGTACATATGGCAACACTTGCAAAGCAAATTCAAAAGTGTGCAACAGTTTCATCAACAACATTCTTACCATTTTTCACCTTATGATTTTAAAAATTTCCCATGATGGTGACTTCAGTAGCAACAGTCTCATACAAAGTTACAAAACAAATACACACTAGTCAAGTTTGTCTAGAAATCAACCAAAAAAAAAAAAAACAAGTACATATTCCACCCCTGCTATCAGAAAAAAGAACAGAATCATAACATAAACCTAAATAATACATCCTTAGAAAATGTGGCAGAGATCAAATACTGTACTCATATTGGGGACTGACAGTAACACATCACAAAGAACATAAAATTATGTAAGACAAAACGTTCTCAACAGCACTGCTGATGCAGACTGCTTCCTTCTGGGATGCACCACCATGCAGATCAGTAGACAGACATAACCACCGGTGAATCCTAATCCAGAGGTCAGGTCTAGCAGAAGGGTACACAGTACGGCAGTGTACCATTCTGCTTGACCTGACCTGACCTGATCAGGATTTGCCACTGGGTATTATAACTTTTCAGAAGATTGCACTGCATTCATCTACCCTGAAAATGGAGCCAGCCTATTCCCTGCAAAATGCTGGCAGTTATCTGGTGAAGTACATGGCATCATAACCCAAACGAAAATAATTTTGATGTCAAAAGTTGATACAACTCCGGGAATGCTTCCTACGGTTTGGCTCAGAATGTGACAATAAAGAATTCTATCTTCTAGAATGAAGTGTCATGTAGTGTGATAGAAGTTTACTGACTGGGAAATAGTAGGTTCCTCTTAATTGTCAGTACACTTCTACCACATTGCATGGTACCTATCTATCACATAAGACAGTAATTTTCATTTTTATCTTCCTATTTCCTACTTAAAAGTCTACAAGATTAAAATACACAAAACTGTAATCTTACACAAAATATATTGTATGTGTTTGCACGGAACCATGTCTCTCAACACAGTTTCACGGTATGTGAGAATAAGAGGGTGCTAAAGAGAATAATGCAGATACAAAAGTATAATCACAATATTTATAATTTGCGCTATTCACCAACCATTATTAGTGGTCAAATAAGGACATCTTGATGTAAGGAAAAGCAGTGCACTACTAACCTTGAGATATGAGCCAAAGTATTTGGTAACAAAGGGGCTGTCACACTGTGACAGCACCATGATCTCCTGTTGAATATCTTCAATTTCATCTTCAGCCTCTTCAAGATCTATTATTTTAATTGCCACCACTTGCTGTGTTCTATTGTCGATACCCTTGAATACTTCCCCAAATGATCCTTTGCCAATCCGTTCCTGTTTCGTGAAGATCAGTTCAGGGTCCACCTTCTGGAACAAACACAAAGACAGCGTTATAGTACAATCTGTCTAAGTACAGTGCATTCTGGAGAAAGTTACAAACATTACCATAGCTTTTACACAACCTGAAAGTTCAGTACCTGCAAACAACAGCCCACTGCTGGACCCTATCCAAAGTGAGTGGAATCTAGTCCATGTAGCAACAATTTAGGATACTGTGTCTGAATTAATAATCAACAATGTCATTGCTATACATTTTCATTATATACATATGTTTAGTCATGCAAGTAACTGACAGCCTTTCCCAATATAGGTCTTTCTTCATGAGGATCTCTGAACCACAATCACTTAGAACTAGCCCAACATGTGTGCAACTTATGGCATAAAGTGTTCAAGAACACTTTAACAACTTCCTGCCAACTATAAGGCCTCCTATTTAAAACATAAAAACAGAAGTGAGAAATAAAAACTGATGCTTACTCAACTTATCCAAGTGAAGGGAAAGCAGATGCACAGTCATTACTTCAGATCTCCAGTTCACTTTAACTACAAAACTGGAGTTCTGTTGGTTAAGCATGATTGCCAGAAATGTGAAATGTTCGTGTGCTCATATTTGTCCACAAAGCAAGGTAAAATGTCACTGTACTTAATTAAGAATGACCATGCACACAGAAATGGAGGTACAGCTCCACAAATTAATGTCAGCATTAGGAGGAGATGAATGATCAACACCAAACCAAACTGCTGGACCTCTGCATAGTCTGGGTGTGCTTCAGCCAGTTCAGTGGTCTGGGCATGGTGCTCTTGCAGGGAATCAAAATGTGGCATATCCTTCCACATAACTTTTCTGCGTGGAGAAGACGTGGCCCAACATAATCACAATATAGGTATATGACTACTGTCAGATAACATGCAATTTGGTGAAACAATAATTGCATAGAGTAATATCTATTCTGCAGCACTCAGGCAACTTAAAATTCTATTCAAAATCACTCAGCAGCTATCGAACTATACAGATATTTATTTATGCAACTACTGCAATAAAACATAAAACCCTGACAAACCGTGTGTTGGCACTTGAAGCCTGAACCAACGGAAAACCATACAAAATAAGACTATCGTCACAAATTAAGTTTACGTGGAGAAATGAAGAAGGTTACAACATACATGAAAAAACACTTTAAAAGAATTAAAACTTTAATGTAACATCAAATGTATACAAAATTCCTGAAATGGAAACATGTAAGAAGATTTTGCAACAATAGAACACCAAAACAGGCTACATCATATAGGCTTAGGGGCGGAAAAGTGTAGGAAAAAATGGCATGGAACCATAACATGTCGTGGTGATGTATATTCAAGGACACTCCATTACGAGGGCATACTGTCCAATAATAATTTTTATACTATTTCTTACATTCCTGCAACTATGCTTGAATGAGAAAACATCAAATATCTTGTGCAAATGAACTGCTAGCGAAACCGTCAATTTGTTACGTGAGTTATGTTGAAAAAGATGGCGAGGATACAACTTCAGTGCAAAATGGAAGCTTGGAAATCTGGTGTGGAGTGGTGTGTAGCATCCTATTGCAACTACTTTCAATATTATATGTAGATATAATAATTTCATTGATAAAGTGCGTTTCTCGAACCAGTCTCGTTATTTAATGGTCACATCTTGCATATAACAAAATACAAGGTGGTTCAAATATGACCGGGACTGATTTGTATGTAAACAAGCCGCACTGCGTAGCAGCTGTGCGACCTTGAGAGAGTGAAGCCACAACCTC
>JGI20166J26741_11456808_pt1 | contig 13394 bp, 7 predicted proteins | sample TergutCu122P5_FD_26741 | JGI IMG/M metagenome (IMG submission 26741)
TCAACTTTGTATATAGGTGTTTTGGGTTATATCGGTATAGTTTAACATAAGGAACACTCTCCCGAAGTTTGGTCCGTTCCTCCTGTGACACCCTGTATATTACCTTCAAACACAACACACTTTTAATAATATCGTCTATGAATACTACATGTTTCGGTCCTTAAGGACCATCATCAGGCATTAAAATACATGATTTAGAATATACATAAACATATTGATGTACAACAATTTGTGAGATCTCGCAATTTATTTCAAACTTTTACATAGTTTTTGTAGCATCATAAAAAATTTGTGAGATCTGACAAATTTCAAAACATCCACATGCATGTTTACTTATGTTTTCAGTCATGTATTTTAATGCCTGATGATGCCCCGTAAGGACTGAAACATGTAGCATGTATAGATGATATTATTAAAAGTTTGTTGTGTTTGGCGGTAATATATATGCCAGTATTAATCTACCAGTGTTTATGTACATTATTCTGATATTCTTTGCAGGTATATGACAGTTGGATGCGACACTTTGAGGTTAATTCTCAGGAACTTTGCACCAGTCATTAAGACCAATGTACAGGCACCTATCCAGACAGTTGGTGTAGATATTTCCCGAGAAGAGAGGTGAGGTATATGTTTTGTTTGTTTTTAAGTAACAGTGTTAGTAAATGAAGTCAGGTTTTATGTTTGAAACTGAATCATTAATGGCTGCATGGAGAGAGGGAACCACAAGACATGAATTTGTTTGGGGTGGACACATTGGTTTAATGTAATTTGCAAGGAATATGAAATACCACCTGTATTGCTAAACAAGATTTGATATGTAGACTGAAGAGAGTGTATAATGTAAACCAAATGGCAGGAAAGCTCCTTTGCTTCGTAATGTTGAAGATGACCTCATGATGCATGTTTTAAAAGGTATAGAATGCCATTTTGAATTATGGGTGAAGATGAGATTTGATTTACTCCCAGTAGTGACTGACTGACTGACTGACTGACTGACTGACTGACTGACTGACTGACTAACTAACTAACTAACTAACTAACTAACTAACTAACTGACTCCATGGAGCAGAGTCCTTCCTGAGAAGCTAACGTGTCCTCAGCTAGTCAAGAAATTCCCTGCCTTTGATGGAACCCAAATGTTCATTACTGCATTTACAACAGCCCACCACCTGTCCCTGTCCTGAGCCAGATCAATCTAGTCCATGCCTCCCCATACCACTCTTGAAGTTTTATTTTAATATTATCATCCCATTATGTCTAGTTCTTCCAAGTGGTCTCTTTCTCTCAGGTCTCACCAACCAAAACCCTTTATGTTCCCCTCCTGTTTCTCATACATGCCACATGCCCTGCCCATCTCATTCTTCTTGATTGTATCATCCGGATAATATTCAGGGAGATGTACAGGACAAAAAGTTCCTTGTTATATAGTCTTCTCCCATCCCCTGTCACCTTGTCCCTCTTAGGCCCAAATATCTTCCTCAGCACCTTATCCTCAGACGATCTCAGCAATGTTTCTCCTTTCCTCTTTGTATACCATCATAGGCACCCTGATAATCAATGAAGATCTGATGTATTGCTACATTGTATTCCCAGGCTTTTTCCAGCAGATTTTTAACTGTAAAAATTTGGTCTGTAGTTGATTTTCCTACTCTAAATTCTGCTTGGTATTCACTGATTATGTGTTCAGTCTGTTTTTTAAGTCTGTTTTTTTATAACTGATTAGTATTTTGATCATGTGCATAATATAGATATTCCTGTATAATTGTGATACCGTAATTTTGTCACCCTTTTTTTCCATATTGGGACTATGATATTTGTTTTCCACACTGTAGGCACTTTCTCTTCTATCTGTCTCCTTTTAATTAAGCTATGCAGCATATTTATTAGTAGCTGTCCTCCTTTCTTGTAGGGTTTGATGTGGATGTTACCTGTGCCTGGTGCTTTATTATTTCTCACTGATCGTATTGCTATTTCCGTGTCTAATATATCTGGTGGATCATTTTCCACTTCCTGTTTGGTTTCTGTTTCATTTGTATGTGCATTATTGTGGGAAATATAGCATTCAGCTGTTGTTGTGTTTAGAAGATCTTGAAAGTAGGTTTCCCACCTGTTCATTTTATCTTCATCATTACATATGATGTCATCACTTGTGCCTTTACATTAATTTGTATAGGGTTTAAAACGGCTCTTTGGTGAACCATCCTCTTTGTATGCATTCCGAATGTGCTTTTCCTTAATATTTTCTTCCATTTTCTTTAAGCACAGCCTTTGAAATACATGTATTTATATTTAATGCATCGTCATTTTGGGTTTAATATAATCAAGAATACAGTTACTCTGCTGTTGTGATGATTATTATTATATATTATTATTGGTGTTGGTTTGACTGTCAATATGCAAGTATTGTGTGAACAGTGTAGTACATATCCTGAATTTATGTTTGTTATTTATCATTAATGTCCTATGTTTCTATTACAGGTATTTTTGTCATTTTTTATCTTTGTGTGAAACATTACCATTTTGTAAATGCACTACATAATCTGCTGTGTATTACATTAGAAAAGTATTGACAGATAATTGTTGCTGTGTACTCAAACTGCCAACTGTATGTTCGCAGGTATACCAAGTGCATGAAATGCTACAACAGTCTGATGTCTATTCGAGCATTTCTGCTGAAAAGACAGACTCTTCAGGGAAAGCTAGGTCACATGTTTCGAGAACTGCAAATCCTAATGCAAAGTTTAGATTAAATTTAGAAAATGTTTGTCCCTTACTAAATATAGGCTCAACTAAGAATAACAGTTATAGATGTTCACATTCAATTGTCACACTTATCTGGAATGAATGTTCTTTGGTTTCTGAACTTAACCTTTTGCTCAGTCTTTACAGTAACATGGTATTATGACAACTGTGGGGGATGGTTGTGACATGACTGATTGCCTTTCTTCTAAACATATCATTCCAGTAATGTAGAGACTTCCGAATTTGTATTACTTGAGTTTAATTTATATTAATAATGTATTTATTGTTATGTTTGTATATAGTGTCTGATAGTACGTTAATTTAATAAGATGGACTGTGCAGTTTTAAATATTTTCACATATGGTAACTGTGTTAAGTGCTTTCTCCTCTGGTCAAAACTCAAAATGTAAATTTGTCCTCCGTCCACGTTTTGATAGATAATGTTATAGAGAACTGCGCACACTTCAGTGTGTCTTTCCTAATCCTGCGCAATTTGCGTGGTACATTTTGCAAGTAATGACATTCTGTAAAATGTGGATATTCCTTTTTGTTCATTAGTTTACATACTGCAGACTTCTTTATGTGTGTGTGTGTGTGTGTGTGTACCTGCATGCACGTGAGTGCAAGTGATTGAATGATGTTGTTTAGAGCAATGTTTCCCAAACTCTGTAGTCATGCATTGCTTGTGTCTTAGAAGTATTGCATGAAACCTCAAGTGAAAAGTTAAAGTTGATATGAAATTACTGAGGAGGTGGCTGTTGCAGTGTATATTCTAGCTTTGCACTTACAAGGTGTCTGTTTCAAATCCCAGCCAGATTATGAGGTATCCTGGCCTGTTTGTTCATTGTGTTTTGCACTCCCTCAAGCTCAAGGTCATTGTCAGGATAGTTCATCCAATATGCCATAACTTGGTTCTTACATATTGCATTCATCATTCATAATCTTCACATTTCATTCAGTACCATATGACTTCAGGAGATGAAATATTATTACTAAATAATTTAATAAATAAGATATTAAACTGTGTAGAACAAGACAGTTTGTGTAGTGTGCACAAGAGATTGTTAGCCCAGCAAGTGTATTGTTTTTGTGCTATTTTATCTCAAAACAATTTGTGCTGGTAGTTGTGGCTGCAGTATAAAATGCAACAGTAAGATTGTTCCTGTGTCCAAGTGTCTGCATGTGTGGGTTGTGGCAGTAAAGCTTCAGCATAAGCTCCTGGTAACCCAGGTGAGTCGTGGAGCCGATCTGGATGACTGCATACCCAATATTCTGGCACTCTGTTGGAAAAGTAAGTTGCACATTCTTGATTGACTTCTTATGTTCCCTTACGTCTGCGGCTAGGAAGAACTTTCTATAGAATTGTGTTGTTTGGGAATCACTGTTTATGTATGTGTGACATGTTGTATAAGATACTGTGCCTTTGAAAGTAACCTGGTGTCTAATCTTGCCAGATTTGGAGACTTATATGATTTACCATTTGTTATTAGATTGACTTACTGCTAATATATAAGTACGATCTGTACACCCACACTTAAACTGATCCATACATAGTGACAAAAATACTACTTCCTGTACAGTCATACACTGCTAGTAACATTTTAGATTTTGAATTTGAGAAGATATGCTGGAAATAAAGAACTGGAGCAAGAAACAGATACCTACTTAACTCTATATGTTCCATATACATGCATTAAAGATACTTATACAACGTAACAAACCAACAAATGTACATCAATAAAATTGGGTGTGTCAATGTTGCTTTGTAGCTGTATATAGCTGACACTCACCCTGTTAGTTAAGTAAAGATGTGCATCACCTATATGGAGCTAAGAAGCAAAATAAACACACCAAATTTCAAAGCAGTCTGTCACCTAATTTTATTTGTTTCTAACGGTAGCATAATTTGACAGTTTATTACCATAAGGAGGGCTTAAGATGTTAACTGTAAAAACTGGTGGTTTTAATTATGCATTTTGTACAACTGTTTGTATATTGTATGTATTCTTGTATGACACCATGATGGTGGTCAAAGAAGCATTTTGGTGAATAGAAATGTATGATAAAACATATTTTATTGATGTGCATTTGTTGGTTTGTTACACATTATACGATATCTAGTTATAACTTAACCATCATGTGGGGAATGTCAGGTGAGCCATGTGACAAGTAGTGCAGTCTGTGGTCAGTAATAACATGTCTGATCATCTTGGACATTTCATTCTTTCTTGTGTTTCACAGATGGCTGAGATATAGCCATTTTGTACTATTTACCCAGCTTGAGGAATGTATTTGCTATCATTTCATTGTGTTTCACTCCTTTTATTTCCACGTGATTGGCGCTTCAAAGTAACCATAGTTGAGACAGACAGTCCTTATTTGGTTGATCCCAAGAACAGGAGATCCTGAGATATTACACTAACTACAGTTTCGGCTTATCGATCAGGTTACACATATGAAACATGATTAGGGCCGTTGTACAGCATGCTTCTTTGTTTTAGTTAACTCGATTTTATTTTAAATTTTGGACGCGGAAAATTCCAGTAGCTAGCATGGGAACGTGGGGCAGCACTAAGGTAAGGCACCCTTGTGGCGGAGTTGCGGCTTCGAAAGGCAGGAGCGTATAAACAGAGGCCTGTGCTCTGGGAACGTTATGCCATCCGTCGGTAATAAAAATTTAGAAAGAGAAACAATATTGTCAAGATAAATTTCGGAGCAACCAATAGATTCAAACGAGTTCTTTTGCCTGGAATAACTTCCGATTTCGGCGCTCTGCAGCAACCAATCAGACTCGTTATTTTTGGTTCTGCAAGTAGTGTGATTTTGGGGAGAAGCATGAAAAGTTGTTTACTGGCGTGACTGCAGTGGTGGATAAAGCATTTCTAATTACAATGGAGACAACAAATAAATTGATGTTCACCTCACTGGTGATTGCCTTCTTGGGAAGAACACGTCTGAGTGTTGCAACCTCCCCTCTCCCATAAATATTCCTTGGAAGAAAGACTAATGCTGCTACCATGCTGGTCACCGTTGCTGTGAAAGGTGACCAAATACCGGGGAGGAGAGAGAAGGGGTGCATAGAGCAAATTTATTTTTGTGATGCGGGAGTACCGCTTTAACCTTGATATAGGTTTCACAGTGGGTAGTCAGGCCATTAGGTGTTTATGCCCAGTAACCGATATATTCCAGTTAAAAATAAACCGGGCTTAAGTACAGTGCATGTGACTTAAAACTGTCGTATGAGATAGGATTTTCTACTGTGTTCTGTCTGATTAGAGCTGCACATAAATTTGATTTTAAGGTTTCTTACAACCTGAACACAGGTGGTGACCAGTGGAAAGTGACAGAGACCTATGTTTTGATGAGACCAGTATTTTTCTCTGCAGGCTGTGCCTGATGATAAGGTACTGCCACCCGCAATGTCGTCAGAGCTTTACTCCGGCATCAACATTAATGAATGCCCATGAATGTGTGGCACCAGGCCTGTTAAATTCCAACACAACAGGTTAACATTATTATTGTTTATTATGAAACATTAAACAAACATTTTGAGGCTACTCCAAGATTCAAGTTTCAGTTTCTGTTCCTTGTTGCAAAAGTTGTTTCCATGGTCCAAGCAACATGCCACGAAGGCGCTAGACAGACTTTATGTTCTATCTTTGCTCCCTTGCCACTTTGTTTGGAGAAAAGACCTCTCATTTCCCTTAAACAGAAGGCTGGCTGGATTCCAGAGCTGCTCCAAATGTGGTGTAAAAGATAACATTTTTCCTGCCAGGAATGAAATCCACATTGTCCTGTCTGTACCTCAAGAGTCAGGGTGGTGTGGCAGAAAGTGGCTGACCTGTATGTGGGATATCTTTTTGTGTTTTTTTCTCAGTGCCTCCAACAAGTTGTGTGTTAGTGCTTTGATCAGGTTGCAGCCTCTGCCTTCCAGCTCCTTTCCAATTCATCATACAGCAACAGACATCGTACCATTGACTACTGACATAACTGTTAAATAAACCATAAAAGATAGAAATAACCGGCTAGGCTACTGGGTGAGCTATTTCAAGTTACAGCTCTGGATGACAAGTGGATAAAATATAGTTATAGGTATATTTGGTATTTAATTCTACTAAGCCACAGGAAGAACTCTCACGAATTACACCCTCCACCACATCATTTGAGCTGTTATGCTTCCCTTTCCAGCACACTTTTCAGTATCTGCCTGCAGTTTCCCAGCCAGTCTGTTTGCAGGAATGTTGGTAGTGATCACCTTGACCAGCAACAAGTATTTTTGGCTAGTTGATGTAGCAGGTTTGGCTGCAGCAGAATACAGCAGTAGGAAAATGGGGGCAGCCTCAAGTGCTGCCATCTGTAGTGTCCATGGCCTCAGAATAAGTGAAATTCATTTCTTGCAACAGGACACTGACGAATTAATGTATAATTGTTGTTTGATAAAAAAGCAGACAATGTGTTTTGTTGGGTAATGTGTAATGTAATGTTAATCGTTCTTTGTCAAACAGTGGGATGCCTGTCTTAACCGTGGGGCATATGCCAAATAATCTGGTCATCACGCTTTGCAGTGCACACAGTTCGCTTATTTGTCAAACAACCTTTATGTATTGATTAAATTAAGAACTGCACCAATGGCAGATTTTACACAACTTAAAAAATGAAATGTAAGTAGCCTTACAACATGTGAGATTAGAGGTCTTTAAACACTAGACGTTGAGATTACAGTCTTCTTGTATGTAAAGTAACACAGTTTGGCTGGGGGGGGTACCATTGTTTTAGAGAAACCTGCTTCTTCCATGTACAGGGTAGAGCATTCTTCTGCCTTGAAGGTGGAGACAAATGATTTCTCTGAAACATTAATACCTGTCCACCATACATTACAGAAAACTGTAATTTGCCATCAAGAATTTGTTAAATCTGTTAGTTCCCCAGTTACAGTCTGACTTAGTTTCACCATAGAAACTGGCCAGTCTCAGTTCAAGTCTTTAGTTTCCCATAGAAACTGACCACTCTTGAGTTAATCTGACTTGAGTTTCCCATAGAAACTGACCAGTCTGATTTAGTCTGACTTGAGTCCCCATAGAAACTGACCAGTCTGAGTTAGTCTGACTTGAGTTCACCATGGAAGCTGACCTGTCGCAGTTACACTCTTGACTTAATAAAGAAACTGGCCAGTCTCAGTTACAGTTTTACATACCAGATAATTGTGCTGAATATATCAGTGTAGTTGTGAGCGCCCCTGTTTTATAATGTACTATTGAACAATCTGTTTCTCAACCAAACAACTGGCTATGCAGACTGAATTTCCTTGTGGTATCCCTCATTGTCTCTGCACTAATAAAGCAGTAGGTCCTGACCGATGTACTTTTCATAAACATGCTGTCATTTCTTATCCAGTGCTACAATTAGTGACAATTCCAGACCCTAATGACTGGGTCACATGGGTTAAAAATTTGTACACTTCTGATATTGTAACGCTGTAGTTTCAGTAACTTTGTTGTGGTTTATCAAGAAGTTTGCTTTACATTGACAACAGATAAGTTGACACTAGTGCCTCAGGTGTTTGGCACAAATGTGTGAAAGAAAGAACTCGACTGCCAGTGTCAAAGACAATCCATAAGAAAGTTTTCTGGCTTTTGAGTTTACTGTGGAAACTGTTCAGAATTTTGCTAATAAAGAACAACTGGAATGTTGGTACACAGGAATCCTAAAATCAACATAAGTGTTCATACAAGAGAAGTTGGACCTTCACTTCAAAATGTTCATGTCTTGCACAAGAAGAACATTGCAAGGACAACAGTAAACTTACTGAAACTGCAGCCTCACAAAATCACTGCTGTCCACTCTGCAGCCACATGACCTATTAATTTCAGTAACTAATAATTTCTTGGTGGTATATTTGATCCAAATTTGATATTTATTTTTCGGATGAAACTTGCTTTCAGTAGTCACATGAATGAATTAAATAACCAAATAACAGGTACAGCTGACTTTGTCTGTTATGTGGTTATTTAATGTGACAATTATTTGTTCATACTGTAATGTACAAAAAAGGCCACAAGTCTGTTCGGGCTTTTTCTGTCTACCAAAGTTTCTACACCCTAAATGGTAACTGAAAATGCTTTGTGGTAATTGGTATTGTGGTACTGTGTAAACGCTTCAACTGTGTAACTTTCTCTCTGGACTTTTTTTTTTCTGGAAGGGGGAGGGGGGGTGCTTCTTTTGGAATGAAAAATGGCATACGTGATATCCCGTGGAGGTTAATCGTGATTTTTCTGAGTCCCTCCAGGCAAATACTAAGGACATAGAAATTACTTCACGATCAGTACCTTCCACATCGTGGGTATGCAGGGGTGCAGTTGGTTAAGGCGCTGCGCCACAAGCCGGAAGTTCGCGGTTTCGATCCCTAATGGTGCCACAGGAATTTTTCATTGACGTAATCCTTCTGGCCGCAGTATGGTTCGGGGGTCGACTCATCTTCTAACAGAAATGAGTGCCAGGAATATTTCCTGGGGTTTAAAGTCGGCCGGTGCGTAGGGCTGACAACCTTAACACTTTCATTTGTCGACTGTCTTGAAATCTGGGAGCCCCAACCTCTTGGAACCCTCAGGGCCTGCTCAGACCTGTGCAGGGATTGATTTTTTACCTTCCATATCCATTCCAGCTCAGAATTGAGTATAGTCCAGGCATTCGAAGGCGAGTAATGTCACCGACAGCGTCCTTAAATAACCTGCAGACAAAAAAAAAATTATCTTCTCACAATGTCAAGTATTCCATTGTGTTTTAGTAAGACTTTAAATATAGTCGTATAGCTATTAATTATACTAGTACAAATATAATTTTGGGGCCTATTTGTTTTGACAAGGCGAACCATGCATTTCTTGAGACTTGACCCCAGATGTTTTCATACGTTCACTTTGGGCTGTATCGATAGTAACTAGCGCTTATTGGTATCTCGACTTGATTCTTATATTTTGTAGTTCAGGTGCGAACAGTCAAAAGAACCCATGAATTGGAAGAACAGTGTGTTTCGTAGCAACACAGAGAACAAAGGTGTCCCAAGCAAGATAAGTACGATTTAATGATGCCCACTTTTGACTAGTTCTTGCTTTGTTTTTTGTTCAGTCTTGCGGTTTACCGTCTTCCTGTCTAAGACATGATAGAAAGACTACGACTGCTTGCATGATTTCTTCTTTCGTCCATTACAGGCTGGCTCATAAGTATAGCTAACTACAGACTCTTCCTGCCTTTAAACTTTCTGGCATAGTCGTACATCATTCGGAACACAAGCAGGTGGTAACGTATTTGTGTCTCTGTAGCATACGCCCACGTGACGCTACGTCACATCTAAAGTTGTGCTTCTGTTTTCGACGACCAAAACAAATGCTGCACGACGCGCAATAATTTGAACTAGAAAACCAAATATAGATGTAAGTCAAAATAGGGATAAATATTTGTTTCAACTTAGCTCATATTTATAACTTTAATATTATAATTCGTTCGGTTTTATCTTTTCTGAATATATTTCGGCATTATCTTGGCACGTATTCCCTGGTCTTCTTCCTTCCTTCCCTTCTTCTCTATATCTTTGTCCTAATAATCTGGTCTTCACGTGTTTGGCAGTCCACTCTCCATTCTATCTTTTCTCTTCTTCTTACCATTTCCCTGTAGCTTTATAATTTCACACCATGCTCACCCACCTGCCTTCACCAAAGATCTTCCATCTATTCTATCGGTATAACATGAGAACATAGAAGGCGTACGTAGCTGTTTTAAACATACACCTGCCCAAAACTGATACGTTCTTTTACTTAATGCCGTATCAAATAACAATGACAGTGTATGTTACGTCATGCAACAGGATGCCTGTACAGTGTGGTTCCTAACTATTAGAATCTTCTTGCGTAGGGACTTTATTTCAAATGTCAGTTTGGTCACGTATGTTAGGAAACAAGCGCGCCCATCGGCTTCTTCCCACACTGATTATCGGAAAGTCTGTGAAGTCTCTGAGTATCTGTACTCACTCTACGGATTACTGTACAGCACACATGCTACATGCAGTTGTTGCAAAAAAAATACATATTCAGACTAAAATTTACCGATGCACGAATTCCATGCTCAAAAATCAATTTAAGAATAAATGTAAAGTTCCACTTTAGACAGTAAGAGATTTCTCAAAAGACACAAGTTATATAAAAAAACTGGACGAGATTGGTGATAGATTTAAGGCATCTGCAGTCATGTCATTGGCTGGACTTGCACAGCCAGTGGGAGAGTCTGCACCACCAGCACGAAATGAACGAAAGTGCTGCATTACGTCTACATAAAATAGCCCTGGTTTACTGAATCTACGACACAGATCGTACGAGAATACTGTGAACCGGCATCTTCCTGGGGTGTGTTATGAACAAAGAGCTAGTCCCCTCCTTCCTTTTAACAACGAAGCTTGGTTGTATCCTGTGGAAATGTGAACTTCCAGAATAACAGTGTTCCCTCTACACGATATTAAGTTTGGTGTGTGATGTGCTGTGAGTGCAACGAGGATCTTAGGCACATTTTTTTTCCCCGAGACCCTAAACTCGCACCGATAGTAGCACACATTCTGATATTGTTTTTTGAATACTTTCCCGACTCCGAGAGAACCTACGCCTTTCCTATCCCTCCTCCCAACAAAACAGTGCAAAAGTTCGGACCGAAAACAGTTCTGTGCTTTGTTTAGAGAGTGTTTTCGGTGACAGATTAATAAGCAGGGAATTATGACATCCTCGTTCACCAGATCTGTACCTGTGCGATGTTTACTTGTGAGGCGTGTAAAAAGACAAAGTGTGTACTAATAATCCTTGCACTGTAATAGTGTCTTCGGTTTACCTGCAGAATTTTGACCTGCAATAAAAAAAAGTGTTTTTTGTGCGTAACGCATTTCTGCGAGCCGAAGGAAACCCTTTCCAAAATCTTTTTTTTTTTTTAATATAGTGAGTACAAAGCCTAATATTGTACATTACATTAAAGTATAACGCGTGGACCCCAATTCCTGTCAAAGTGGATCAGCGGCGATCGCTGCGCTGCCTGTAGTTCCGCGAAAGGCAGAATATGCAGGATGTCGTGTTAAGGATATTCCTACACAATCACAGAACGTAGCAACCTATCCTAACCAGGTACGGGATTCGGTTTTGTTGGAAAAATAAGAGAAATAAATACTAGTAAGTCTTTTAACATCTTCAGTAAGCGTTGCCAAAACTGAAGCGGTTAGTCGATTGTTTCTCAAAGCGAGGTCCAAGTTCAATCACAGGGCAGGCCGTGTGGGATTAACAGTCAACCAACTGGTACTTGTATAGGTTTTTCTTCTAGATTTTGGCTGTTTCCTGTCGGTTATCGTTCCACCATGTGTCATGTTCTTCTACTTTTCCGAATGTTAAAGAGTCCATTAGAGGTTGTACTGGGCAAGACATAACCTCACCCAACCACTAGCCTAAGGAAGCGGAAAACTAGGCCTGTAATTAATGAGGTCTGTCGACAAATGTAGCAAACTTAAACAACCTTGAGACCTAAAAAGTGATTTGTAAATTGGTGACCATGTGCCTTTGTCGTTCCTTTAAAATCTGAGGTACAATACCAAGAAACTGTATTGTAGGAATTGAAGTGTTTTCACTGTGGAACAAAAGTAGGTGTCTCAGGTGACGGACCCGTTACTTTTAGGATATAACGGACATCAGACACGTGGCAAGCAATGGAATGTATATGATTGTGTTGCAACCGACATGTTTCGATGTTGGAATTAAATTACCCTACCCCCACACCCCCACTTTTTTTTCCGTGGTTCTACAGGCCAATTTTTTAGGTTTCTAGACCACGCGCGCGCACACACACACACACTCACTCACACGGTTGGACTCCTCTGAACGAGAGATCAGCTCGTCGCAGAGGCCGCTACCTAAACAAAACACAACAAACACAAAATAGAACATCCATGCCCTCAGCAATTTCTAACCCTTTATCCCAACAATCAAGCGGTTGTAGACCTGAACCGCACGGCTATGGGTTTCGGCTACCATACTCTTATTTAACAACATTTTTTCAACTCTTGCATCCTATAATGCTGAATAAGGTACCGTAGTATTACTGCAGTTACGGACTATCCTTATTGCATGGTACTATTCGATTATTGTTGGTTGGTGTAGGTTAGATTTTCTCAATCCGTCCATCTGCTCTCATGCTTCATCTACCGCTACTTTACGGATTTTGACAAAAGTAGGTATTAGATGCCTAAACTTGATTATGTTGCGGAAAGTTTAGGCTATATCTTTCTCTGATGTGCATGAAACTCTAAATTAAATTCATTCATGTTCTCAGAAAATGTTTCGCGTAGAGACAGAGAATAGTGAGGTAATGAGGATATGTAACACTCGAAGTATCTGACACGTTTTGTATAGCCTATTTATCGAATTTCGGTATAGCGTTAGAATAAACGTTTACTTTTACTTTTGCCTGCTTCATTGTCATATTGAATAGAAGATTATTCAACTGAACTCCGTGAGACATCTTTGCCAGCTACTACGTACAAGGTGGTTCAAATATGACCGGGACTGATTTGTGTGTAAACAAGCCGCACTGCGCAGCAGCTGTGCGACCTTGAGTGAGTGAAGCCACAACCTCCA
>JGI20166J26741_11456919_pt1 | contig 13393 bp, 7 predicted proteins | sample TergutCu122P5_FD_26741 | JGI IMG/M metagenome (IMG submission 26741)
AGCCATTAAATTGAACTACAAAAACACTCGCACTCACGTCATAGTTGTCCTTAGGGTTACCAAGCACTTTACATGTGCAGTCGCAGTGAGGAACGCACTTTAGCCAGTTGTAGACAAGGACGGACAATGCGCAGCGTATGGGTATTACGTCACGCGAACCAGGCACAGTACGTGGAACTGCAAAAAGACCACACTTTTCTCTGACCGTTCAACTTTGGACATAGGTGTTTTGGGTTATATCGGTATATTTTAACATAAGGAACACTCTCCCGAAGTTTTGTCCATTCCTCCTGGGACACTATGTATATGAAATTCTTTTTCAACTTACCATACATTAACCATGGATCATCTGGTTTTACAGGTTTCATGTATTCTTCTTTTTCCCATATTGGTTCTGTTGCACTCATCACAAGACAGGCATCAGGACAATGTGCACGAATGAAATTCACAAGTTTTATATAACCATAACAGTCCATATTAAAACGCTTTTTAAGCTTCACCAAATCAAAATGATGATCTATGTAGCAATGAGAAACAGCTTCAGATACTGTTCCAAACACTGCAGGACAAAATAAGCAAGATAAATGTCCTGTGCTGTCATCATCAATGTCAAATTCCTTCCAATCAGAATCATCTTCAGAATCTGCAGAATCACTTTCATTACACAGAACAGAAACATCTGAAAAGAATATATTAGCAAACATATTATGTGTCCACAGATTGGAGTGTATTAGTGGGGATTTGACCTTAATATGATATACCAATTTGTACTTGATGCTGTAAACATTATTAAGATATTAGCCATGTCAAGAAGGAAACACAAATGAACTAAATGTATGCATAAATGAGCCCCTCACTTTTCTGGGGAAGTCACGCTGCATATATTGGTAGTGGTCGTTGAATGACGGTTTGAGACAGCCTATCAGTACTGTCTTCAATATGCTGAATATGGGACCAAGGGGCTGTCCCAAATTGTTGGTAAACAATAGTTACAAACATAAGCTGCTTAAAATCCCAGAAGAGTGATGCCCTCAACTAGAACGCAATGGAAGCTGAGAATCTGGTAAGCATGAGTGTTCAAATATCATCAACAGAATATATGAACAAAACTACAAGGATAAAATGGTGCAAGTTCAAATACCTGAGATCAACAGTAAATGAAGATAACATTTAAGAAGAGTTAAATTACAAAAACATATCATTTTGCAGGTACTTCTGTACGTGTATAAATTTGGTCTCTCACCCAGAGGGAAGAAGAAAGAACGAGTAAAATATAAGCAAAGCGCTGCGGAAAACATTTGGATCCAACAATAAGGAACAGGAAAAAAATTGTAAAATTACTATTATCCTTGTTATCACCTTTATGCAGGGTTTTTACAATTATATTCCTGAAACAAGCCATGTTTCTAGGGAATATAGTGTTGCAGATGTTCTGCATATACAGTTTGTGCTACATGTAATGTTATTTCACCTGTGAAAAGTGTTATGTACTTTAAAATTAGTACCTTCTATAGTACGTGTGCAGTGCACAATATTCCTCTTTTTTGTATTTCTTTAATTTTGTGCTTTTCTGGTACACTGTCCGAGTGATTTTGAAATGGTTCCAGTGGCCCCTATTATTACTGGTAAAAATTATTATTATTACTACTAATACTACTACTGTACTATTCATTATATAATGTCCATAACAAGGAGAACGAGCTGGGTCTGATAATTGGACGTATATAAAATTTCATGTAGGTAACAAAGGGAACTGACCACTTGCACACAAATTGAAGGATGAATTAAAATTGTGACATGTTAGGTTCTTACATCAGTGGCTGTAAGAATTACTGTACTGTCTTCTGGGATGTGATGCCATACAGTTTCACAGATAGGAATAAACATGTCAGAAAAACCTGCTGCCTTCCTCTCCAGGATGCCTACCCCAGTAGGTTCATCTGAAAAGATGGTAGTTAACTACCACTCCATACAGATTCACATTCCAGGAAATCTTGATATTGAAATTTATCTCAATAAAACAGGGTGTAACAATGTCAACTATTCTCATATCTCAGAACAAAATTTTGCCGTGGCCCCTCGTGATCACATTCATGAACCTCTGGGTTTCATAACATGCCAGTTGTTTGGCTGGCTGACAGACTAATAGCTTGTGAAGAATGAGTGTGCTTCATAAAGTTCCTTAGTCCAGGACCTTTCACAGTATACAGTACCATGTTTTCATCCACTTACAAATTTGTTGAGAATTTGTTTTCTATTTACTAAACAGCAAAGCTTTCCCCATCCACGCCATGAGAGCATACAGAGGGGTCCACTCATTCTTAACTTTGGCACTAGATGGATATAAGTGGTTACGTTCCTGCCGTAGCCTCTTCAGAAAAAAAACTACCCTAAATTAACTTAACGGTATGACCACCCGAGTTTTCTGTAGTTTTACATCCTACAGAAAACCTGCGGTGCACCGAAAAAATACTTCACCAACCTTAAAGTATACACACACACACACACACACACACACAAAGCATCAGAATTACTTGCAATCCCTCAGTCTCGTAATAAAACGGGAAATCTGATATTATATCAAACATATCATTTGTTTTTGTATCTGAAACAAAAGAAGCTGGTACACACGTTGAATGACAGATCCAAACTAAGTTCACTACACTAAAAACGTACAACAGGAAAGATGAGGGGAGTGGGAAAAATGCGTGTAGATTATTAATTCTGGCAAACAGAATATGTACGGATTATTTTTAACCGATTCCTATAGTAAGGAGTTACGAGGTTTTCGAGTGACCTACAACCATGCTAACTCAAAACAATCAGGAATTCGAAAGTCAGAAAACTTTCTATATCATACTATGGAAATGTACATCAAACGGTACTGTATGAAATTAGAGGTTATAAATAGTAACACAACACTACACACTTCGAAGGCTAAAATGCAATTCCAAAAGCTAAAAAGAATTATTAAACGTTGCGTAATAATTAGAGGACACAATAAATATACACTCACATATCACAGGATCAAATCAACATCTAAATATAATATGAATCACGTGGAACATACCTCCCACCGTCGCCATTATGTGTCAACACACGGTTAATGGTTGATGTCCTGTGGGCACGGATTATCCATCGGTATTGGTACTTGGATTATATGCAGGGTCAAAAGCACGGATTAATAACCATGCAAGAAAAATCGAATGCACGCCGCAAATTACCGATGGCCATCAAAACAACTTAAAAAGAAAGCAACGTCCAAGAGCAGGCCACAAAGGGAATTTACAGTCGCAAAAACTTTATTAGAACCACATGAAGACTGAAGCCAGCAATCTGAACCAAAGCCAATAAAGGTGGTGTTGCTCATTAAAAGAAAAAAAAGACATGGCCAATATATTGTCTGCCAATATTATAATAAAAAGGCAGGATCTTAACAAAATAACATAATTTTGACCAAACGAGCCGAATGCACTTACCAATGTTAAAATAAAAGTTTCGAACATGTCCACAGGATCCATTCATTCTGTTATTGTCCCATATACAGACACTGCAAATGACTTGGTCTTAATCTTTTTTTTGGTTTTACATAACACACTAGTTTTTGGAGCAGGTTAGCAATATATTTAAAAACAAGTATGTGCAGCATAAGGCTGTCTGGTTTGTGAACTACAAGATTCATAAATATATGCAGCTCCATGTATGTGCTCTCTGTGTCCGATTTTAACTACACCTAAACAAGTCAGTTGTACTAAAAATACCCAGCTTAACATTTCACAAAAATCCAATGTGAGCCAAATTGTTCCTTATGGACAGCCAGATGTGACCAAGGTGCCACTTTTCACAGCTGTTGTGTGAGCACAGGCACAAGACACTATTCTGCTACACATCTTGACACCTACAATACATAATCCTCCCAGGCAACTTCCATAGCACAATGCCTCTTTGTGAAGTGCAAAAAGTAGAGGCATTTGAGAAACTTTTACTGATCAGGATGTTGCAAAGTGAAGCTAGCAATACATTTTCACACATACCTGAAATCTGCACAACTGTATTTGGAATTTGGTGTGTAAAATATGTTGCCCATGACAAGCTCCTATGCTTACTTGGAGCACAATTACTAATAAGGATCCTTTGTAAGGATGGAACAGTCCAGGGAGAGAAAAAAGAAGTTAATGGATTTTAAAGATATATTCTTCTACAGACTCAATACCAATTTGTAATAAAGTAAAGTTTACTAACAAATATTTCAGTAGTAGGAAATAGTATTATAAAACTGTGTACTTCACACATTCACACAAATACATTCCAGTATACAGCTCCAAATAAAATGCTAAAACAAAGATAACAATATAGATAATTTTCAGATCTTGCTCTTTATCCTCACCTTACAGCCTCTGAAATAAAAAAACACAAATCTTCAAATTGCACTAAATGAACCGTTAATCAGAAATCAATGGAATGCCAATAATTTACTTTGGCACATGAAAAGTTAAAGCAACATGCTGTTTGAAATACACTACCTACTGAAGAAAACTCTGAAGCAAATTGGCATTCCATTTCTTTACTGAAATTTACTCTGGTCTTGATCAGATTGCACAGATTTGATTATGAGATGTGTAATGTGCAATACAATTAAAGTTATTTATGGACACATACATGTTATATCATTAATTCAGTCACTACTACAAGCTATGAGACAGAATATCTACAGCAGTAGATATATTAGATGCTGGCTGATATTTGGCATTTGCTAAGCTTGCATATTCACAGTCTTGGGGCCGGTGGCAGTGCATTGTTATACATATATGTATGAATGTTTATAAATATATCATGGAAACTTACAAATTGGATCACATTTACACCATTTTCTCAACTATAAAAAAAACATTAAATACTGCTAAAAGAAATATTCACATGCTGACATCATGAAAACAAAAAAGTCTCATAATTTCCATTCAAATCACAGTTCTAAAACTTCATACATGTATCAAAACACAAAATTCCCACAACAGTTTTTACTGTCGGGCATACCAACTCTCTAAGGTAATCAATATCTAAGTAGCACACCATGAATAGGGGGTACAAATCCTAACATTCTTGGCTTCTACAGATCCCTTTTACTTCCTTGTTTGCATGGAATAGCACGATGGCTCTGTGGGTCACAGTTCCCATCATCAGTCCATGGAATACTCACTACCTGTCTGCTGTATCAGCCCTTTGCTCACTCATACTGTACTTGGTGTGACTGTCTTAAATATTATTCCCAGATTCAGAACACATTATATGAAATAAAATTCACTTCAGAGGTAAAATTGAATATGCAAAGGGCTTATGCAACACCAGAAATATTGTTACTATAGTTGCAACATGTAGGAATAAAAAGGTTATGCCTATTTTGTTTGGTATCATCATCCTGTTGTGTCTATTAATCAATATCTGTTTTTATTATCACAGTGAACATAACCCTTTGAACACAATGCATTCATATACTACAATATGTTTCAGTCATCATCCGGTAGAATTACAATAACATAATCGGAAAAGTATACTGAGGTGAAGGCCTCCCCTTCACAGCTGTGTATCAGAACACAAGTTGACTATTATGCCCTATACAGGGATAATATTAAAACATACACAATGGTAGTTAAAATGCAATTATTATAAGACTGCAGATGGAAGAGAGTTTTTTCCCCCCCTTCATGTTAGTGTGCAGCAGACACAGTCCACCTAACCGGCAATGTTTTACGCAATCCTAACTGATGATAGGCCGATTATTCCTTTGTAATATATGAAATAAACTTTCCAGATGTTTGTACTTAGCTATCTTACCTATGAAACATCCTGTGTTGACAATGGAGGTTACTGAATCCCATGACTTGCCTTACTGTATGTATCTATATGTTCGCCCATTCCGTAGTAGTGATAGGTAAATATTAGCTTGTTAGGAACCGTCAAACACAACAAATAAATAAATAGGTCACGAATTACAGGGTGTCCTCTGTAAAGTTCATCAGCACGACATGTTTTGGTCTACCTAGACCATCATCAGGTCCTAAGAGCTAGACCATATAACAAAGTATGTCTGAACGCAGTGGGATTCCATTGAATTTTACAAATTACTGTTGTTAAAATGATTACTATGTTAAAGATGGGTTAAAAAGTAAGTAAAATGCAATAAATGATAACGTAATGTCCAGTCGTTATCATTTATTGCATTTTACTTACTTTTTAACCCATCTTTAACGTAGTAATCATTTTAACAACAATAATTTGTAAAACTCAATGGGATCCCACTGCATTCAGACATACTTTGTTATATGATCTAGCTCTTAGGACCTGATGATGGTCTAGGTAGACCAAAACATGTCGTCCTGAAGAAACTTTACAGAGGACACCCTGTAATTCGTGACCTATTTATTTATTTATTTGTTGTGTTTGACGGTTCCTAACAAGCTTATCCTTAACACAACTGTATGGAAAACAGTAACATTAAAAAAAAAAAGGTAAATATTAAACTTGGGGTAGTGCCATGACGATGCACAGCCCCCACAACCGGAATAAGCTCTCCAAAATATTTGGAATATGGTTCTGCTTGCAGATCTTAAAGGGTGGGTGTCTCAACTTCATGACATTACTCTGAAAAGGTCTGCTCTGCAGAGACAAGAGATACCTCCACTTGTGGAAGCTGTGCATGACTATGACACTCCCCCAAGTGCAAACTTTATATATCACCACTCTGTGACAAACACATAGATATACACAACACAGTTAGTCACTTGGTTCAGTAACCTCCACTGTCAACACAAGGTGTTCCATAGGCACGATAGCAAAGTACGAACATCTAGAAAATTGATACCATATATGATAAAGAAATACTCAGGCTGTCAAAAGTTAGGATCATGTCAAACATGGCCATTTATAAGGGCCACGTCCACTACACATTACATGATGGAAAACAAAGAAAATAAAGAAATCTCTTCCATCTACAATTCAATAATAACCGCATTTTAATCAGTATCACCTACCACTGTATACATTTTAATATTACTCCTTTACTGGGAATAGTCAACTTATGTATATAACTATGAAGGGGAGGCCTCCACTTCAGTATCCTTTTGTTTATATTATCATAATTCTACCTGATGATAGCTGAACCACGTTGTAGCAGATGAATGCAGTGTTCCAAGCGATGTGTTCACTCTGATAATAAGAACAGATATCAGTCTTGCCAATTTGTAACATCCACATGAAAAGAGAACCTCCTTCCATTCAGGATTAAAATGTTGGATATTAAATTGTACCAAATAGATACTATAATCAAAACTGAAACTAATGTTAACAGAATTATTCCTTCTTTCATGTTTACCTGCATCTTGTATTGTACACTGAACACTAAGCACCATAAAAAATAGATTACTTAATATGACAGTACTCTTTAAAGACACATTTACAGAAAGTAAATGTTCTAAATTATGTATGTAAACAGCACTAAACATGCTACATTCCACATCTTCAACTTTGAAGTTATACATACTACTCCAGGGTATCTTGAACTGATAATACATATTACCAGACATACATATTCCATTTTGTGCTGCCATATTACAAGAAATTTAAGTAGCCATTCTTTCTTTACAAAACTAAGCTACAAACTTATGAATAAAATACATGTATAATATTCTCTCCTGATCTTCTAACAGAGATGATATAAAACTTCTGAAGGGTGTATTTCTTCAGCTATCCATATCACTGTGCTACTGGCTATTATTGTCATTGGGCTCTGACCTATCCAACTTTAAGCAGGTAACATGAAAAAAATTACTAAATTATAAATGCAAAACTGTGTGGAAAATATTGTTCCTTGCACAAGAATGATGCACTTCATGAATGTTAAATTTCAACACCTCTGGGTTTACATACAACATGGTTACTGTGATGACAAACTGTATGGAGAAAGGGCAATAAAACTGTGTCCTGAATAATGTTCCACTAAACTTTGACAGTCATATGTTCAGTGTTGTGACTATATTACACAAATAAATTTAATACAGTTCTTTGTAATTCATATACAATATTGTGCTTCGGTAAAATTGCATTTTTGGATACCTATTAACTATAACTTTCATTTCTAGATCCCAAAATTGAAATAATGACTATACATTGTTATGTTATGGTTTTAATTACAAGAGAATCGCTTCCCTGCCTGAACAGAAATGTAAACAAAAACACTGATACAGAAGTGGGCTAAAACACAGTCAGCTAACTGACAAGCAGTCAAATTGCAACACTGCCCTTTCCTACATTCATGCAAATAGTACTAGCACTGCTATTTTGGTAATGATTATAATCATGGTGGCAAATTATGAATTGTCTCACACACACTCCTATCACCACAAGTGGGCAGTTTATTTCACCTACAGTCCTAGCACTGAAATTTTATATAGTGGCTAGTGAATGTAATGATCCTCAGTATCCCCAATAAGACAGAATATGACAACTCAACAGTCACATGTTCCATCTGCTCATACTGTAACCCACAGACATTACATACATTGCACCAAAATTAAATCTAATGACATTCAGATGTCGGCATTGTGAAGTTCCTCAAATCTCAAAACACTTACTCAAATATGCTACACCAACTGCTCAAGCTGTTTAGAACCCCTGTTACAAGTTTGAAATACCAGCTACTGAAAATGCAGAAATGGAAGAATCACAATTTAGAACCTTGCATGTCATATATCCCACACAAAAAAAGTGGGAAACAAATTTAGATACAGGATGTGGGAAGTTATAAGTGACAAGTACTGCCTCACCAAATTAAACACTATGTAATTATATGTCTGGTCACAAGAGAAATGGAGGCTCCAAAGCAACTGACATTATTATGGTATGTTAAGCATATGATGGTCATACAAGGTTCTTGGTATCATGAGACTCTATTCTAAGAAAACTTTTCAGTACAAGAGTAATGAAAAAATATCTAGTACAAAATATTTGTTAATTAATCCTTCCCATGTTGCAATACCAGAAGCCAACCAATATATAAATATTTTTTTTGTTCAAATTCAGTATTTCTCTGCCATCAAGTCTCACACTTTTAATCTCAAATAAATGTAATATAATCTCCGTTAGTGAATGCCTGCAGAATATTCCAGCCACAACATATCTTGTCAAGTGAACATGCTACATTCTATACAATATGGGACAGAAATGTTAACCTGCAGAATAATCTGTAAATAACACAGGCAGGATTAAGTTTGCATATGCTATTTAGACTGTTTCAAGAGGTATCAATTTTAAATCTGAGATATAATGGAAGCATAACTTCCAGTATCTATATATAAACATTTCACTAACTTTTTTTATGTATTCCAAAATAAACCTGCATGTAACAGGCATATATTTATTTATATATATATAAAAAAACACGGGGGGGGTGTTGATCAGAACTCATCATGTCGTGCTAAGGCTTCTCCAAAGTCAGTTGCCTGTGACCCAACAAACAGGTCATATTTTGCAAGTATTTCTTCCTTGGTCAATTTATGATCAGCATCTACATCAGATTCATAGATAAGATGCCGGGCTTCTGCTTCAGCATGATCAAAATCTGGTGGGATGATCCAGTTCTTAACCTGCAAGGAACAAAGACATCTCAGAAAGTTTATAATGAAATTTAATCACATATTTTCCCTACTAATAATATAACTTTTTTATTGTCCTTATCAAAGATGCATACTCAAATTATTTCTATCATAATGCCTACTCCATTGGTGATAAATGCCTACTAAGATTCCACAACTTAAAAGAACACATAATTATAACAAAAATGTCTATAAAATATGATCTTAGTGTTAAGTTGATTCATCATCCTCCATGTCCCCCATATACTAGGTTTTCAAATATTGCTCATCAAAGTATTGTTATGGGTTGAAATGATATTTTTTAACAAGCTTACATGTTGTGGTCTGCTAGACCACCATCAGTGAGATAATTACACAAGTTTTGGTGGAAACACATCGGCTAACATCAACTTATACTCTATACAAAACATGTCATTCATTAAACATTCTAAAACTGTACTTGTATTTTTAAAAATATATTCTGCATTTACTTTACTAAAAATTCTTTTGCAAATGAGGAGTTTAAATTTCAGTACAACTTGTGTTAAGACACTTCTTCCTCTTGACAGTTCATTACACAAAAATCAGTGATAATATATGACACAGATATCATGTAGGTAAGCCATACTTGTACTTTCTTATACAAACTTTGAGGTTTTCATGGCAGTTGCAACATGCAGAGTCATGTCATTAATAACATTGTGGAAGGTAAGTTGCCTCCATTTTCACTGATAAATATCTACATGACTAAAAGATGCCACCTTTGGAAGATCACAACTTAAAGTTTATTTTATTATGGTTACTATCCAATGAAATAAAAAGGAAATATTTTTTGTCTGTATGTACACTTGAGTACCTTTGCCAGAACTGATTTGAATCTTCAAATCAGTAATACAAAGACCAATTAGGTATGGAAAACTGCAAAGAACTCATTTGGAAAACATAAGAATTTTGGGTACAGTTGTATGTATAAATGCTATGAAGAAAGACAGGGACAGCAGAGTTAGAGTTCCACTCATTCTTAACCTTAACACTAGACTGAAATGAGTAGTTATCTTGAAAACCTGGCTGCATTATATCTGGGAAAAGAAGCCCTGGTAACCAATGAATAGTATTAAGTGGGCCCCAGAGCCAGGCCAGATGTTTTGCAGATGAAAAACTAAACTCAGAACATCAAATGGACAGCCTAGTCACTATGCCCCACTATGCTATCCTGGTTCTTCATTTGGATAACATGTACTCCTAAATGAAGTATAGTTTTCTACTATTGTTAAAGCCCTAAAAATTTTAATACTACTTAACTTTTGAACTTTGTCCATTGTCTAGTGTTCCAAAAATACAAAAAGGAAACACATCTATTTCCATTCTCAGACAAGAAAGGAAGACATGCACCTACTCAGTTAGGCCTGTTAAACCAAGTTATTTGCAAATCTCTGGGCCCAGATATCATTTCAAAAGTGCTGTGTTGACTTTCTTACACTTCTACAACACTAGACAATGAACACAATCCCACCTATCAAAGTAATTACAAATGTAATATGTCATTATCAAAACCCTATACAGGAGCAGTAAAACCTTACCTCTTCCTGATCCATAAACCCATCTTTATCTTTATCTCGGAACTGAGAAAACTGTTCTCTCTCATTTTTTACCCAATCAGGCTCATGTTCACCCTCTGTGCCTCGATACATGTCTCCAATATATTCACTCAGTGATATACGACCATCCTTATCTTTATCTATGTCCTCCATCGTTTCTAAAACTACTATGTCCCTCATATGGCCAGTTTCTTCAGGATGAAGAAATCCTGAGAACTCCTCCTTTGTAAGAGCATCATCTCCATCTTGATCGGCTACACTCCACCGTCGTCTGTCACGGCGCAGCATATTCTGGTACGAAAATCCTTCTTCCTCTTTCTCCAGTTCACTGGGATCCATATCTAAAACAGTCCCATGAAATTACTCTTTAGAATTCTAATCTAGAAATCAACTTCAGAATGAAACACTAGAAAGCTGCCTCTGAGTTGCTATTTCTGCCACATAACAGAATATTCAGAAGTTGCAAGATTTGGTGTTTCCACAGCAGCATTGTTGAGAATTCAGATCTTCTGGGATGAGATGCTGTGTTGCTGGGTTACTGTTTTCTGACATTCCACTATGTCAGGAAACATTAACCTGACAACACAATGTTACATCTCATAAGACATGAATCCCCATACTGAGAATTTAATGGCAAAGAAACAAACCCTTCACTCACATTCTTCTGTCCTTTGAAATAACATTCTGACAACTATTGACATTAAAAATAACTGCATCAGTGCTAGTATGTGTTGTTACTTAAAAGACTACAGGAAAATTCTCTTTTAAAAATACACCTGCCACTGCTATCCCTTGGCTTGCAGCCCAAGCAGGTTGCTGAAGTTTCAATTTGGTTCTCATTCACAAAAAGTGGCTCATCACTGCTTTAAAATAAACTTAACATTAGAGCTCCAACTGAAGAAGAAGATATGAAAGCACTAAGAAGTTAAGAAAAGGACTGATGCTTAGGCAGAATCCAATTATGACAAGGGGTATTAAACACTATTAACAATAAACACATAAAACAAATTGTGAAATGTATATTTATAACACAACAATTCTGGCACATCTGCTCTGATAATACCTCCAGCATCTGATAAATGCATGCACAACATTGTTAAATGCCAGTATTTTAAATGTGTATTTGCACTTTCTATGTACTGTCTCTATCTTAGCAAGGGTACTGCAACTCATCATGTTGGACTGTAGTGCTGCTGCCAGAATTCTGAGAAATCTTATAGAAACTTATAGTGTACGTAATAGCAGAGAGGAGTGAAGCTTTAAAGTCACATTCTAATGAAAAGAAATGAACAAAAACCTATGTGAAAAACACTCTTAATGCAATACAGGTGTTCTTTTGTTTCTCATATGGGATGATAGGACAGGCCATACAAACTTTCTGTGTTTTCCTGCATGGAATGATGGATAGGCCTACATACACAGGAGGTGTTCTCTGAAATGCACAAAGGTTGCCATGTAAAGAAGTTCTAGAGTTGTTCCTCGCAAATAGATGGACTGGGAAATTTTACTATGCATTCCAGAGGGATGCAAACATGCCTAAAATGAGTCACATGATGATAAACATACAGCAAAACTTAAAACTGCAATTTCAGGAGACACTGAGAATTCATAGTGTGCCTAAGAGGCTGGGAATGAAGAAGAAGAGTCACGATAAACAGAACTGAGAAGCTTTCTGTTTTCCAACAACAGCACTTGCAGCAACAAACTGCAAACAATCTAAAACATGACATGATGGTTGTGATATCAGTGCAGTAATAGATGTGTCATTACAATGTATTTTGGGGCAACCCACATACAAATGCAGATATGAAGGCTGAGATGCAGAGACTGTGGATTTTAAAAATTCCTGGAATTATAACCAACATACTTCTTACGATTTCCTGTAATGTAGTGGAAAATTTATTTTATTTATATATGGTACACTTAATGACTCTGTTAACTTATCAGAATACAGAGAAACAAGTAAAGCTGCAGCTGTCTCTGTACCTACACTACATGGAGGCATGAGAGGGTGAGGAGGAAAATTCCACAAAGTGCTACAATAATAAATATGCCTCTGGAATAGACAGTAATGACCATACTAAAAATACCAACGTGATGCACTTAATATTATTTATTCGTCAAATATTCTCCTCTACATGTTTCGAGTATCAAGTACTCATCTTCAGG
>JGI20166J26741_11457030_pt1 | contig 13391 bp, 11 predicted proteins | sample TergutCu122P5_FD_26741 | JGI IMG/M metagenome (IMG submission 26741)
ATATCCTACACGAAATAAGAAAACGGAAGGCTAACTGGATTGGTCACATCTTACGTAGAAACTTCCTTCTAAAACAAGTTATCGAAGGAAAGATAAAGGGAGAGATGGAAGTGACAAGAAGACGAGGAAGAAGACGTAAGAAGCTACTGGATGCCCTTAAGGACAGGAGAGGATACTCTCACTTGAAGGAGGAAGCTCTAGATCGCACTATATGGAGGCATTGTTTTGGAGGAGGCTTTGGACCTGTCGTCAGACAGAATACTGAATGAATGAATAACCATAACGCAAACAGACTTTTCTTGTCACTTCTGTACAGTACAGTTACAAAAGTATTTCTCTGGTGCTTCCTGACTTTTCCTCCAAATTCTGTCCTTCTATATGTTGGCCTAGTTCGCCTAACGGCCTACAAAACAGGAATCAAAGCCACCATTCTTGTCTGTAACTTAACCAAGAACATTACGCAATGAACATTAAAATTCACTCACCAAGCAGTCACTCTGTTTGGGTCCTGTGCAACCACCTGCACAAAAAAGATGACAGCATTCACGAGGATTTGGGCCGAAACATCGGCCCTGCCAACATTGTGGGCTACAGTTCACCTTGGAAAACATCTGACAATTCTCAGGGCCTTCACCCCAGCACCCATGCTTGCAGCTATTGTGGCAGGGTGAACACGACCGCTCAGGCATTGAAAAGTTGTACACAAAGACATACTTGGCTTCTGGCCCTGTTATGATCTCTTCCCAATTGATGGTCTTGATATGACAGAGGTTGTAGTTGTTGAACAAACCCACACTTCCAGCAAGAATATCTGCAAAATAATTTAGAGTTCCAATGTAACAGTAAGTTTTGTATCTTCTACATCTCATAAACAGCTGAGTCTATTTTCTTTTTGTATTAAATAACAAACTGAAAACAATGAATGTTCTTCCCTCTCAGCAGTATCAAAAACCTGCCATTCCATCCCTGAAACAGATCCTTCACATCCTACGACCTTACTTACTTACTCCATGGAGCTGACTCCTTTTTGAGAAGCTAACTGGTTTTCAGGTAGTCAAGAAATTCCCTGCAATGTGAGCGACCGAGTTTCACACCCATACAACACAACATGGAAAATTATAGTACTCTATATCTTAATCCTTATATTTTTAATAGCAAACTGGAAGGCAAAAGATTCTGCACTGGATGACGGCAGACATTCCCTTACTTCAGTCTACTTTTAATTTCTTCCTGAATAGAATTGTGATGTGTTGTTGTTCCCAAATATTTGAACTCTTAAACCTCTTCAAATGAACTATTATCAATCTGTATATTGTGACTGCATCCTGCATTCTGATCTCAAGACATGACCATGTACTTAAGTCTTATCAGCATTTACTTATAGTCCATTCTCCTTACTAGCAACTACTAAAGCTTCTGCGTTTTTCTTTATAGTATGTATGCTTCCTCCCATTATATTAACATCATCAGCATAAAGTGATGTGCACCATTTAATTTCAATCCACCCTCTTTTAACCTGAACCCTCCTAATGGTGTACTCAAAGCAAAGTTGAAAAGCAATGGTGATAAAGCATCTCCTTCATCCTATGACCTACCTACCTAAATCCATGCTGCAGAGTCCCTGAAAAACTAACAGATCCTCAGCTAGTCAAGGCATTGCTGCATTGTATGGAACCCAGACGTTCATTACCGTGTTCATAAAAGCCCGCTATTTGCCACTATCCTAAGTCAGATCAAACCAGTTCACGCCCCCTCATCCTTTGAGATCCATTTTAATACTGTCCTCCCATTTACACCCAGGTTATCCAGGTGGTCTTTTTCCGTCTGGTTTTCCCACCCAATCCATGTACCCAACTCCCCTCTTCCCCAACCGTTCCACATAATCCGACCATCACGTTCTTTTGATCGCTCGAATAAATCGCCCATGGCTTCATAGGCAGAAGCTAGCCAGTGTGTAAAATATACAGACAACATTGGCTGTTTATAGTACAGGGACCAGTAACCACATGCGCTGTTTAAAACTGTGCTATGTTACGTCTGGTAACTCTAAATAAAGTCCAGATTCAATGTGAGATGTGGGGAAGAGGTGCCTCGATTTTGAAGGTTTTACGTAATCTGACCTCTTATATTCAGTGACGGGTCACTCAGTTGTAAAGCTGCTGTCATATGGTAACTGGAAATCAGGGTTACAACAACGCTATCGTTACACTACTGACTTAGCTTTTGATCCCTACATTTTTACAAACCTTTATTCATAAACACTTCAAATTTTCTTACCCAAAGCAATATACGCTGATCCCTAGGCCAACGCGGGATCTGGGTAGTTATCACGCTGAAAGGTCAAACCGCGTTGCAGAGACTTCTTACAGGCAAAAACTGGGTTGCATGAACGCGAACGCTAATGGACCTCCCCACGCCCCGCAGCCTGGGAGGCTTAAAAAACATTCAACTGCAGACATTACGCATTTACGCGGTTATGCCAGTTACCACAACGGTTAATTAAGTTTCCCTTCCATAGACTGAATAATTTTCAGACGCATACAGACAAAACCGCGGTGGACGACGGTTCCCTGTAACAACAGTATGGTATAACTTCTCTGTCTGTCTTCGTTGCTGATTGCACTGTACACACCGGAGGCCATGTTGGATCAGAGCTGTCAACACTAATTAAACAAACTCACGTCATGACGTACAATACAGGTTAAAAAACAAACAAAAAAATTAATTCACCGCGTTAGGCTATGAGGTTTGCTTTTAGTAACAAACTCAATTTATGGCTATCATAAAAAAAAAAAAGCAGGGGAAAACAAGCGAGGATGAAGAGATGAAGAAAACATGAAGATCTCTCCAAGCATCGACTTCCAGATTCCGTTTCAGTGTTAGTGCCAAAGTTACGCGGAATACCTTACTGTTCTAATACAGAAAGCTTCGTTTTGGTGACAGAAACAGTTCACTGTTACCAACAGGCGAGGTTGCCCCTGTCCCAGCCATGAAGGCATATCGGACAAATGAAGGCACAGCTTCACTGATTCTTAACCGTGGTACTAGATGGAAGTGAGAGGTCAGCCTCATGCCCCGGCCGCTTTATCCTCTGGGAAAGATTCCCCGGTACCCTCATGGCCGACACACATTTCAAACACAAAATATAATCCAGCAAGGATAGCCTTTCATTTTACCAACAAGGTTAGGCTTTGAGGTCTTATTTTACTAAAAGGAACTCAACCGAAACAAAAAAAAAAAAACACCGTCATGTTTTGGGGTCTCACTCTAGTGACAGACACTCAAGTTATGGTTGCCAATATACACTTCAAATGCACACTGCATTATAGCTGGGTTCGCGTTCATTCTACGGGCTTTCAACCTTCATTTTATGGACAGAACCATGGTCATGGCACTGCAGTCTCGGCATGTGTCATCTAATTACATACGTCAGTATGGCGTAAAGAACTATCCCGTGACACGGGCAAAACAGCTAATATTTTTGCGTCGTGTATTTCATACCTTGTGTCGATGTTTTACTATTCCTTTTGTGTACTCACTAGAATCCCCCTTCAGCCTCGGGACCCCTTTGGGAACTTAACTCTGATGATGGCAAAATAAGTTGCCGGAACATGTAGTGGGTCTGAATGGGTATTCTAATGGACGTACCAAATACAGCTGCATGAGACTGAGAATAATAAACCACTGACAACACAGTTCACAAGCGTTCACGGATGCTAAATCACTATCAATGTTGGCAACCTTCATGCATTACTCGTATGGTTTCCGTTACTCCCCAACGCAAAACCCAGTCCATAAATTAAAACTGGGCGCATATTACGATTATTCAACACGTTCAGTCATGAACATGGCTTCTGTTACATAAACAAGTCTTTCGAGGAGACAGCGCATACAGAATTGTGAACAATTCCGCATTAACACCCTCAAAGCTGTTCTTTTGTTCCCATTTAGTTCCCTGCTCCCAGGTTATAGTCAAAACGCAGCGTCTTCGCGTTAAATTCAGCGACTGTTAAACCTCCCGATACACGGCATATAATGTCAGGCGTCGGACGGGCGCTTATCGGACATTATCAGTCACATCATGGGAGGGTATGCTGGATTAACAACAAAAGTTGGAACTTGTATTTTGGTTATCACGCTTTCAAGATTGGACTGGTCTCCATTCATCCTCGATCCACGGTCTTATGGTTTTCCTCATTCAACCAGGATGGAGTAAATAACAGTTTGTTCAAACAGACCACGATCTACATGGCTTATGTTTCCTAATTCAGTGTACAATATCATCCGTTCATCTCAGTCTGGATCCATTTGCACAATGCCATTAAATACGAGTACACGACGAGAATGGCAATTTAAATGCGTGAAGACTAATTATGGAAATCCGTCAAATTTCAGATTCCACAAGCCTGTTTAGCAATTATATAGTAACTGTGTTTACTTGCACAATACGAACACACCATATAGCGGCCCTGCTGCCACCAACGAATTCTGTATCACACCTCCAAATAATATTCAAACAAGAGAGGAAATTTAATCCGGAGCTTTCGCTCTTACTACTGCCTCCAAATCTTCAGCCCGTGAACGAAGACGTGCCTAAAGTGCCACTTCTGTTGCAACATTTTTATTAAATGGGAAAAATTCAGTGCGACATACACACACCAACAAGGACCTACTGATATATGCAGCCACATCACCACCGATTCAATCACACACCGATGCACCATAATTGACTACTTTAACAACTGTAACTTTAGCAAGCAGGAATAACGAGCTTCCTGAAGATGGTGTAACTGCACCGAAACATGTCGGAGCTATTTTAATGTAAATTTTAATATTGTTTTAAGACAATCACTGTACATTCGTTGGTGAATAATAAACTTTGATATTGTTAAGATATCCAGCATCATTCTTACCACAATCAGTCCAATGGTAGTCGAGTTACTACGCAACAAACAACGCAAAATGATCTCAAAACCTACACATCAGGGGAAAAAATGTAATTGGGCATTAAATTTTGGCGTAGGTCTCATTTTTAGGAGTTACTTGCGATGTTATGGAAACTGGGATCTAAGGTCGGTATAAAGAAATCATTCGTCAGAATTTCATCAAATTCGACATAGGATTTACAAAAATATCAATCACGGAAGCGTGAGTTTCAAAGAGAATCAGTTCAATGGCACTCTACTTACAGGCATACATTAATTTATACCCGTGCTTTACACATTTACTGTGCGAGCTGGTGGCAATTGGTACACATCATCAGCGCAGATTGCCACTGGCGATCTGCAAATTTCGCGAAAACAGGCGCAGGCAAGCCCGACTTTCCTTACGGACATCATTGCAATTACTCGCAGGTTTACGCGTGCACAATTAAACCCTATGATTTTCCGGGAGTTGGGAAAGCCTTCATACAAAATATATACTACGTCGCGGACTGAACTGGCCCTACCTACACCATTTGCAAACTTGATCTGTAAAATTTTCGTTTAAAATATTTTTCCCTCCGAAAACAACCATCTTCTGAAATGCTGCGCAGTTCGGACTGGCAGACAACGTTCTTCCTCCACTATCACGCCTGCCGCCGTCAGTACTGAACTCTCAGTGTCAACAATCTATACTGTTTCCCTTCAAGCAATAACTTGCGCGTACCTGCATCTTACATCGTATCGTTGAATGTTCCGGCTTGCTGTCGTCATCACAAGCCGGAACATGTAACCACGTAACGTAATATGCACACGGTTCTTGTTTCACGGAAGAGAATATAAATCAGTCGTAGTAGTATTAGTAGCATACACAATCGTATGCTACAACTCGAACTCAAATTTAAGTTTTCAGTTGCGAGTTGCGTCCGAGAGACGCGCAGACACGTGTACGTCATACATTGCCGGCTGCTGCAGTCCGATTTTAAGGAAGTGTGTCGACGAATTTTATGGATCTTCAGGAAGTAGGATGTGGGGGGTATGGATTGGATAGAGCTGGCTCAGGATAGGGACAGGTGGCGGGCACTTGTGAATGCGGTAATGAGCCTTCGGGTTCCACGAAATGCGGGGAATTTCTTGACTAGCTGAAAATAGGTTAACTTCTCCAGGAGGACTCTGCTCCATGGAATGAGTAAGTTATTGTCGACGACCCCACTCTAGACGTCACGAAAAGGCCTTCTGAAGACAGCCGGACAAGACAAAGTTGCGACATAAACTTCGTATACTTTCATAATGTTGTATAATTTTTATCTTCAACACAGGAGGCATCATGCTCCCCCCCCCCAAATAGTCGCCAAGAAGCGAGGTGCAGAAAACACTATCACCACAGAAAATCGAGCCCAGGTTGTTAACTTCTGTTACCGAGCTAACCCAGTTCACAACCAGCTTTACCTACACGTCCAACCCGTTGGCACGACGTGAAGCTTCAGCACAGGGATGCGTTTGGAGATGCAAGCCAATAACCTCGCTACATTATAAGGCTTACCTCTTAGTGCCGGCATCTCGAGGTTGTTCATCTTGGACAGTGTCACAAGAAGCGCGAAGTCTTTATCGTATATGTTGAGTTTAAAGAGGGTCCGTCCTCTAATGATTTGGAGGCGGGGCAAAACGATGCGTGGAACGTCAACGTGGGAGATCAGCACGTAGCCCGTCACCTCGCGGATGTACTGCAGGAAACTGAGGTCCTGGTTCTCGTCTTTCAGCCACGTGAGTTCCAGGTTGCCGTCCACATACGTGCAGTTCGTGTAGCGATCTCTCAGGTTCCGGTAGTGGTGGTCTCTGTTCGAAGGAACTGACATCCGCCCGTTCGTCCCGATGCAAACTGCAAAGACACACACATCGCACATCAGCATACACAGCTCATCAGTCAGAAACATGACAGTAAGAAACCACGTGGTATAGCCGATTTGGTGTTGTAGATTTTCCAGGGCCTAAACTAGATACTGAGATACGAACATGAATGTTCACTCACGACAACAGCTGGTGGCTTTAAGAGTCGTGGCGGAAAGGCAAGTACGATCCTTAGATGATGATGACCAGCGAAAGACGTATACCAGTTAAAAATAGATTAAGACGACGGGGCGGTGGTGGTACAAACCCACACTTGGCCGTTTCAGGGACCTACGTTCGTGACATGACCTCTAAGTTTTATCTTTCAGCCACACTGTCGAGGTCAACGCTGTTGTCGAGTAAGTGGCAATAGCATTTAGGAAATCGGGGCATTTGTGAAGCATGTCCATCTGACTCTGTCGTCTGCCCGACCTCTCAACCTAGCTCTATGTTTCGGCGCATTTGCCTGCTTCCTCCAAATTCCAATACAATGCTCCCCCCCCCCCAGTGAAATCATCCCCTTTCGTCACAGCATGACCGACCTATTGCCATTTCCTCTTTCTAATTTGTAATATTAAAGGGTTCTCTCCAGTACCTTCCCAAAGCCTGGTATTACTTGTTACCTTAGGCCATCTTATGCCCATCATACTTCGCAAACAACGGTTAACAAACGTTTGTAACATTTATTATTTGTGCAGTCACTTTCCACGTTTCGAGTGACAACAGCAGTGTTGAAATGTATCAGGCAAATTCATACTTCTGCGGCTCTCAAAAGATCCAACAATCATGTTTGCCTACTGTTATCGTCAGCGACAATAGAAGTGTTTAAATGTCACAAGGAAATCGGTATGTTGGTGACTATTCAAAAACTCCAACAATCACGTTGGCCTGGAAATATACGAAGGAAGGAGGGTTTCTAAAATAAACAAATAAAAAACATAAGCAATACTGGAAGGATTAAACCTTTAAAGACGACACGTGTCTGTTTTATATAAGGACTCAGTACGTACCGCGCAGTCAACACTCTCCACATAGGTTACACAAAGCCAATCCGTTTTGCTGTATAAGGTAAAAGTCGCTGTTTGTTCTGAGGTCCGAACACAACACATATACGCAATGTGACTACCATGTACCCGTAGTATCTTTGAATGTCAAAGCGGGTGGTACGTCAAGTAATCGCTTGGCTTTAAAAGGTTTATCTGCTGTCTACAACTTATATATGATGATAATTTAAGATCTGAGTTATGTCGCTGTATTGTTTTGGCTAATAATTCGTTACTGATGTTCGGAGGATCTTGCTGCCTCCGTCTTCAGGGTAGCCCAAGAAGACGTTTACCCTTAGGATGGACGCAGCAGGCTCGAAGTCGGCAACTAATCAATCAGGCATGACGTCACATCGCAGACGACGGCATCTTTACTGTTAATACGTTCAAGACAAAGCTAGAACGTTACCGCCGCTGATAAGGCAACCATTTCCGTCAATCCGCTAATGGCAAACGAACGAAAATATTCTGGTAATAGTGGCTTTTAGCAACACACACATGAATTATCTGGGAACTGTAAACGCCGTTCGTGACTCCGTGACGGTGTTCTACGAGAGTTAAACAAATGGACAGACAGGTGCGCATTTGTCCTGCCGTTATACGAGTGTGTACACCGAACAAGCATAGTTACAAGTCACCGGTGATTACGGTTTACACAATGTTACAAAAAGAAAGAAAAGTTTACTGGTATCTTTTTTTTTTAAGCTATTTACACATTCATCGGACAGTACTTTCTAATACATTCTCATCAAACAAATTAGTTTTTGTTGCTTGTGTTGGTAAGTGTGAAGCTCTCTCCATGTACCCGCGTGACCATTTGTCACGACGAAGTGTAGGATTACTGCAAAGACCAGTGTTTCGCAAACTGTGTTCCGCAGAACATCGTCATGAATTCCACGAGAAACTGCGGAATAGAAATACATGAAATTTTGGAATTTTTGTACCGCAAAGAATTCAAAATAACTGTAGAAAAGCAAGGAAACGCCACAGTCCTTCGCTTACAATGTGAGATGACTTACATACCAGGTCTTTACACACAAATATTCTTAACAGTGTTTTGGCGCTAACTGGCCTACCCCTATCAAATTTTTCTGGTCTTTAAACTTTTTCATTAGTAGGGGTTTCTCGGGATATGAAAGATCTTTAGAGGTTCCTCCACGGAAGAAACGCTGGGAAACATTAGCATAAGACTACAAGCCATCTAGGATACTATGTCAAATAAGGCATTGTATCCTAGATCGCGTATAAGAGTCATTAACAGGCTTCTATTTTCATTGTTTGCATTACCAGAGCCCTGATAATTAACAGGCCTGACAAGTTGGATCTATATTTTCACTCAGAAGGAACACCGTTTGAATCTCCTCCGAGTTACCTGTTATGCCGATTTCCGTTACCCCAAGTCTATTCGGCTGACTATCGGTATAAATCTTCAAATAGGCTACGACAGTCTCGTTCCAAACCAACGCCTCCACATTACTCAGGAGCAGGCTGCTGTCTTACACAAGACCCCACGCTACAGGCCCTAGAGGCCCCCCAACAACTTGCGTAAGTTTGGATGAAATTTTGATAATTAGCGGAGATGACAGGGACATTTTGGTAATTAATTTTTCGTAGTAGCGGGCCCCGCGACACACTGAGCCGCCGGTGTTTCATCAACAGGCAGACATGCTAGTGGGTCTGCGATAATAGACATGCCAAAGAGCCAATGGACGCATTCTTACAGCCTTTCCCTGCAAATGCGATACAAGAGCACCACAAAAAATTGTAAATCCATCAGCTGGATTCCACATCTTGTATCAGCCGCAGAAAACAAGTACTCGACCTGTGATACATAAAAATACTCCCACAGTGTGAGGCTGGGTAAAGACACGCGGATCGTTTCACGCCCGCTAAACGTGCCCGGGTCTTTCATAGCCATCTTTCGAGCGAGTTACACACGCGAGTATACAGTAGAAGGCAAATGCCAATAAGACAGACACTGTACGTACAAACGTAACATTTGGGTGCGCTGACGTAACATTAGTTGCAGTGGAAAAGCAATAAGTATTACATATTTTGAGCGTGTGTTTGTAGCCTTAGTTATTCAGCACGCAATGCGCATGCGCCGTGTTACGCTGTCATCTGTGGCCTCTCTGGCACTACAATATTTTTTCACATAAGCGGCACGATTTTCGAGAAAAAAAAATCATTGAACGTAAAACACGTTTCCATTTTCTCTACAACTTTTGTCTGAAATATTTCTCATTCTAAGAGGATTTAAGCGAAGCATGACAAAAATGCATATTGGTCTTAATTACAGTACCCGTTATTCTGGTCATATTTTAATGAAATTTGGATTTTCTCGACAGATGACAGATTTTCGAAAAATACTCAAGCATCAAGTTGCATAAAAATCCGTCCACTGGGAGACGAGTGGTTCCATGCGGAAAGACGGACGGACAGACATAACGAAGCTAACAGTCGCTTTTTGCAATTTTGCGAACGCGTCTATAAACGTGACACACATAAATATGAATCCTTCGATTGACTTCCAGATGTGCAGCAAATTTTAACGCGAAACACCTTGCGTAAAAAATATTCAATTTACGCATGCCGTACTCATTCTGACAGCCGTGGTGAGGTAAGAAACGCCACTGCACATACTGCAGGCTTAACTATTAATTCAGAAGTAACGTTCTGCCACCACTATCCCACGCATGACCTTCATACAGGCAGTACGGGAAATAATGGCATTACGAAACATTATGAACCAATACTCTTTAGCGCAGTCGGTACAGCGACTAGCTACAGGCTGGAAGGGCCGGGGATCGAATCCCGCTGGGGACGAGATTTTCCGCACCTGTCCAGACCGGCCCTGGGGCCCACCCAGCCTCCTATACAATGGGTACCAGGTCTTTCCCGGGGGTAAACCGGCCGGAGCGTGGGGTTGACCACCGACCCCATCTAGAGCCGAGGTTAAAGAAAGAGTAGAGCTTTACCTCTACTCCACCTCTGGGCCTTCGTGGTCTGTTATAGAGTGAACTTTATCTTTACCTTACTCTTTCAAACACACAGCCTCATGAACAAGTAGCACAGAGATGGGAAGACATCTGAAGAATAAACCTAGTATTGTACCAACTTCTTTATTCTCATCCATTTATTACTGCAGACTCCACAGCAGTGTCACAACCCTTAAGCAATAGACACAGTATCGTCACACGGCCCGCAAAGACCCTCATAAATTTTCAAATTGTCCGCGGGGAGGAGGTGTCGGGACCATTATTCTACCTCACAAAGACTTCGGTGTATTTTGACACAGGAGATCCGTCAACCGACGCGTCTTGACTGTAATGCAAAGAACTTTACCCTAAGTCTTGTTGACTCCTCATACAAAAGTAGAAAAGTATGCTCGAAGGAAAACGTATATTTCTCATACGTGGCTTTTAATATGTATATTTCTCATACGTGGCTTTTAATATTTCTTTGGTCGTGTTGTCCATTTATTAGACAGAAATCTACATACATATGGGGCCGGACCATTAGGCTGGAAATCACCTGGTCACTTTTTAAGCTACTTGTTTTCCTGTGCCAATTCGCCAATAAATAAAAGTCGAAGATGTTAGGCTACTTTACAATACATGACATACGACAAACATTTTTGCAGCAAGTTAATAATATTAAATGAGTACCATAACAGCAGAAATGCAAGAGTCTACTAATACGGTCCAAGAGATCTGCGCTATTCTGGGACATTACGGAGCGTACAGTGGTAATCCCACTACCGACGTTTCGGGACAACCTATCGTTCCCATCTCCAAGGGTCGAGAATCAAGACTGACCCTTGACGATGGAAGATTCTTGACCACTGAAGACTGGACCGATAGGATGTACCGAAACGTTGGTAATGGAATTCCAATATCCCATAAGAGGGCAGATCTCATCTACTTCGCGATGGAAACCTGAAATCACGCAAAGTACGGTTCAGAATTAAATTCGATTAATTTTAGTAAATCCCTCCAGTACCAACTTTCATTACATCAAAACTCGCTCAGCGTATTCAAAGACAAACTGTGCGTAAGGACAAGACACAAATACTACCGCGTAATTACAAATCATTTCGTGTTTTGTGAGAAGCAGTGCATTATGGCGACAACACTGACGCGGAACAGGTGTTACTTAATTGCCTGCGCCCTTCGAAAATTGCTGTTTCGATATTTCAGTTGACAATAAAGTAGGATATTAATAGTTACAACGAGGGAAACTTTACTGTGTTCCTTTTGAGCATGGGGAGGTTTTGCTGTTGAAAGGTAAAAAGACACAGGGGGCTTTAGAACACGTAATTTTTCATCACACTTCGGAACTTCAGGGCTTAAATTTCCGCTAGGATGGCAGGTCTGACCGATGTTTTCATGGTTTTACTTAGCATCCATAAGCAAGTACGAGAAAAATAAATTAACGTAAATCTATATTATATGTTTACGTTCATAATTTACCATTAACGTCCCATCTACGTCCATGTAACATATCCCCTGCAGATCAAACATCGTCGTCAAATAACCATCGCCGCTGCCACCCCCAGCTCCATCGCAGACTGTCAGGGACCAAAGGAGCCGGACATCGAGAGAGGATCCGGCCGTCATTTCATAATCGCATTTAGGGGGAAGCTGGTTAATAATAATAATAATAATAATAATGTATTTAGTATTCCAGAGATCCACCAGATTGGATTTAGAACTTGTCAATAGATTACAATAGGCATGATACAAAATGAGTCTCCACAATAAGATACGTATAATAATGATTTGTGAAATAGTACATAAATAAGACAAAATCAAGTTTATGCAAGGAAATGTAATCAGTTCAGAATATACAATCACTGAGTACATATATAACTAGACAAAACTTACAATTCAAGAGTGCTTATCTAATGCATATCAAAAAAATCTTAAATCAATATATCACTACATTAAAAATCTTGTAATACAGTCCTTAATTCACAACTGACTAAAGTACTCTTCCAATGTGTAAAATGAGTAAGTGTATAAAAATTTTTTCAAAGAAATTTTAATTTTTTTTGGTTGCCAAAAACATTCTTAATCTCCAAAGGTAAATTATTAAAAAAATTTTATCCCCGAATAATAAGCTCCTTTTTGAAAAATGGTTACGTTTGCTTGAAGAAGGTATAAATAATTCCTTGTCTAGTATCTAAATTGTAATTTTCATTTTTTATTAAAAATGTTTTATTTTGAACTACAAACACTAATAAAGATAACATATATTGTGATTTCATGGGCAAAATTTGTAATTTCTTAAACTTCTACATGCAGTTTTGGACAGAAAGAGACCATCTTAACGGCGCTTTCTCGCGACCTTTCTCAGTCCCTACAGCTGTGCTTTAAATAAGACTGTCCAAGCCCCCACCCACATCTCATTCAATTCACTTTAAGCCTGCACATGTCCTAATAATACAACAGTTAACGTTCATTAACCAACGGACGCACCGAAGGGCGCAGGCAGGTACGAATACGATACGATGCTCTGTACGACGGGATTCGGACCA
>JGI20166J26741_11457252_pt1 | contig 13380 bp, 11 predicted proteins | sample TergutCu122P5_FD_26741 | JGI IMG/M metagenome (IMG submission 26741)
TAGAAACACCTCTTAGCAATACAAATATTAATAGTTGTGTTTGACTGCATTTATCGATACTTGTGATCCTATCAACACAACGGGGATGTCTCACCTGAAACTGCAGTGCACATTAAATCTGGCAGGGTTCAAAGATTAATGACACATAGCAGCATACAACAAATGGGCAAAAACTATGTGCCATTAAGTTACGTACCTCATGAAGTTTGAAAACTAAGGTGACAGTACTGAAGCACATAAAAACAACCATATTTCAAGCCCAACACATCTGTTTATCATACAAGAGTGGTGAAAGAACAACACCCAGTGTGTTACGTAACACCACACTTTGTCCCACATTGGACAAAATTACAGTTTTTAAATAAGAGTAAGTAAACCATGTTTGTGATCACAAGAATATACCGACTGGGGAGTTTAAAAACTACAAAATTTGATTCATAAACCCCAAAATTGGCCGAGTTTTATGCGTGCACGCACACACACACACACACACATACAAACTCACTGAAAATATTATACTTATAAAAATATTTTAAGTGAAAAGCAATCAAAATTCATGCTTAATAACACAATGACTGTGTTTAATCACAGAACACATGAATGAATGTACTGTATATGAAGAAGAGCCTGTGAATTTCTACATCACAAAATGGATTGCAGCTTAATAGATGCCAATAAGTAATGAAACCCAAAATGCTCAGTAATGGCAATTATGTGTTCCGTACTCAAGTCTATCTACATAATTTCACCGTCAGATCAAGAAAATAACAATTACCTCAGCAGTGTTGTGCCAGAACACTTTAATGAACCTGTTGTTCAATACAGCCTCAGTACTTCTGTATGCAGCATTTGCTTCTGCATGACTTGAAAATGTCACAAGGGCAGCTTCAGGGTCTCCTTCAAATGAAACCTGTAAAAACATATTTACATATTTTTAAGATGATTTCATGGTACTGTTAGAAAACATTAGATACCACAGCCACTGCACTCACCTGAATATTTACAATCTTCCCAAACTTGGAGAAGTGATTGTTCAGGTGTGTAATATTGTTCAATCCACGTGGTACTTTCTTCAGTTCCAAAGAGCAATTGTTTGGGTTCTTGTGACGTGGACCCAAGCGAGCAAAGTCGAAACTTGACTTCTTCTTTGATGGCGGAGAATCTTTGGGCTGAAGAAGAGTAAGCAAGGTCTATTTAACTCCTCATAAAGTCTAATTTCCTACTGCACAAACTTTTACTCTTACCTCAAAATTTGAATCACCATGTTTGTTACTGTTGATTTATAATCAGTTTGACATACAAAATTGGTAGGCATGTTTCTTATGTCTACACTCAATAATATTAATGAATGGTGGAACACAGTGGTACATGCCAACAAACAATAATACCACAACAGGTGCAGTAGTATAATGGCAATGCTTGCCAAATGTATGTATATGTAGAACCTGCGATAGCTTAGAAGACACTGATGATGATGCCAATGTAATTGTCAAAATGTGCCCCAATGGGAAAAAGTTACCAAGTGCCCACAGGCTGTTTGCTATTCCTATATACCTTCACTCAAAGTCACATGGTGTGCAGAGAATAATGTACATAACTACTGCTCCCACTTTCATCCATTTCAATCTTCCACTAAAAAAAACCATAATGCTCTTATGTTTCACCTCTTGATTTATGTTTAAAACCAGTGCGTCAAAACAAGCATAATATTGGTATCCAAAATTGTCTGGATAATTTAACGAGGAGTCAACAGGGGTACACAACAGACAGTCAAACAATGCACTACCATAATTACGGCAACTGATCCAAGAAAAGGTATGCGCATTAAAGGCAGAACTTCACTTTGATATACAAGATGGATGTAAATTATAGTAAAACAAGATTTTCCCAGTTTGTGTTCGTGTTTACATGGTTAAAACATGCAGTCTGGCTACAATGACAGACTGTTCTAACGACAATTTGTTCAGCTGTTATCAACAGCTGTGGTAACAAACTTTCACCACGGATAAAAAGTGCCCATTCTAATAAAATGGTTTAAAAAGGGCCTGTTTAAACACAAAAGCCTTAATATGAAAAGATCACCTCTACATTTGGAGTATAACTGTTGGTTTCAGCAGGCTGCCGGTTACGTTTGTAACCAGTAGGGTAGTTCTGAGGCTGGTCTGTCACAGGCACACTGATAAGCTCTCGCTGTGGTTGAGGATTGTATAGAACTGGGCGCCCAATTGCTCCTCTCATCATTCCTCCCACTCTCATGCCTGCAACATCATGATTCCCACAGGACTGCCAGTGTAGGTAGTTCAAGGTGCTTACAATAGGGTAACACAATGACACTTGTCAGAAATCCAATGAGGAAAGTGCAAACAAAATGCAAGTTTAACATTTGGTGCATGGACGAAGAGTTCAACCCATTGTATACAAAATTTTATATTGATGAACAGAACATTTCTGTTCATTTCAGAATAACATCAGTGATTACAGGTTGAAAAGAAACAGCAGGTGAACAATGTCATTCTAACATAAGTATAAGTCTAACTTTGAATTTGTTTGATGTATTTCAACATATGAAAAGTTCACTTGCTGAGGTACGTTGTGTAAAAGGGGCATACTTATTTTAGCAAAAGACCATAATGAAAGACGCTGCCAACTACAAGACTCTACCACACTGTCACCTTTCTCCTTCCGTAACAAATAACAAAAGATGACTGTATGAGCATAAACAAGAATTCTACTTGTAAATGTATTATCTCAAAAGCAAAACAATACTTTACTGAACTGTACTGCAAGGCTCATTTAGTGGATTGCACAAAACCAAAGTGCTGGGGTAGTATCTCTAGGACAGCCCATAACTCAAGAGCGTAAAAAGCAAATCTATTAGAGTAGAATTTGTTTAATCCTACATGCATGGAAACTGACAAATGCCAGATTCTCAAATGTTCCAGATTAATAAACAGTACCCACACTGACCTGTAATATAGTGTTCTGCAGGTTCAACATCAGCAGGCAGCACTTCATCACTAATATCCTACTTTCTACCAACACGATGTTCTTTAAAATTTCATAGCCAGCTCTCAAGAGATCGTGTACTTGTCAGTTATTTTCACACAGTTAACACAGTTCCAATGTTGCGGAATATACACAAACAGAATTTAATTATTAACTGGAAACAAATTTGTTACCTATGACATTTCAGTTCTGATACATAACTATACAGTCATATTTTACTTAAAGGTGTAAATACCTCCTGGCCCACCACGGAATGCTTGACGTCCCCACATCATCCTTGGTTCCATGCTTGGAGCATCTGGATTGTATTCTGCAACATTACCCCATACATCACCATACAAGTGCAATGCCAAAAGGCTGTATCTATTTGAAGTTTAGAACAGTTCAAAACTGAAGTCTGTATTGCAGCTAAGTTTATGCATGTTTGAAAATTTTGGTGCTCTACAGCTTTAGTAATTCATTATGAACTATGGCTTGACGTTAAAACTGAAATACACTATGAAACGTACCCATATTTCCAGGGTGTGGTCCCCGCATGTGAGGATGTGGCACTGGATGTGGCATGTGGTGTGGTGGAGGTTCTAGGGGAATTCCTTGAGTTGCACCATGTTCCACCAGTCCATCTGTCACTTCTGTTGTAGTCGGAGCCTGTGAACCACCAGGATTTAAAGGAGTGGACGGTCCAGTGCCAGGTGGTGCTAATGGATGAGATGGAGGGTGGTTAGGACCAAATGCCAGCACACGCGACAAGGCTACATCTTCTAATACGACTGGGTCATTTCCATGGTCGTAAGGACACAAGTCACCACGCATACAGTATCCCTTTTCTGAAACACAAGGAAACAAAAAACTGTAACATGAAGGGCTATTTAACATTAAAGCCAACTAATGTACTAATACATGTTAATACCACTTTATTCACACTGTTACATCCCTACATGTTTTACCCCTCAAGGGGCTGGCCATCCTCAGGGAGTATGACACACACATTTTGTTGACCCTGCTCACGAAACGTATCAGTATGCCCTGAGGATGGCCCCTTGAAGGTTGAAACATGTAGCAGTATAACAGTGTGAATGAAGTGGTATTTACATATATTAGTGCACTAGTCGGATTTTTACGTACAACAGTGACATCAGTGCACAGATATGAAAAAGATTAATGAAGAGCTATGTTACAAGGACCGTACATATTATGATCAAATTGTGTGTAAGATTAAGAATACAACAAACTCAGGAAACAAATATCACAAGTGAGTTTAAGTCATTCATCTTATCATATTTCCAAGAACAATTAAAAATTATAACACACACACACACACACACACACACACACATAATATTTATTCCTGCTGTTTTAAATGCGAATTTCGATCTCCCAAAGTCTGAGGAATGAACATATAATGGGGGTGACTAAACACACTGCTGAGTGGAACATGTGAAATAATATGGAGAAATGATGTAACAAACAGCCTTATATCTATGCTCTTTTAATTGTGGTTAATTCTAGACAGATGACTGGCAGAGCAAGTAGAACATACAAAAATATATCCAAAAATTTATTGATAAAATATGAGAGCCTTATCCATTAATACATGATAGAATAATATTCAAAAGGTTCTTAGATAAAAAGGCTGCTAAGATATTAACTGGAATTAAAAGGTTCAGAAGAGGTTTCAAATGCATGCCTTTATAATGACATGTTTGACAACAGCAGGAATTTTGTAATGAAATAATTAAAAACAAAACAGGAATGTAATGTAAAATGACATGGAATTCCATCAACAACACATGTTCATACTAACCTTAAAGTGTTTTCAGTTTAGGACTTTTGAAATTGCTCAGATGCCTAACTAAGTTCAGCCTTAAACACTGTACACAGAGTCCCCCCCATTAACACAGGACTAAACAGGATGGAGAACTGCACAGCTGGCAGCATCATCACTAATCACCCTACAAGGAAGTCATCCACTCTATGGTAAACACTCTTGTGATTAAAAAAAACTGTGTAATACTACAATGTTGCCATAATCCTTAACAGAACTGCAGGTTCCCATCTAAATTAAATGTGAGCACACTTTATCATCACTAAGGTTGAAGCAATACTGCTGTGACAAATGCAGAAGTGCACACACATACCTGTTCAAAAACGCCTAGGCTTGTATCCACATGCATCCAAGCCTAGGAGCTGCCTAAGTGACCTTAAGCACTGCACTTCGTAATTTACATATCCTGGCCCCAAGGCATTCCCAGCTTGATATTTACATCATCGCTAGAATATTAAATGATACATGAACAGTAATGGTCATTTTTAGCAATTCAAGGTGATCCCACTAAAACACTGTGGGTTAAGACCAGATCAAAGTAGTTGTTAACATTATCTATCTTCTGAGCAACAGACATAAATAAGAATATATTTATTTGCAACTAAATGCACATCAGTTGGTATGCACATATACTATTATTGGCTATACTCAACCACCAACATGAGTATGGCTGTATGCATGATGCTGTGGAACTAAGAGCAGCCCATAAAAGACCACGTATGACATGTTTGGAGAATTTCTACATTAAGATTTCCCAACATAAGGGAAAAGTAATGAATGGAATGGTGGCAAATATAATCCTCTATATGAAGTGATGCACGATACTCAACTGCAACACACAGGCATGTAACAGGAATATCACCTCGACTGCTCTTCAGTGTTTACATAGTAGGTTCAGTAAACAATTTTTATTTGTCAAGTATACATCATTTGTGATATGTCTATATACATATTTTTATCTACTATTACACATTTGCCAATATAGCACACTCTAATTTTATTTTCTGGTTATATAATTTCTAATCCTAATTTAACTACTTTTACATATCTATGATCCAACCAGGATCAACGAGAACAACTTGCTCTTAGCTGTTTGGATACAAAAAACATGTATAGATACTAATACAAATTATGTACAATTTGAACCTATTTTAGTAACTGTATGATATCAAATACTGATATTTTAAACACTTGCTTTTATAATGTATCACTTACAAAGCATAATTGACAATGATACATTTTAGCATCAGATGTGTAAACAAGTCTCCCTGAGGATGGGTATTATTATTAGACAAAACATGTCAGAGAATTACTATTATATATTTACACCAACAGATGTGCAGTCAGTTGGAAATTAATATATTCTTACGATTTTAAATTATTTTGATACACCTGGTGGCATATTTGATGGTTTCCAATAAATTAATGCAACCATTACAATGGTGAAATGTACAACCTGAAATTATAAATTCCAAAATTAATTTGTTGATTTTACCATCAAAATCTCGACATCGTCTCTTGGGATGAAAGATGCCAGAGAGGAGAGTAGCTCCAGAACTGGCAGCAGTGTCAGCAGTCTTACCACCAGCACTGACAACACTTTGGATGCTCTGAGATGTAGTCGTGAGCCGCATGTCTACATCACCATGATTACTGTCTTGTGTGGGAGTACCAGCTCCTGACAATGGTTCCTTTTTATCTCGTACCCTCTCTAGAAAATATTAATTGAAGCAGTTAAAGATGCTACACTGACTGTTGTTATCTTTCACCAGCAATTCAATGGATTTTGATCTTTGTAAGTGTGCCATCTCTTCTCAAATTTTCCACACAAACACAGACAGGCTGTATTACAAATCAACAGATGGTGACAAGGTCTTAATGCCTGTGATTTTTAGCATTACTAAATCCAGAATGGTCAAGAAGGGTTCATTCTGGTACCCATCAAGTGCTCCTAGATAAATTTCATCATCAGTAGTCCAGCAAGTAAAATGATAATCACAACTTACCAATGGACCGAGACCGTGAACGTGAGAGGGACAGCCGTCCAGGAGGAGATCTGTTACGATAACGTCCCCTGTGATTGTAGCGAGGTGACCTAGACCGAGAACGTGAATTTCCCATGCTACGGGTTCTAACCACAGGACCAGGAACACCAGCATTAACAGGAGAAACGGACCGAGACCAGCTCCTCCTAGTAATAGGAAATAGCAAAAAAATACATACAATAATGTTCCATGTTAGCTGCTATCAGCTTTTCCTGTCCTGTGAACACTCTCATTTGGCAGGGGTTCCACAGTATATGAAAAATCACTTTTCAGGTCCCTCCATAGGAAAAACTTTCAGAAACATTTGTTTAGAGCATGAAGCTACTAAATTCTGTCTGATGCAAAAATCTATAATGACTGGAACATTAGTTCCACACTCCTTCACTGCATGGTGGTTAAGACACAGGGAACCTTACCTTCTCTGTGTTGAAAGTGTCAAGAAACCATGACAGTAATAGTAGTAGTAGTAGCAGCAGCAGCATGTTTCTTACCTTCGATCCCTATCATATCTTCTAGGTGGAGGGGACTTGTTTCGCCAAGCTCTACTCCTGTCTCTCTCTCTACCTCTTTCTCGCTCTCTATCACGATCCCTCTCCCGACTACGTGATCTCCTTGTGCGATCCCAAGAACGTGACCGAGATCGACCTCGTGAAGGAGACCGTGAGCTACGATGTCGATTTCGTCCTCCAATGCGACCTTTATCGTCTTTGTCCTAAATTAGCAAGCATTAAATAACTATGTCAAGTTACAAACAAATCAATAACAATAAATATGAAATATATATATGCTTCATTTAATATGGAAGAAATATCATTACTACATGAAAATGCAACACTTGAATTCTGAAATGAAGAAAAAAGCCTACAAAAATTAAAACAAGTCTTCAAAATCTGTTCAATATACAGATGAACGAAATGTGTATGATCTTAATTTTGTGAAAATCAGATTTGTGAGAAAGATCACACACTAACCTAGTAATGAAAAGTAATGTCATAATAACCAAACAGTGTGGCAGAAAAGCACAGGCTAATGGTATAAAAGGCCGGTGACAGACTTGTTTTAAGGTATGTATTCTATGCCTGTAGGTTCAAAAATTTAGAAATCAGATGTTATCTGCTTTCCATTCTTCCCTTTGAATGAATGTCTGATTACGTCTAAAGTCATGCAAAATTTCCTCACCGAATCAGATTTCCTGTGGGTACCACGTGCTTGTACATCTAAATCACGCTTGTGTAATGGCATAGGAACAGACCCATTGGTTTGCACAGAGTTCACTAATGAAGATACACCTACCACTGCCACCTGCAATAAAACAATTTTACTGTGTCCCATTGATCACTGAAATGTTTACTAATTCTGCCTATTTACAAAAATAACAAACCTTCCAAAGAAGCATGTACTCCAATTAAATTTTTATACTCTAAAAATCCAAAATTCCTTCAAAACTTCATACTATGTGCTTTAAACCCTGTAAAAAAGCCACCAGTTTTCTCACTGTATGGAGGATGGAGAAGCTTGGATTTACTGAGGACTTAACAGTGAAGAAAAAATTGAAATGCCAAAGCAGAAATCTAGTGTGTGTCCAGAATACGAGCATTCATGTTATGCCGAGTACATCACACAAGCCAGGAAAATTGCTCCAACTCCTCTTTGTTGCAGGTTCTATCATAAAAATATTCCTGACATCCAATGCTAATACAGAACAGATAAACTTACTTGATGTCCAGACAAGGTCTGAGTACTAGGTGGATTTGCAACACTCAAAGGCTCTGACAGTAGAGGCTCTGCTGGCGGTTTGGCGACTGACATTTTGGTTGGAGCTGGCTCAGCCACAACTGCTGGTGCTGTATCTATTGGTGCAGTATTGGGTAATGCTGCTGTTGTAGATGCAGCTGCCACATCATAAACCTGTGTCTCCAGTGTCTTGAATAACAGATCGACAAATTTCTTTGTTTCTGGAGGAGAAGAATTAAAATTAAGGCCATATAGTGTATACACTGTAACACAGAAAGAAAACCTTCTTTCTCCTTGAACATTCACATTGTGCCCATGCAATGGGTGTTTTTCATTCCCCTTTATGGATGGAGAACTGCTCATCCTGTCCTGGTGTGGCTCTATGGATGGGTAATCATTAAAAAAATAGTTAAAATGTATAAGTTATTCTAGAAATTATTAAATCAGAAAATCAAATGGAAAGTTCCAGAAATAACGTAAATTATGAATGTTAATTTAGGGTACTGATGGTGTCACTCTAAAAATACAAATAAACACATAAATAAAAACATAAACTGGGAATATGTACTTAAGTTACTGGTAACACTACACAACTGTAATTACACACACTCAAGGCATTGGCTGGAACATTTAATCAAGCTGGAAATAAGGATGATCTGTACACAGCATAGCTGGGACAGTGACTAGGCTATAGGTTAGATGATGGACAAATCACAGTTTCATTTGTGGCAGGGGTGAGAGATTTTTCTCTTCTTCAAAATTGCTGAGACCACTCTGTGACCCACCCAGCCTACTTCTTAGTACTACTGGGGTCCCGTTTCTTAAGGGTACACAGGGTCTGGGGCACGCAGCTATCCACCCACATCAATCTACTGTTATGGCTAAGAATGCACTCCCTCACATACCTTCAAGGTGTGTGCAAGGGAAAGTTTCTTTACCTTCAGATATAAATATTGTGAATTAGATTATTATGAAATATGTAGTATTGCATAACACAAAGGTGGCCAGATATTTGGTATCAGTGATCTACTCTAAAAACAGAAAATGTTGCATGATCTACCATAGCACATAATATACTAATATTAGGTCAACCGGCATAGAAATGTAAAATAGCATAATAACATCAAAACATAAAAGTATAAATATTTCATATTAAAATTGCCATGCACGCTACCATCAACCACAGCCATTTTTTAAATTGAAATTACAAAAACTACAATTGTTTCATTTATTTAAAACTGACCTTTTCAAACTGAAACAATTTACCATAAGTAAAAGGTGTTTCTCATTATTCTCCCTACTGTGAATTTGATGCACAACACTGCATATTTAGTGATAACTTACTTAAAGAGGGTTCATAATTACTTAGACACAGCAAAGGGAGTATTTTATATGTTCAACGGTCAGACGGTTTTGGTATCTTGATTTCATTATCTTCATCTGGAAGAAGGCTTCTTTGCAGAGCCTGGTTTATCCAAAAAATGCTGTCAAACTAAGAGCTATTAATCATACTGAGGCAGCAAATAAATTTTGATAAAGACCAAAAAGCAGCCACATTTGACCAAACAACTGGCCACGGGCAACTGGCAGAGCACAATCGACTGTTGGGCCACCTCTGGTATAACATCTTTGAATCATGTTATTAACCTATGCCCCTCAATGACTCTATAAATCTGTACACACTGTACCCTCCTGGATCTCCCAACTCCTCCTGGATCTCCCAACTCATGCAGTCATCTCACATTCTTGTGCCATGCAGACCCCAAATATTTCTCATGTCTCACATGAGTTATAGGCATGGCCCTGTTATTGCATTAATAAAAATCATGACCCATCCTAACTGAAATGACTGAAACTATTAAAAAAAAAAAAAAAGAGTGAATGGAAGTCACAGCCTGCACTAAATTTCATGAACAAAAACTTTGCTTAAAATTGTGATAAAAATGCATAAGAAACACAAACATACCACTCTGAAGGAACACATCCAGTTGTTCCACCATGCTTCCTCGCAATTCAGCCACAGGCTTGTCCTTCTTCACTAAAGCAAACACATATTTAGCTAGGGCAGCTGGGTCTGCATCACACCTAAAACAACAATAATTGCAGAAACTCAACATTAAGTTACCAAAAGAATGACAAGACACCTACTCATATTGGGGATATAATGCCTAGCAGCAGCTTGCTAGATGCTTGCTAACATTTTGGAGAAATGTTCTGCCTTTGTGAGTATGGCTTTACTGGAAGGGTGGATGGAACAAGCAACAGAGCACAGGAGAAGCAGCCAATTACAGGGAGACTAAACCTAACATGAACCAGTGGGAATGGCAGGCCATGAAAAAGGCAACAACTCAAAGACAAAGAACCTTAAAGAGATAAATATGAAAGTAGAAAGGTCCTGAAATAGGCAACTATGTAACAGCACTTACAAGGACCAAGGAAATGTCAGTTACGTTACTGCAATGGTGCAGATCATAGTGAATTTGCTCTGGACTGGTTCCAAGTCAAGTTCTTATGGTTACATTTGAATGCTGATTACATGAACCACTACATTTAACTTCATAATTTGAATTTCTCTGTTTATTGCATTAAATATAAGTAAAGCAGTGTATGTATGTGACTTACTGGCATATAGGAGAATGGCAGTATAAATCCATGCACACAACCTCAGGATTAGATGGAGGTGAGTAATCAGTTTCACATCCTGGCCTCATTAGCCCAGAAAGATCCACTGGTACCCAATGAATAGGAGAATTGGTGGGGTCCAGAGCTGGTCTGGGCATTGCTGAGGATAAAAATCTCTTTCCCATGCCAGAAATAAACTGATTCCTCAGTCGTAGACTACAGCCTAGTCACTGTACCGACTACACTATCCCAGGCCTTCATTAAACAAGAAGCAAGCAGAAGATGTTACGCAGAAGTTATACTGTGCCTTCTAATGTTAAATTTTGTATGGAAACAGACAAGACTCAACAAATTCTCTAAAAAACCAGGTACCACACCTGCCTTTTGAAAACCATGATAGATGTATGACTTTACAGTCATTTTGACAGTTTTATACCCTGTAGTAAAGGCTCCCTCTGACAACCACAGAAATGTACTGCTTCCATCTTCAGGGTATAGGAAGTACTATCCAAACACCTACCTGGAGGAACTGAAGAAAATCAAAAAACCTCAGACAGAGAGCTGGTCTCTAAAGTCAAGATGGGAATGCAGAACATTCAGATTATGAAGGAGGAGTACTAGACATTTAACCATGTTCAGTAAAGATTGATATAAAACGAGGTGATCAAAACACTACACTGGTCAGGGGTTATGAAATACACAATGGAGTTACCGAAATTTTACATTAGGCCTGAAGATATAAGCCAATTTCTCCATAATAATTTGAAATTACTCCAGTTCTGTAACTGATGAAGTTTTTATTCAGTCCCATGAAAGATCATCACTAAAACATCTGTGAAAGTTATATGTAAAACAGTAATTTCTTAAAATCAAACAACTTCCTTGCACATGAACAATTTGGACCTAGTGCCCTTAACAGCATAACTGGCAGACTACTGCTATATTGCCCAAGAATTTGACTGCATATTTATGGCATTCAAAGTACAGCTAGAGAATGGTTTAAATGATACCTTCACAACAGAAATAAAGAATTGCAAATAAAAACACCAGATTCAAATTACATTACACACTCAAAATGGGGCATTAAAAATCATGATTTCTCACACTTCAGTGCTTGTTCCTCTCCATTTTATCACATATATGTATTTTCCCCAACAAATAACTTCCAAACTAAACCATGTGGATGACACCAGGATCGTTATTTTTCATCCAGAAAATCACCGCTTTAAAAACTGATTACAAATAATATATTCAACAGCTTAAAGACATGGTCTAAAGCTAAAAATCTTGAATCAAATATTTATACAACAAATTTCATGATATGTTTGCCCCAATATGACTTTATTTATCTAAACGAAGAAATAAAGGAAATGCAAATGTGGGGATAACTACATATCGTGGTATACACATTCACAACAACTTTAATTGGTAAGCATACACTTAATGTATTATCCCTAAAAGAAGTGTAGCATGCTCTGCTATGAAGAGTCATATCACTCATGAAAATAAAGGTAGAGGTCTCCCCATGACGTGCATACATAGGCACACAGGGGAGGCAGAAGTATAGTTCCAACCCATTTAAAACCAGCACTAGAAGGATGTGGGCAGTCACCGCCATGCTCCAGCCACTTTCCCCCTGACAAGAGCCTGGTACACATTGCACAGGAGGCTAGGTGGGCCTCAGAGCTGATCTGGAGAACAAGGAAAATCCTGTCCTCACCGGAATTTGATCCCTAGATCGTCCAGCCTTAACAAGTTATATACCAACTGTGCTATCCTGGCCCCCACTCATAACAGCAGAAAACCTATAATATATAATAAACCAACAAGATGCAACTCTGGCAGTATTGTTTTTATTAACAGCTGCAGGTATGCTCTACATGTTTTGGACGCCCTTTGCATATAAACTGTAACACCAGTGGCTGCTGTTACAGTTTATATGCAAGCTGTAATTTATAAATTACAAATTACAGCATGACAAACACCAGTGGCTGCTGTTACAGTTTATAGTGCTCCTGAAGATGGACGCAAAGGGCATCCGAAACATATAGAGCATACCTGCAGCTGTTAATAAACACAATACTGCCAGAGTTGCATCTTGTTGGTTTATTATATATTATAGACTTGTGATGCACGGAAACTCAAATA